>ODAI011850149.1_pt1 | contig 12994 bp, 12 predicted proteins | sample 1539321 | NCBI WGS metagenome assembly ODAI01 (sample SAMN02144231, study PRJEB22623) | gut metagenome | biome: sheep rumen | host: Ovis aries | place: New Zealand | reverse complement strand
CTTTTTTCCTATCTCTTTCCATATCTGTTTACATATCTTTTTTCCTATCTATTTCCATTCCTTCTAAATTTGTCTATAATATTTCATTATTTTTATCTTTCCCCTCTCCTTTTTTTTTACCTTTTCTGTCCCGTTATTCCCGAAGGTCGCCCGAAGGTCACCCGAAGGTCACCCGAAGGTCGAGCGATGACCGAACAACGGTTGAGCGAAGGTCAATCGACAGTCGAAGTGGCGGCAAGCGCACTATAGGAGGACTACAAAAGAACTGCTTTTAACTGATACTAACGCTGTTTCTCTTATTCTCAGGACTGCCGGCGTAGTGTCTCTATAAGTAAAAATAGGTCGTTTCGACGAAAAACAAAACTTTTTTCTTGCATATATGCCTAAAAATTTGTGTATATGCATTTTTTGTTGTACTTTTGCAACTTGAAAAACAACCATTTATTTTTTTATTATGAACAAAAAATTTGTTTGCCCTATCTGCGGTTACGTATATGAGGGCACAGAGGCACCGGAGCGTTGCCCGCAATGTAAACAAGTCGTTGAATGGAAAGAGGTCGATGAAAATGCCGGTCTTAATTTCGCATGCGAACATGTCCTTGGCGTAGCTAAAGGCGTGAAAGATGAGATCATTATGAACGGTTTGCGCTCTCATTTTATGGGAGAAGCTACCGAGGTTGGAATGTATCTGGCTATGGGTCGACAGGCTGACCGGGAAGGTTATCCTGAGATTGCTGCGGCTTTCCGACAATATGCGTGGGAAGAGGCAGAACACTGTGCTAAGTTTGCCGAACTGCTCGGAGAGTGTGTTTGGGATACCAAAACTAACTTGGAGAAGCGTATGTTGGCTGAAGCCGGGGCTTGTGAAGAAAAACTGATGATTGCCAAACGGGCAAAAGCTCAGGACCTCGATGCTATTCACGATACCGTTCACGAGATGGCTAAAGATGAAGCTCGGCACGGAAAAGGCTTTGAAGGTCTGTACAATCGCTATTTTAAGAAATAATTAGCGTCCGTAAGTTATATGTACTGCTCGTTGCTGCTTTCTTAATGGTGGCAACGAGTTTGCATGCACGCACAATGCGCGTGTACGGGTACGTCACGGACATTGATAACAGAGGAATTGAGTTGGTTAATGTCACTGCACAAGCGACGGATGGCATTATTCAAGGAACGACCACCAATAAAAACGGCTACTATACTTTATCCGTTGAAGAAGAATCGTTTGACTTAGTCTTCTCAATGGTGGGATACGTGACCACCAAACAGAGTATTATCGGTAATCAAGATGTACTCAATATCAATGTCTCCCTTCCAACCGACGAGCAATGGATAGAAGAGGTGGAAGTGAGAGGCGTTAAGCATACAAGCGGTACTATGGACAGGATTGACGCAGGAACTACGCGCTTGATGCCTGATGCAACAGGAGGATCGATTGAGAGTATATTGATTACTTTTGCCGGCGTTAATCAGAACAATGAACTCAGTAGCCAATATAATGTCCGAGGCGGTAGTTTTGATGAGAACGAAGTATATGTGAACGGCATCGAAGTGCACCGCCCGTTACTTATCCGAAGTGGTCAGCAGGAAGGATTGAGTTTCGTTAATCCCGAGATGGTAAGCAATGTCTCTTTTTCTGCAGGAGGATTTGGCGCACAGTACGGCGACAAAATGTCAAGTGTCTTGGACATCCAATATAAACGTCCTGACCGGTTCGAGGGAAGCATCAGTGCAAGTCTCTTAGGCGCTAATATCTACCTCGCTCACGGAGACAGTTCATATTCCCAAATGCATGGTATACGCTATAAAACATCTGCATACCTGTTAGGCGCGATGCCTACAACAGGTAATTACCAGCCTAACTATGTGGACTACCAGACGATGTTCAATTGGCGTATTGCTCCACAATGGAGCATGTCATTCTTAGGAAACGTGAGTCTCAATGACTATCGTTTTCGCCCGGATTCACTGAGCGAGAGTTTTGGGAGCTATCAAAATGCCAAAAACCTGTCTGTCTGGTATGACGGACAAGAAAAGGACCGCTTCCTTACTGCTTTTGGAGCGTTATCGGTGGCAGGAAAAGTGAATAAAAACCTGTCGCTCCATTTCGACCTAAGTGGTTTCTATACGTCCGAGAAAGAGAATTTTGATATTACAGGTCAGTATGTCCTGTCCGATAAACCGATGGATGAAACTAACACAGGCTCGCAGGTCTCTAAACCGGGCGATGTTAGAGATTTTACTGATGCCTCCGTTTTAGGAACAGGCACCTATCATGAGCATGCGCGTAACCAATTGGAAGCAAGCGTAATTACGCTCGCTCATCATGGTGATTGGCATCGTGGCTCCAATACGCTCACTTGGGGCGTTAGTGCACAGGCAGAGATCATCAAAGACCATATTAGCGAGTGGCAATGGCGTGATTCTGCTGGCTATTCACAACCCAATGCTGAATACACGGAAGAATTGTATTATTCCATGCGAGGAGCCAACGCAATGTATTCCGCTCGTTTACAGGCTTATATCCAAAATTCGTACCGGTGGAATTTGGAGCGTTGTCGAATCTTGTTAACGGTAGGAGCCCGACTGAACTGGTGGTCTTATACAAATGAGGTGCTACCCTCTCCGCGTGCATCTGTTGAGTTTATACCCGGATGGAAAAGAGATTTCTCTTTCCGCTTAGCTACAGGTCTGTATTATCAGGCACCATTCTACAAAGAACTGCGGGATACTGTTACTGATGTGTCGGGGGTGACGCGTATCCGGCTTAATAATCATCTCAAAGCGCAACGGTCTGTACATGCGGTTGCCGGTTTTGATTACTATTTCCGCGCATGGGGAAGACCATTTAAGTTGTCTGCCGAAGCATACTATAAATATATGGACCGTTTGGTAAGTTATACCGTTGATAATGTACGTGTACGCTATTCCGGTCAGAATGATGCTGTCGGTTATGCAGCAGGTGTGGATCTTAAACTATATGGTGAGTTAGTGCCCGGTGCCGACTCTTGGATTTCTTTTTCTGCAATGTCTGCCAAACAGAAACAATTGGACCATCCTGAATGGGGATGGTTGCCATGTCCCCAAGAGCAGAGGTATTCCTTCTCAATGCTCTTTCAAGACTATTTCCCGCGTCTGCCGCAACTCATTTTCCATATAAAGTTTATCTGGTCGGACGGACTGCCTTTTGCCGCTCCTAAAAACTTGGAGTCCATGAAGTCTTTCCGTACACCCCCATATCGCCGGTTGGATATAGGTGCAACTTATGCCTTCAATGCCAAGACTGCCAAATTTATGCGTAAACCCTCCGCTAAACATGTTAGCGAATGGGCTCTACAGTTTGAGGTGTTTAATCTGGTTGGCTGGAAGAATGTAAACTCCTATTTCTGGGTGAGCGACGCCAACGGATACCAGTGGGCAAGCCCGAATTACTTGACCGGACGGATGTTTAATTTTAAGGTAACAGTGGACCTCAAGTAAACGGATTCGGGTTAAAAGTGATTTTTAATTTGTATATATGCAAAAAATATTGTAATTTTGCAATCCCAAAGACAGCAACCTTTAAATCTCAATATTATGTGGACACAATCTGACCTCGAGCAACTCGCTCAACATGGCATTTCGGTAGAGAAAGCCAATCAGCAAATGGAAAGTTTTAAAACGGGCTTTCCCAGTTTGGATATCGTTGGTGCTGCTTCCGTTAAGAACGGTATAATGGTTCCTAAAAAAGCAGAACAGGAAACGTATATAGCCGCATGGGCGGAGTATCTGAAAGGGAAACACAAGGTGCTTAAATTCGTGCCTGCCAGCGGTGCGGCCAGTCGTATGTTCAAAAACCTGTTTGAGTACTTGGACAATGGAGTGGAAACTCCGTTCATTCAGGAGTTCTTGTCCAATATTGATAAGTTCGCTTTTGGTGATCAACTTGAGGGAAAAACAGGACAAGAGGCTGTACGCTATCTGCTCGAGGATATGGAATACGGTAAATTGCCGAAGGGCTTACTGCTTTTCCATAAATATCGTGACGGTGCACGTACTCCGGCTTTGGAACATTTAGCCGAGGGCGCATTGACCGGGGCTACGAATATTCACTTTACCGTATCACATGAACATCTTCCTCTCTTCAGACAGCATATAGCGCAATATCTCCAGAAATTCGAAGCTAAATATGGAGTAAAGTATGAGATTTCCTTCTCGGAACAGATGCCATCCACCGATACGCTTGCTGCTAATCCGGATGGTACACCGTTCCGTACGGCAGACGGGAAGTTGCTCTTCCGCCCGGGAGGTCACGGTGCTCTCATCGAGAACCTCAACCAACAAGATGCGGACATCGTATTTATCAAGAATATTGATAATGTAGTTCCTGATCGCCTTAAGAAAGAAACAATTCGTTATAAACAAATCTTAGCCGGGGTGTTAGTAACCAAACAGAAAGAAATCTTCGAGAAACTGCAAGATCCCAATTTGAGCGATGAGGAGCGTGCACGTCTCAATCGTCCTATCCGCGTGTGCGGTGTAGTAAAGAATACAGGAGAACCTGGAGGCGGACCATTCTTGGTTCGTGAAGAAGACGGCTCCATTTCCAAACAGATTCTTGAGTCATCACAGATCGAAGATAAGTCGTTGATGGAGAAATCAACCCACTTCAATCCCGTTGACCTCGTATGCGCCATTAAGGACTATCAAGGCAAACCGTTCGACCTTCCTAAATATGTAGATCCTAAGACTGGATTCATTTCCCATAAATCAAAGGATGGTAAGGAGCTCCTGGCTCTTGAATTGCCCGGGTTATGGAATGGTGCCATGAGCCGTTGGAATACCTACTTCGTCGAAGTGCCTATCGCTACCTTTAATCCGGTGAAAACTGTAAATGACTTATTGCGCGAACAACATCAGTAATGAAAGCATTCTTTTTTGATCAAGACGGAATATTGTATAACTCGATGCCCAAGCACGCCCGTGCTTGGGCAGAAGTTATGCAACGACATGGATTTAATTTCACTGAGGAAGACTGTTTCTTAAATGAAGGTCGTACGGGACAAGATGTTATCCGTGAGGCTATTTGGGAATTAGAACATCGCGAAGCAACCGAAGAGGAAATATGGGAAATCTACGATGAAAAAGGTGAAGCATTTGCCCGTCAGGGAGAGGTGGAACCAATAAAAGGAGTAGTGGAGGTGCTTAGATTCCTTAAGAAGAATAAAAAAGATATTTGGGTCGTTACGGGTAGCGCACAAGCCTCGCTATTAGACAATCTGAATACAAAAATAGGCCCTTTTTTTGACCGCTCGCGTATGATAACGGCTTTTGACGTTACGCACGGTAAACCGAATCCTGAACCCTATTTGATGGCATGGGATAGAAGTAAGCAACCAAAGAAAGAGTGCTGCGTTATAGAAAACGCACCTTTAGGGGTGCGTGCAGGTAAGGCGGCGGGATTATTTACAATAGCCGTTAATACCGGTCCTTTAGCAGATGCCGCTCTTTGGAACGAGGGGGCTGATATTGTTCTCCCCTCTATGAAAGAGTTGCTTGATTGGTTGCGAGAAGAGCATCAGCTACATCTTGCATAAGCCATTGTGGAGTACTGGTTGCTCCGCATATCCCAACTTTGGCATCTCTATCAATAACGATTTCTTTTAAGTCGTTTGAGTTCTCAATAAAGTACGTGTTAGCATTCGCCTCGCGACAATGCTCAAATAAAACTCTCGCGTTGGAGGATTTGCGTCCTCCGACGAAAATAACCACATCCTGTGCGGCCGCAAAAGCTTTAATTTTAGCAACTCGGTTGGCTACGTTGCGACATATAGTGTTGTTGTATTCAAAAATAGCGGAAGTCCGGCTCTCAGACCGCTTGGCCTTAATCAACTCTACAAGGCGGTTGAATCCTTCTACCGATTTAGTCGTTTGTGAGAAGAGATAGATATCTCGTGTAAAGTCTATTTTATTGAGATCTCGCTCGGATTCAATAGTGATAGCCGTATTGTTTGTTTGCCCTTGTAATCCAATTACTTCTGCGTGACCGGCTTTGCCGTAGATGACTATCTGTGCATCGCGGTGCTCGGTATAAGTGAAATGAATACGTTCCTGCAATTTCTTGACTACCGAACATGTGGCATCAATAACCTCAATACCATTGTTGTGTGCAATGTGGTAGGTAGAAGGCGGTTCGCCATGAGCCCGAAGCAATACGCGAATGTTATGTAGCGTGCGTAAGTCGTCGTAGTCAATCGTCTCTAAGCCAAGTTGCTCCAATCGTTTGACTTCTTGACCATTATGAACAATATCACCTAAGCAGAAAAGCTGACCTCTTTTGAGTTCTTCTTCTGCTGTCCGAATGGCGCGCGTAACACCATAGCAAAAGCCGGAATTATTATCTATTGATACAGTCATCAAAGAGATGTTGTATATAACTTAATTGTTCGTCTTTAGTCATGTCGGAGTTATCAACTACAATGGCGTCCTGTGCCTGACGTAAAGGAGATTCGGCGCGGTGGGTATCCCTATAGTCTCTGTCATTAACGTCACGCAATACTTCTTCGTAAACAGGTTGTTCTCCCTTTTCTTGCAACTCTTTGAGTCTGCGCTCTGCCCGTACTTCGGGGCGAGCAGTCAGGAAAAGTTTCAACTCAGCTTCGGGGAAAACGACTGTTCCTATATCGCGTCCGTCCATAACGATACCTTTAGCTTGTCCTAACTCTTGCTGTTGCTGAACGAGGAAATGTCTCACTTCACCTATAGCGGCCACTTGAGAAGCTAAATTGCCAACCTCAAGCGTACGGATGAACGGCTCTACATCCTCGCCATTCAAACATACATGCTGACCTCCGGCAGATTGAGTGAAGGTGATACTTAATTTCGGAAGCAATGCTATAATCTGCTCTTTTTGACCCGCAACTCCGGCTCTGTTAACTGCCAACGCTACTGCGCGGTACATAGCTCCGGTATCTACGTATGTATATCCGGCGTATTGGGCTAACTGTTTAGCGACAGTTGATTTTCCGCACGATGAATAACCGTCTATAGCTACTATTATTTTTCTCATTTCAATAGCGAATTGATATCCAAGGCAAGACTGGCTTGGTAAGTGAAATTGTTTTTAGTTGCTTGAGAAAATGCAAATCCTATACGGAACTTATATATGCGAACACCTGCACCAATAGCTAATCCGGCTATGGAGAACTGGTCTTGTATATGCATTTCTGCTCTTCGGCGGTGGTTATAACTGAGTGTGATATAAAAGCGTTCACTCTTAGGTACAATATCAATAAAGAAGATAGTGTGTCTAAACATCATATCGTACCATTTGATATCAGCTACTTCGTCCTTAAGCAAGTTGGTGTGCTCATAGCCTAAATTCCATTGCTGGATATTATGTATAGTCATTCCGATGCGTATAGGCGCATGAGCAAAGCGGTAGTTAAGCCCTAACTGTAAGTTCAATGGTAACATTTCTCTCACTTGCCCGCCTTCATCGGAATAGAACCCTTTCAGCTGCCAACCGATGTTTTGCAGTACTAATCCAACTTGTAGTGTTGAATCTTTAAGTTGGAAATGGGCGCCTACATCTGCACCGAGCGCAAAAGCAGAATAACTCTCATAGAAAGACAGAATGGGCTTAAGTGTTACGCCAATGGTAAAATGAGGACTTAGTTGTCGCGCATACATCGCATTAATCAATATATCCCGAGCGCCAAATGTAAGACCGGTCTTATTGCCCTCTGCATCAGCATAGGCCATTCTGCCGTAATCTAAATAGTGTACCCCTACTGCGAAATAGTTAGGCTTCTCTGGTGCATCTGTGATGTCTTTCTTAGGAATGAATTTGGCTTCTCCGAAGTTGTGTCCGTACAATGCGCTCGCAAAGTTAGTACCCGGTAAGAAATATGCGTAATTCAGTTCCAAAACCTTATCTGTCATCGCGCCTAAAAGTGCAGGATTGCACATTCCCATTGATATCTCGCCGTCCCGCAAACTGACATTGGTTCCTCCTAAAGCGTTAAGGCGGGATGAGACAGGAAGGTCTAAAAAAGCGAAAGCGCTCGTGCCACTCCCTATATATTGTGCGTGGGCAGGAATAGCGAGCACCACGCACAATAAAGAAATCACTATGTGACTAAACTTATTCAAATTTACTTCTTGGGAGCGAAAAAGGTATCTGCCGTTTTCGCCATCTTATAATTCCAGTTATCAACAGTGTCGCCGGCTTGCTCATAATAGCGGGTGGCATCTTTAAAGTAACGCATGGCACGAGTTCGGCTACCTCCAAACAATGGTGGCGTATAGAAGTCCAATACACCGGCAACCGTTAGAGCGAACGGGTCCTTGGCATCATATCGAAAAGCAGTATGAATATTCCGTTGAGCCTTAAGCCCCATAGGTATAAGGTCCATTGTGCTAATTTTTGCTCTAAAGGCACATTCTGCAGCGCGATACGCCATATACGGTGCAGAGGGCAGGTAATAGCGGAGACTAAACAGGTGGGCAGCGAAAGTGTCTATACGTGTTTCTTTCTCATCCTCAATCTGTCCGTCTGAAACCAATGCTACATAGCCGTATTCGTAATTAATATAAAGTGCTTGGTCCGCTAAAGAGAGAGAGTCCCACTTGGTGCTATCTAAAAAATGGCGCCATATGCTCATGTCCTGCTTTTCCCATGCGTCATACAAACGCTCTGTCGGAATCTGTGCAAAGCACAGACCCGAACATAGCATTAATAATATAAGTATCAGTTTACTTCGCACCGCGTTCCAATTTCAAAGTGATAGTAGGTTGGTCACATACCTCCGTCGGTCCGTAGTATTGGATAGGCCCCGGATATATATAACTGGTGTTAGCATCTGCCCATGCAGCACGATGTTTCTTGAAGTATTGGAACGGAGCACCATTGAGGTCAACAAGGGCTTTTTGAATAACGGGTTTCATTTTACCGTTACGTTTCTCCATATTCATCATCATCGTGATAGGCACACCGCCCGCGAGCCATTCGGCAGCGGGTCTGGTCAGATTACGTACCAATGACATGTAACCGGTCTTACCTGCAGCAATCAGATGCGCTGCTGTCACACCGATAGAATAGCAGTAGTCTGCATCAAAATTGGACGGAATAGCGCAACGTCCTTCATAACCGAAGAAGTGGTTGATAGCTGAGAATTTACCTTTGTAGGTGCCATTGGCTTTTAGCACAGCCAAACGTTTGGAAACCATTTCTATAAGTAACTTTTCCGTTTCAATAAGACTTACCATCACATTTCCGTGCGGGTCGCGCTCAAGCGTTAACTGACGAGCAATACCTTTCGGCAGAGAACGATAAAGTTCGCATGAAGCAGGTGTAAGCATAGATTTTACATATTCGCGTTTCGCATCATCACCCTCTAAAGACGCAAACTCCTCGTTTTGAGCCAGTAAGTCATTGAGTTCTTGAATCAGAACACGCATAGCCGGAATAAACTCAATCAGTCCTTCAGGAATAAGTACTGTACCGAAATTCAAACCTGCATTGGAACGGTCAACAATAACTTCTACAATCTGCTCAACGATATCATTGAGGGTCATGTTTTTGGCTTCTACTTCCTCTGAAATAAGGCATATGTTCGGTTGGCTCTGGAGGGCACACTCCAAGGCAATATGACTTGCACTGCGTCCCATGAGACGAATGAAGTGCCAATATTTCTTGGCAGAGTTGGCATCACGTTGGATGTTACCGATAAGTTCCGCATAGGTCTTGCAAGCGGTATCGAAACCGAATGATGTCTCAATCATCTCGTTCTTTAAGTCACCATCAATAGTCTTCGGGCAGCCTATTACTTGAATACCGCATTGCTTTTGCAGATAGTATTCCGCCAATACACAAGCGTTCGTATTCGAATCGTCTCCACCGATGATAACAATAGCCTTGATGCCTAACTTGTTGCATACTTCAATACCGTTGTCGAACTGCCAGGTCTCTTCCAGTTTGGTACGACCGGAACCAATAATATCAAAACCACCGGTATTACGATATTCATCAATAATATCAGCGGTCAGTTCTTGGTATTTACCCTCAATCAAGCCGCTTGGTCCTCCAAGGAAACCATAGAGTTTATTAGCGGAATTAAGACGTTTGAGACAATCGAAGAGACCGCAAATGACATTATGACCGCCGGGAGCTTGACCACCGGAGAGAATAACGCCTACGTTAATTGGTTCACTCTTGGGTTCTCCTTCAGCGGGCTCCATCGTAATGATAGGCAGACCATACGTGTTAGGGAACAGTTGTTTAATCTCGGCTTGGTCAGCTACGGACTGTGTGGCAGCACCGGTTGACAAGCGAACATTTCCGGTCAATGCTACCGGCATCTTCGGCTGGTATGCTTGACGTGCAATTTGTAGTGGAGATTTCTTCATCATCATATATAGTTTTTAGTTTTTTTTGCCAAATTTGGCGCAAAGATACAACAATTATTGTATATACGCAAATAAAATTAACAATTTTATTTATTATCGCTTATTATCAGTTCTACTAATTTCTCGACAGCCTCTTCCTGCGGAATATTCTTGAGGATACATTCTTTGCCTCTGTATAGGCTGATCCGGTTTCGTCCGGCACCGACATATCCGTAGTCTGCATCCGCCATTTCTCCCGGTCCGTTTACAATACATCCCATTACGGCAATTTTCAGTCCGCGTGCTTTTTCCCCCAATTTTCGGCTTATGCCGGACTTGACTTGAGCAATCGTTGTCTGCAAGTCAAACATCGTGCGTCCACAGCCGGGGCAGGAGGTGAACTCTGTCTTGTACATCTTAATTCGTGCTGCCTGAAGAATATCTTTGCTAAGCGCATTTATGCGCGCTTGGTCAAAATTAGGATTGAGCAATTCCAACTCTTCGCATCCATACTGCCATAACAACCTTCCACATTCAGCAGCTGCATGAAGCTGGAATAAAGACCAGTCTTTCTCTGTGTTATAAAAGAAGATACTGTGTTTATCCTCGTTATAAGTGGTAATATGTTGTTCGTCGTACCTCGGGCTGTCGGGATTAGTGAAATATGATACCAATTCTTTGGCTACCGGTATCTCTGCCTCCGGCTCTTCGCTCAGGCTCACGCGAATCGTATCGCCGATACCGTCTGCCAGCAGCGCACCGATGCCCACTGCCGATTTGATGCGTCCGTCTTCCCCCTCTCCGGCTTCTGTTACGCCTAAATGAATAGGGTAGTGCATATCCTCTTTGTCCATCGTTGCTACTAACAGACGTACCGTATCAACCATAATACGGGTATTAGAAGCTTTGATACTAAGGACTATCTCGCTGAATTGCTCTTCGTTAGCGATATGCAAGAACTCCATGCAGCTGGCTACCATCCCTTCGGGGGTATCACCGTATTGCTCCATGATGCGCGATGACAGACTGCCGTGATTAACGCCTATGCGCAGTGCCGTATGGTGGTGACGGCACAGGTCAATCAGATGAGTAAAACGCTCACGGATAGTTTGTGGGTCTGAGGCATAGTTGCCGGGATTGATGCGTACTTTCTCGCATATGGTAGCGGCTAAGTCGGCTACGTCTGAGCGGAAATGGATGTCGGCTACTAAAGGCAGGCGGCTACCTTTTTTACGTAGTTGTTCTTCAATCTGCGCTAATGACTCCACTTCACGCGACCCTTGCGTTGTGAAGCGGAAGAGTTCTGCACCTGCCTGCTCGCAGCGTAAGGCTTGAGCTACACTCAAGTCAATATCGTTAGTCGAGGTGTTGGCCATCGTTTGTACACGGATTGGATAACCGGAACCGATACAGACATCTCCCACATGAGTGGTAGTCGTAACTCTGCGTTGATAGGTTGATAGTATATTCATCTTGTATTTTCTTCCAAACTTATTACAAAAAAAAAGAGCAGAAATCGTACGACCTCTGCTCTTGTGAACCAGCTGGGGCTCGAACCCAGGACCCCATCCTTAAAAGGGATGTGCTCTACCTGCTGAGCTACTGATTCTCCTGCTTTTTCAAAAGCGGCTGCAAAGGTACTGCTTTTTTTTGGACTGACCAAATATTTTTCAAAAAAAATAACGAAAAACCTCTTTTTTTTGACTTTTGTTGGTCAAACTCCACTATTTATACCTATATATGGCGACTATTTCGGTTTGTGTATCGAAATCGGCGTCAAAGATGATTTGCAATTTACTATAGCGACTGTCTACCTGTACATCTTTTCCCCAAAGTGCTTTAACCCGTTCGTCTACACACCATGCAAAATCCATGGTTTTTGTTTTTAAATCGTTGCGGTCAGCCACTTTGTGTAGTAAGATATGGTTGGAGCCTATGACACGATAGCCGTTTTCGGTTGCGATGATATTACACACGGAATCTAATTGGTCGGAAGTCATGCCCGGTGTATAGTCTATATTAGAGCCATTAATGCCGAACGAGATCTCCCATCCGATAAGTCCGTCGTGCGTGTCGCCGGTCTTACATCCTGATAGTATAAGAACCGCCACAAGCAGTATGTAATATGCTTTGCGCATGGATTATAAGACGATATTCACTATTCTGCCCGGTACTACAATCACTTTCTTAGGCGTATTGCCGGCGAGGTGCTTAGCCGTTTGCTCGTCTGCCATAACGGCTTTTTCAATGTCTTCTTTACCCATTGTTTTGGGCAGAGAAACGGTAAAGCGTACTTTGCCGTTGAACTGGACAGGGGAGTTGATACTGCTTTCTACCAAGTATTCCTCGTTACATATAGGCCATTGAGCGTCGCAAACTGTAGTATCGTGACCACAGCAATGCCACATTTCCTCCGCGATGTGCGGGGCATAAGGCGCGAGAAGAACGGCTATCGGCTCCAAGATAGCACGCTTGGTACATTTGAGCGCACTTAACTCATTCTGCGCAATCATGAATGCAGGGATAGACGTGTTGAACGAGAAGTTCTCGATGTCCCACGTGATCTTTTTAATCAGTTTATGCAGGGAGCGGAGCTCTTCTTTCGTCGGTTCCTCGTCGGTGATAT
>ODAI014303581.1_pt1 | contig 12995 bp, 7 predicted proteins | sample 1539321 | NCBI WGS metagenome assembly ODAI01 (sample SAMN02144231, study PRJEB22623) | gut metagenome | biome: sheep rumen | host: Ovis aries | place: New Zealand | reverse complement strand
TTCGCGTTCCCCGGCAGAGACACCGGTGAAATAGAGTTCGGTGTTGTGGGTGCCGTCGGCATATTTTACCTGCAGGGCGGGCTCTCCGACGAAGCGGCCGCCCGTGGCGGGATAGGCGAGGCCGTCGCAGGTATTGTAATCTTCTTCACGGAGGGCTTCTTCCAGATACTGCGCCGGTTCTGCGATGCGGGCCCCGTAATGGCGGGTATAGACCTGGCCCTTTCCGTCAACCAGGAATACCAGGGACGTATTTTCCGTTTCTACGGACACGACCTGCTGCTGAACGGACGGGGGAGTCACCGGCGGTTTGGCGGGTTTTTTGGCTTTTCTGGCCTGGGGGGCGGGCAGCACCATCAGGGCTGCGGCAAGGAGGGCGATCAGTTTCATGTTTATTGGGTTGTTTCCTCAAAGGTAGCGAGAATTCGGCAAAAGAAGAAATAATGTTGAAAAAGTATCAAAAAAACTCTATCTTTGTGCAAAAGGCCAGCGAAAAAATGACGAACATTCTGCGTGAAGTCCCGCCCATCACGGACAAAGACTGTTTTTACATTGTGGAACGGCACAAAAGCGAGTTCCTGTATCCCATCCATTCCCATGAGGAGTTCGAACTCAACTTCATCGAGCGGGGGAAGGGGGTTCAGCGCGTCGTAGGGGACAGCATTGAAGAGATTGGAGACTATGAACTTACCCTCGTCACCGGGGATGGCTTGGAGCATGCCTGGCGGCAGGGAAACTGCACCGAGGCGGATGTGCGGGAAATCACCATCCAGTTTTCGGCCGATTTGCTGGATGCCAAACTGCTGAGCCGGAACCAGTTCTCCTCTATCCGGAAGATGTTCGAGCGCGCCAGGCTGGGCGTCACCTTCTCCATGCCGGCCATCATGAAAGTATATGGCTATCTGGACGGAATCGCCTCCCTGGAAGCGCATTTCGAGCAGTTCCTGACCATGCTCAAGATCCTGAACGAACTGTCCCTGGACCCGGATGCCCGTACGCTTGCGTCCTCCTCTTTCACCCACCGGGAAGACGCTCGTGAAAGCCGCCGTATAGCAAAGGTAAAAGATTATATTTCAGTTCATTACGCGGAATCTTTGCGGCTGGAGGATCTGGCCTCCCTGGTGGGGATGGCCCCCAGTGCTTTCAGCCGTTTTTTCAAGCAGCACACCAACCGGACCCTGGTGGATTTCATCATCGATACGCGGCTCGGGAATGCGGCCCGGATGCTGGTGGATACGACCAGCAGCATCAGTGAAATCTGCTATGCCTGCGGCTTCAACAACCTGTCCAATTTCAACCGGATGTTCAAGACGCGGAGAGGCTATACGCCCCGGGATTTCCGCACACTCTTCACCAAGAACCGGGTGTTTGTATAGAGGATGTTAAAAAAGTATCAGATTTAGTCAATTTTTCATTTTTCCGCGCGGGCAGAATGGCGTACATTTGCAATGTACAATATTTATGTCGGCCAACATAATGAAAATAGCACTGAAATGTCTGCTGGGACTTCTGTGTTCCAGCGCAGTTTTTTCTTGTTCCAGCAAGGCGCCCGCCTTTGTCACCGTGTCGGACGGTCAGTTTGTCCGTGACGGAAAGCCCTACACTTACATCGGTACCAATTTCTGGTATGGTCCTATCCTGGCTTCCGACGGAAAGGGCGGCGATTTCGAGAGGCTTGCCCAAGAGTTGGACTGCCTTCACAGCCTGGGCATCGACAATCTCCGCGTCCTGGTGGGCGCAGACGGGAAGGACGGCGTGTTCTCCCGCGTGGAGCCCACGCTCCAGAAGGCGCCCGGCGTTTACAACGACACGCTCCTGGTGGGCCTGGACCGTTTCCTGGCCGAACTGGGCAAGCGCGACATGCAGGCGGTCCTGTATATGAACAATTCCTGGGAATGGAGCGGCGGCTACGGCCAGTACCTGGAGTGGGCCACCGGCGAGAAGGCCTTGATTCCGCTGATCGACGGCTACTGGCCCTTCATGCAGCAGATGCGCAGGTTCCAGACCTCCCGGGAAGCCCAGGAACTCTTTTACAACCATGTGAAGGCCATCGTGGGCCGCACCAATTCCGTTACCGGCAAGCCCTACCGGGAAGACCCCGCCATCTTCGCCTGGCAAATCGGAAACGAGCCCCGCTGCTTCTCCTCCGAGAAGGAAATCCAGGACGGCTTCATCGGCTGGCTCACGGAAAGCGCCCGCCTCATCAAGGAACTGGACCCCAACCACCTGCTGTCCGTAGGCAGTGAAGGGGCGTGGGGCTGCGAGAACGACCCCGCCCTCCTGGAAAGGGTCTGCAGCATCCCCGGCATCGACTACATGACCATCCACATCTGGCCTTACAACTGGAGTTGGGCCCGTCCGGAGCATCTGGTGGAGGATCTTCCCGAGGCCATTGCCAAGACCGAAAACTACATCGGCCTTCACCGGGAACTGGCCCGGAAACTGGGACAGCCCATCGTCTGTGAGGAGTTCGGCTATCCCCGCGACGGCTTCAGCCCGTCCCGCGAGGCTTCCACCGAAGGCCGTGACGGATACTATAAATATATGTTCTCCCTGGTGGGGAAATCCCTTCAGGGCGTGAACTTCTGGGGCTGGAGCGGCTATGCCCGGCCCGTCCACAGCCAGTGGGAAAGCGGAGACCCTTATACCGGAGACCCGGCCCAGGAGGCCCAGGGCCTGAACGGCGTCTATGTCACCGACACCACGGTGGATGTCATCAAAGAGGCAATCGACAATCTAAACCAATAATAATTATTAACCAAAATCAAGTAGCATGAAACAAAAATTTGTGACCTTCATGCTGGCGCTCCTCGCCACCACCGCCTTGTTCGCACAGACCAAGGTGACCGGTACCGTCACGGACGATATCGGCCCGGTCATCGGAGCCAGTGTCATGGAGAAGGGCACCTCCAACGGTGCCATCACAGACCTTGATGGAAACTACGTGATCACGGTGAAGCCCGGCGCTACGCTCGTGTTCTCTTCCATCGGCTATGCAACCCAGGAGATCGTTGTGGGCAGCCAGACTGTCATCAACGTCAAACTCTCCGAAGATGCCGAATTCCTCGACGAAGTTGTCGTCGTGGGTTACGGTACCATGAAAAGAAGTGACCTTTCCGGCGCCTCCGTCTCCATGAAGGAGGAAGACCTGAAGGGCTCCATCATTTCCTCGCTGGACCAGTCCCTGCAGGGACGTGCCGCCGGTGTGTCTGCCGTGCAGACTTCCGGTGCTCCGGGTTCCTCCTCCTCCATCCGCGTGCGCGGTCAGGCGACGGTCAACGCCAATGCCGAACCGCTGTACGTCATCGACGGTGTGATCATCCAGGGCGGCGGCAACTCCGGCGGAGACTTCGGTCTGGGCGGCCTGGGCAACGGTAAGGTGTCCACCATCTCCCCGCTTGCCACCATCAACCCGGCCGATATCGTGAGCATGGAAATCCTGAAGGATGCCTCTGCGACGGCCATCTACGGTGCCCAGGGTGCAAACGGTGTCGTGCTCATCACCACCAAGCACGGTAAGGCCGGCGACGCCAAGTTCTCCTACGACGGCATGGTGGCCGTATCGCGCCAGACCAGCCGCATCGACATGATGAACCTCCGCGAATTCGCCGAGTACTACAACGACATGGTTGACCTCGGTCTTGTGGACCACAACGGCTGGTATGCCGATCCTTCCATCCTCGGCAAGGGTACCAACTGGCAGGACGAGGTGTTCCGCACCGCCCTCCAGCACCAGCATCAGGTGAGCGCCCAGGGCGGTTCCGAGAAGGTGCAGTACTATGTTTCCGGTTCCTACATGAACCAGGAAGGTACCATCATCGGCTCCAACTTCAACCGTCTGAGTTTCCGTACCAACCTGGACGCCCAGCTCAAGGAATGGCTCAAACTCGGTGTGAACGCCACCTACGCCATCACCAACGATAACATCAAGCTGGCCGACGGTCAGGAAGGTGTCATCTTCTATTCCCTGTCCACATTGCCCGACATCCCGGTCTATGACCTGGACGGCAACTATTCCACCACGGTCCGCGAAGGCTACACCTCCGCCAACCCGGTGGCCCTGGCCATGCTGGACGAAAACCTCCTCAAACGTCAGAAACTCACCGGTAACGTCTATGCCGAACTCACGCCCATCAAGCATTTCGTATGGCGCAGCGAGGTCGGTTTCGACTTCAGCCACTCCGAGGCCACCACGTACAAGCCCATGGTGAACCTGGGCGGCTGGCAGCGCGGTAACAACTCCATGAGTGCCCAGCGCAACGCCAGCACGTACTGGTCCCTGAAGAACTACCTCACCTATTCCAACACCTTCGGCAAGCACAGCCTCACCGCCATGATCGGCCAGGAAGCCTGGGAATCCAGATGGAATTATCTGAGCGCCTCCAACACCGGCCTGCCTTCCGATGAAATCCACAACCTGCGTCTGGCAACGGGCAACCCCACGGTGGGTTCCGGTTTCGGTTCCTCCGCCATGGCTTCCTTCTTCACCCGTGAGACGTACAACTACGACAACCGCTACCTGCTCACTTACACCTTCCGTTACGACGGTTCCTCCAACTTCGGTCCCGATAACCGTTGGGCAGGCTTCCATTCCGTAGCCGGCAGCTGGCGTTTCACCAACGAGAAGTTCATGAAGAACTTCAGCGACGCCATCGCCCTCAACAGCGGTAAGATCCGTCTCGGCTGGGGCCAGACCGGTAACGCCAACATCGGCGGCGGCGCCTGGGAATCCGGCATGAGCAAGATGCCTACCGGCCTCGGTGACAGCCAGCGTCCTTCCAACATCGCCAATACCGGTATCCACTGGGAGAAGCAGGAGCAGGTGAACATCGGTTTGGACTTGAGTTTCCTGGAGAACAAGATCAACCTCACCGTGGATCTCTACCAGAAGATTTCCTCCGACATGCTCATGTCCATGACCCTTCCTTCCTATATGGGTACCCAGGGTAACGGTTCTTCCGCCCTGGCCGCCCCGAAGGGCAACTACGGTACCATCCGCAACCGCGGTCTGGAAATCACCCTGGACACCCACCCGGTGGACCTGAAGAACTTCGGCTGGGATTCCAACTTCCAGATTTCCTTCAACCAGAACAAGCTGATGGCCCTGGACGGCAGTGCCAATGCCCAACTTGTGGGTTACGGCCAGTGGAGCGACATCGTCTCCGTGACCGAAATCGGTGAATCCCTCTACAACTTCTACGGTTACGTGGTGGAAGGCGTTTACAAGGACTTCGACGACATCATGAATTCCCCGCGGGCCGAAAAGTTCCCCGAAGACGGCGTCTTCAACCGTTACACCACGGTCTGGCCCGGCGACCTCAAGTTCAAGGATGTGAACGGTGACAACGTCATCAACGAAAAGGACCGTACCAATATCGGTTCCCCGCTCCCGAAGTTCACCTTCGGTTGGACCAACACCTTCCGTTACAAGAATGTGGACCTCACCATCTTCCTCAACGGTTCCGTGGGCAACAAGGTTCTCAACTACAACATGATGGGCCAGGGTTACAACGGTCTGGTGCACATGAACAGCACCTGGACCAACCAGCATGTGGACATCAAGGACCGCGCCCGTCTGGAAGTCATCGACGCCGCCAAGACCTATGCCGACGGCTCTTCCTGGCTGGATGACGTCACCAATGTGCGTGTCGCCAACAGCGATACGAAGACCCCCCGTCCGTCCATTCAGGACCCCAACGACAACGACCGTCTGAGCACCCGTTACATCGAGGATGGCAGTTATCTGCGCATCAAGAACATCACCCTCGGTTACACCTTCCCGAAGAGCCTTCTGGAAAAGGCCAAGATTGAAAACATCCGCCTGTACATGAATATCCAGAACCTCTATACTTTCACCAAGTACAAGGGCTTCGATCCTGAGGTGGGTGCTTCCACGCAGGACTCCAGCGGCCTCACCTTCGGCGTGGATAACGGTCGTTATCCTTCCCCGATGACTTGTTCCTTCGGTGTGAACATCACTTTCTAATGATGGAGGAAATGAATATGAAAAATGCATTGAAATACATTGCCATCGCAGCGGTTATCGCTTTTGGCGCATCCTCCTGCTCCAAGTTCCTCAACCGTCCTTCCGAGGACAGTTACACCACGGCGCTCTTCTATAAGAACGACGCCCAGTTGGAACAGGGCATCAATTACCTCTACAACTCTCCCTGGTACGATATCATCCGCTTCTACATCTATGGTTCCGAAACCATGTGCGGCAACGTCTATCAGGGCCAGAACGCCTATTCCACCCTTACCGTGAACGGTACGGACCAGGATCTCAAGAACATGGCGTATTCCCTGTGGGCCGTGAATGCCCAGTGCAATACGGTGATCCGTAACATCCAGGCTTCCGACAGCCCCGACATTACCTGGGAAACCTATCAACGCTGCATCGGCGAGGTGCTGGCCTGGAAGGCCATGACCTATTTCCTGCTGGTCCGCACTTTCGGTGACGTCCCCATCATCCACGACAACACCGAAACCATCAAGGAGGCCAGTTACAATGATGTCGTCAAGGTCCAGAAGGCCGATGTGTATGAGTACATCATCATGACCCTGGAAAAAGCCATGGAACTGCTTCCGAAGAACGCCTATATCGGCAAACTGAACCGCATCGACTACTATGCCGCCGAGGCTCTCCTGGCCAAGGTGTATCTCACCAAGGCCGGTGTCTCCGGTTCCCTGAACGCGGCCGACTTGGAAAGGGCCCGCGACTATGCCAAGGATGTCATCCTGAACTCCGGCCGTACCCTTACCCCGAAGTATTCCGACATCTTCCGCATGACGCCCGCCCAGTTCCAGCAGACCGGCGAACAGCTTTTCACCTGGCACTGGCAGTGCAAGCAGGAGACCTGGACCTCCCAGAACTCCATCCAGTGCGACGTGGGCCTGGTGGGCTTTGACGAGAACGGTAACCTCTGGGGTGACTGGAAAGGCCCTTCCGTGGACCTGCAGGACCTCTTCGGCGTTTCCGCTACGGAAAATCCCCAGAACCGCGTAAATACCGATGACCGCCGTCAGGCCACCATGATGATGTTCGGTGACCAGTACGACTATTTCTGGACCGACAGGGGCGGCTTCGACTTCTACCGTTTCTTCTACGACGATTCCTATTGCCCGGGCGGCCTCAGCGCCAACGCTTCCAGCAAGAGTTTCGGCTGCGGCTCCGGTGCCAACTATGCCAAGCACATCTACGGTGACGTGGCCGACCACGTGGCCGCCTTCGGTTATCCTTCCTTCGGCATGTACAACCAGCTTCCCACCCACATCCTGCGTCTGGGAGACATCTATCTGGTCTATGCCGAGGCCGCTTACCTCACCGGCGACTCCGCTACCGCACTGGAATATGTGAACAAGGTACGCGCCCGCGCCCACGCTCCCCTGTATTCGAGCATCGACATCGACGACATCTGGAAGGAGCGCCGTCTGGAACTGGCCCTCGAGGGCGACAACTGGTATGACTTTGTGCGCCGTTCCTACTACGACGTGCAGGGCTGCATCGACGACCTCCTGGCCCAGCGCCGTTCCACCTGGAGCGGTCTGGACGCCGTTTACAAGACGTTCGTGACCGACGAGCAGGGCAACTATGCCGGCCCCGGCGCCCGCCCGTGGGATGCCAGTGCCGTAACTTACGATCCTTCCGGTGACCTCACCGACGTCAAGGCTTCCATGTTCACCATCCCGTTCCCCACGGAAGACGTTGTGATGAACCCCAACGTGGCTTCCGACGCAGAGGCTGTCCATGTAGATGTCCGGACGGAATATTCCTATGACTTTTAATCTCTGAGACGATGAAAAATCTGACAAAATATACCAGTTTGCTCCTGGGTCTGGTGCTGGCTGCCTCCTGCACGTCCATCGACTATCCGGACCGCTTCGTGCAAACCACCGGCACCCCGAAGGTGGACTTTATCCGCTATGCCGATAAAGATGTCATCATCACCCAGGCCAACATGGAAGAAGTCGTCTGCATCGTGGGCGACAACCTTACCAGTGTACACGACCTCTATTTCAACGACCAGAAGGCGGTCCTGAACTCCAGTTACATGACCGCCAAGACCCTGGTGGTATCGGTTCCCAAGAACATGCCGGCCGAGCAGACCGACAAGGTTTACCTCATCACCAAGGACAGCACCGTCGTATCCTACGACTTCAAGGTACTGCCCCCGGCACCGAAGGTTTCCTCCATGTCCCTCGAGTGGGCGCAACCGGGTGAAACCGTCACCATCTACGGCTCTTATCTGTTCGGCCCCCTCACCGTGGAATTCCCCGGTGTGGATCCCGTGGAGGTGGCGACCGCCAACGGCCCTTCCGTGGATGTGAAGGTTCCGGCCGGTGCCCAGCCCGGCAAGATCAAAGTCACCACCGCTTCCGGTACGGCCCAGTCCGTGTTCATGTACAAGGACAGCCGCGGCATGCTCTTCGACTTCGACGGCGCCACCGGCCTGGACAACCACGGCTGGAACGGCCACTCCTCCCAGGACGATGACGGAACCGGCATCAGCGGCCGTTTCTTCCAGTTCGGCGACGGCGTAACCCCGCTCACCGGCGACTGGGAAGAGGCCCACTGGTCCTTCGTGTACTGGCCCGGTTCCTGGAACGATCCTGAGAACTATCAGGATGGTGCCCAAGGTGCCCGTCTTCTGGATCTGGCCGACTTCTCCGACTGGAAGAACATGGCCCTCAAGTTCGAGATGTGCATCCCTTCCAGCAACCCCTGGACCGATACGCCCATGCAGGTTGTGATGGCCGGTACAAGCGTGGTTTCCTTCGGCGGTGCCGTAGTGGATATCTATGGCAATCAGTGCGCAGGTGCCAACAACACTTATCTGTCCAACAATGTAACGCCTCGCGGTCTTTATCGTCCCTGGGCCGCTACGGGCAGTTTCGACACGGGCGACAAGTGGATTACCGTCACCCTCCCGCTGGAAGAATTCACCTACGGTTGGGATGGCAATCCTGCCTCCGGCACCCTCAATGCCGACAGTTTTGCCAGCCTGTGGCTCTTCATCTGCTCCGGTGGTGCCGAAAAGGGTGGGGAGTGCACTCCGATCATCAAGATCGACAACATCCGTGCGGTTCCTTACAAATAATCTAATGAGCAGCAGAATATGAAAAAGATACTGAAATATTCCCTTCTTGCCGTACTGGCCCTTTCTGCACTTACAGGATGTAAGAAAGCGCTGGAAACCGACCAGTTTAAAGGTTTCTCGCTGGCTGCCATCGCTCCCAACCCGGTGATGCGCGGTGCCCAGCTCCGCATCGTGGGCAATGGCCTGGAGAATGTCTCCGAGGTCCAGTTTGCCGGCAATGTCTCTGTAACCGATATCGAAGTGGTGACCAAGGGCGAACGCAGTGAAATCCGCGTCACCGTTCCCATGGAGGGCCCCATTGTAGGCCCTGTCACGGTGGTGACCAAGGACGGCCTCAAAGCCTCCACCCGCTTCGACCTTGAATACACCGAGCCCATCGAACAGAGTTCCTTCTCTCCCGCCACCGCCCTTTCCGGAGACGTCATCACCATTACGGGTGAATACCTCCAGAACGTCAAGTGCGTCATCTTCGGCGGCGACGTGAAGGTGAACGAATTCGTGAGCCAGTCCCGCCATGAACTCAAGGTGACCGTCCCTCGCAATGCGGTGACGGGTCCCGTCATCGTGAGCGACGTGGACGAAGTGAACGACCTGACCACCATCCCCAACCAGATTTATTCCGCTTCCGAACTCATCATCGGCCAGCCTACCGTTGTGAAGGCCGGGAAGGCCGTTTACAAGAGCGGAGACCTGGTGAAGATCAGCGGTGAGCACCTGGACATGATTGCCAATGTGGCCCTGCCCCAGGTGGACGAGGTTGAATTTGAACTTACGGACAACAACACCATCACCTTTGCGCTTCCCGCCAAGGCGACGGACGGTGAGATTACCCTCACTTCCTTTGCCGGTGACACATTCATCGCCGGTGAAATCGAGACGGTAACCGTATCCGACCTGGCTGTCAAGTCCCTGGCTGAGGATGAGCGGTTCAAAGCCGGTTGCACGGTGGAGATTTCCGGTGAAGACCTTGATCTGGTGACCAAGGTGGAATTCAACGGAGCCGAGGCTTCCTACTATCTGTCCGACGGCAAGATCCTTGCCACGCAGCCTGCCGCCGCCAAGGACGGTGTCATCACCGTCACCCTGGAATCCGGAAAGCAGGCCTTCACCGAGGAAATCGAGGTGGTGAAACCCGTCATCCTCGGCTGGATGAGTGAAGGTGTCGCCGGTGCATTCAAGAACACCATCGTCGGTCATGACCTCGACCTGGTCACCTCGGCCAAGATCGGAACGGCCGAGCAGGGCCTCATCGACTGCGAATTCAGTTTCGACGTGGATGAGGGAGGCAATCCCAGTGTGGTCGTGGATGTCCCCAGAATGGCATATACCGCTCCCATCACCCTCACGGCCGACAGCGGTTATGAGGATGCAACGGATGTCATCTATATCACCTACGATGAGGCGGTTTCCATCAGTTTCGATGCCGAATCCTATGGCCTTGGACGTCCCATCTCCATCAGCGGAACCAACCTGATGAAGATCGAGAGCATCTACATCAAGGGCAACAAGGTTCCCGGCTACAGCGTCCGTACCGACGAAGCGATGACCTTCGAGATGCCGGAAGGCCTCGGCCCCGGTGTCTATCGCCTCGACATTACCCTCGTGGACGGTACTGAACTCACCTGGCCCGTTCCGTTTGCCATCACGGCCCCTTACACCGAGACCTTCATCTTCGAAGGCTCCGAGGACCTGGGCAGCTGGAGCAACCAGCCTTACTTCGGTGCCGACGGCGCCTTCGCCGAACTCGGCCTGGCCATCGGCGATCAGATCCGCATCTACTACACGCCTACCGCAGACTGGTGGCAGTTCCAGATCTTTGGCGGCCACTGGGAGGGCATGACCTTCCCGGAACTGGGCGGCGGCAATACCGTGAACGCGGACAACGCCCAGGCCGATGCTACCTTCTTCACCTTCGAGGTGACCGCTGACAACATCGGGACCCTCACCTCCGTCGGCGGCTGGGGCGGCGCTCTGCTCTGCCAGGGTGAGAACGTCATCATCACCGGTGTTTCCATGATCCACTTCGGCGCGGCCGAGACCGTGGTCTGGGAAGGCACCAGCACCCACACCGGCGACTACGCCGTGAACCTCGAACTGGGCGGTGAAGACGACTGGGTGAATGCCGAACTGTGGGAAGGCGCCGAGGTGCGCATCTACTTCACCCCGGACGATCCCGCCGACTGGTCCATCCAGATTTTCGACGGTCACTGGGGCGGTATGGGTTATGTCACGCCCAACGGCGTGCAGTGGAACGCGGAGAACTCTCCCGAGGCCATCGAGAAGGGTTATGTGTCCTTCAAGGCCGAAGGTGCCGCTTTCGCGGCCATGACCAGCCATCAGTGGTGGGGCTTTGCCCTCATCCTCCAGGGCAAGAACCTGGTGGTGACCAAACTCGCCTACATCTAATCCTTTTTAATCCGGAGGGGGCTGACCCTCCCTCCGGGTTCCACCTATGAAAAGATTTCTTCACTATGCTTTAGCCGTTCTGACGGCCCTGTCCGTTTTTTCCTGCGGAAAAGATGACCCTGTGGCAGAGCCCGTCAATGATGCTCCCAAGGACATGACCCTGAGCCTTTCGTCTCTGGACGTGCCTGTAGAGGGAGGCTCCTATTCCCTGACGGTGACGGCCCCTTCCCGTCCTACCGTCAGCAATCCTTCCTCCCAGTGGGTGACGGTGACGGACGGCACTTATTCCAATTACAAGATTACGTACGGAATCACCGTATCGGCCAATGCGGCCTATGAGGAGCGCACGGCCACGCTCACCGTCAACAGCGGCTCGCTTTCCAAGACCGTTTCCCTCAGACAGGCCGCTGCCGAGAAGCCTGTGGATCCTGACCCCGACCCGGACCCGGATCCTGCGGCAGAACCGGACAAAACGCTTACCAACGCAAAGGCCGGCGATAATGCCCAAAAGGTCTATGAGTTCCTGCTGTCCCGGCAAGGCAACCATATTCTCAGCGGTGTTCAAGCCGGTGGTACAGCCAACAATAACGACAATGTGAATGCTGTTTTCTCCAAGACCGGGAAGCACCCCGCCCTGGCCGGATACGATTATCTTTTCCTCCAATACTCTCCTACGCCGGAGTCATGGTCCTGGGTGGTGAATTACGGGGATATCTCGGCTCCCAAGGAGCAGTGGGAAAAGAACGGGCTTGTTTCCTTCATGTGGCACTGGAATGTTCCCACTTCCAAAGCAGCCTGGGACAAGGGTGTAAACGATTATGACTTCTCGGGATATAATTTTTACTGTGACAAGACCGGCTTCGACATCAACCGTGCTCTCGAAAACGGAACATGGGAGAATGATTTCATCCTCAAGGATATTGACAAAGTGGCCTCTTACCTGAAACTGCTTCAGAAAGAAGGCATTCCCGTGTTGTGGCGTCCCCTGCATGAGGCGGCCGGCAATTACAATGTATATGGAAAGAACGGTGCCTGGTTCTGGTGGGGGCGCGGCGGCGCGGAGCCTTGCAAGAAATTGTGGAAACTCCTCCGGGAAAAACTGGAAGGGGAACACGGCCTGGACAATCTCATCTGGGTATGGACGCTGGATGTCACCGAAGGGGCCGAGGCCGATTATGCCGCCTGGTATCCCGGTAACGACCTTGTGGACATTGTCGGTGTGGATATCTACGCCAACGACACCGAAGCCAAGCAGCGCCAATATAAGGCGGCCATCGCCCTGACCGGCGGTCACAAGATGGTGACGGTAAGCGAATGCGGAAACATTCCGGACCCGGTAAAATGTTTCAATGCCGGAGAAAACTGGAGTTGGTTCCTTACCTGGGATTTGGAGAATTTTCCCTTGAATACAGACAATTATTGGAGATCTTTGATGGGCATGGAATGCGTGCTTTCCCGTGAGAAAATGCCTTCCTTAAAATAGAGAAAAATGAA
>ODAI013448780.1_pt1 | contig 12995 bp, 14 predicted proteins | sample 1539321 | NCBI WGS metagenome assembly ODAI01 (sample SAMN02144231, study PRJEB22623) | gut metagenome | biome: sheep rumen | host: Ovis aries | place: New Zealand | reverse complement strand
TCCCGTTGTAGGCATACAAAAAGATACGTTTGCATTCATAGGTGTTGTATATCTTACTTCGCTGTAATCTTCATACAGCTCATCATTTGCCGCCGTTCCAACATAAACATTGTAGGAAAGATTTGAAACCTTAGAGTCTGCCTCTAATTTTTCATATTCCTCCTCTGTCATAAACTTAAAGCCCGCCATGGAACTTGTCCCAATCTGGTAAAAGGTATTATTTTGATAAGAAATCATCACACTTCCACCAATGGTAAACAGTGTTGTCATCATAATGGTGGTGAGTAAAATAGCGCACATCAGCAAAACATTTCTTCGCCAGTTCGCTTTCATATTCTTTTTGCAAAGATTGTAAAGACATCTTTTGTTATTAACGTTTTTCATATATCACACCATCCTCAATCCGAATAATTCGATCTGCCATCTGGGCAATCTCCTCATTGTGGGTAATTAGAATCAGTGTCTGATTCAACTTATTACTGGTCGCTTTCAAAAGTCCCATAACATCTAAACTGGTCTTTGAGTCCAAATTGCCTGTGGGCTCATCCGCAAGGATAATGGATGGTTTCGTTGCCAAAGCTCTTGCAATGGCCACGCGTTGTTGTTGACCTCCGGACAATTGATTTGGCATGCTGTTGATTTTTTCTGAAAGGCCAAGGATTTCAATAATCTTATTCACGTAGGCCTCTTCCACTTCATTGCCGTCAAGCTGAATGGGCAACACAATGTTTTCATACACATTTAAAACCGGAACCAAATTATAGGCCTGGAATACAAATCCGATTTTTCTTCTTCGAAAGACGGTAAGTTCTTCATCTTTCAAGGAAAAAATATCCTTTCCATCAATAAAAACCTTTCCCTCAGTGGGTCTGTCCAATCCCCCTAACATATGCAACAATGTGGATTTTCCACTTCCGCTGGTTCCCACGATGGCAACAAATTCTCCCTGTTCGACACTTAGTTCCACTCCGTCAATTGCCTTTACCACCACACTGGTTTGGTTGTAATACTTTTTTAAATTCTCTGTTTTTAAAATTTCCATTTGATTCTCCTCGAAAAAAAAATGCTAAGTACAACTTTTATGTACTTAGCATAACATGATATTCTTTCTATATTCTGTCCGAATTCTAACAGTTTTGTCACATTCTCATATGATTGGGAAAATATAACTCAAAGCAGCTTCCTTCACCAAGTTTTGAATGCAGCTTGATATAGCCTCCCTGCTCTTCTACCACCTGTCGTGCCAGAAACAAACCCACGCCTATTCCTTCTTCATCACGAACAGTTTTACTGCGGTAAAATCTGGAAAACACCAAAGGAGTTTCCTCTTCGGAAATTCCAATTCCATAATCCCGGATTCGAATTCCGGAAAAAATCTCATACTGAAACAGTTCTATATCGATGGTAGAATTTTTAGGCGAATACTTAATGGCATTATCCAAAATATTTGTCACAGCTTCCATGGTCCATTTTTTGTCAATGCAAACCCTAATATCCGCTGTAGTGTCATCCCAACCTTTATGTAAAAGGATTTCTTTTATCCCTGCCTTTGGAAGCAGTTCTTCCACAGATGATTCCGCCAACTCCTTCAAAGAAGCATCCACCTGTTCAAAGCGAAAAATCCCGGTTTCTAATCGGGACATCTTAACCAAAGCCTGCAGTAATCCATTTAACTTCTGGCTTTGATGATTGATTTGATCAACGTATTCTCTTTGATCCTCTGTAGCACTTTCAGACAAAAGTTCAGAATACATCATAATATTGGTTAAGGGTGTTTTCACCTGATGGGAAATGTTGGTAACCAATTCTTCGATTTGAGCTTTTTCTTTGCCAAGTTTCTCTGCAGTAAGGGTTGTACTGTTTAAATATCTAAGAAGCTTTGTCTGGATTTTTGATAATTCCGATTCATCAAACTTTGATTCTTTAAAATCCCCGCTAATGGCATCATCAAGCATTTGATTTAGAATTTTATACTCATTTCTTTTAAACATCCACTCACTCCCACTTGAACACATATCCAATTCCATAAACGGTATGAATGAATTTCAAATCATCACTTTCGATTTTGTCACGCAATCTTTTAATGGAAACAGTAAGGGCATTTTCATCCACGTACTGTTGATTCTGCCAGACATATTCAATCAGCTTTTCTCTGGAAAGGGTTGTCCCCGCATTTTCCACCAAACATTTTAAAAGGCGAATCTCGGTCTTACTAAAATCAATCTCTTCGCCTTTTTTATAAAACTTTAAATTGTCAAAATCAAATTCCAATCCGCTTTTTTCAAAGGTGGCTTGTGCCGGATTCTTATCCAGCAGTTTCTGTACCCGCAAGCGCAACGCCATAAGGGAAAATGGTTTTTTCACATAATCATCTGCCCCCAGACTCAAACCGGTTACCTCATCCATCTCCGAATCATTTGCCGTAATAATCAAAATGGGAACATTTGACGTTTTTCGAATGCTCTTTAACAAATCAAGTCCACTGCCATCCGGGAGATTGATATCTAAGATAATAAGATCTGCCTCGTTTACCTGTTCCACTTCCTTCAAACTATAAAAGGATTTGAACCGATACTTATCATTTCCCAACGTCAATTCTATCCCATGATTAATGGCAGAATCATCTTCAATAATATAAATACAATGCTTTTGCACAACCATACTCCCGATTATATGCCGTTCTTTTTGTCATTTATATCTACAAACATACCAACATAAGAAAGCGGAGTCCCGTCATCTCGTCGTAACAGTCTACCAATGGCATGGTACCATCTCCACTCACCGCTCTTGGTCTTTAACCTATACTCAACGTCGTAGTTTTTCTTTCCGGAATAATCGGCTATAGCATCATGAAAGGCTTTCAAAACCCGCTCTTTACACTCCGGATGTAAAAGATCCGACCAAGAACTAAGCTTGTTGGGGAAATCTTTCTCGTCCGTATATCCAATCATTCGTCTGAATTCATCGCTCCACTCAACGGAAATCATATTGCCTTCTTCGTCGAATTCCATTGCCCACATTCCGGAGCCCAAAGCCTCATGCATAGCTTTAATGGTAGCTTCCTTATGCGCTAAAATTCTGCGCTCTTCCGTATCCTTCAGCTTCGCCTTATTGAAATACATTTTTTGATCTGCCTGTCGCATGGCTTTATCAATATCCTTATTATCCACCATCTCATAACCAAAGGCGCATACATAAGGGGTTTTTGCCAATTCTCTCCGCATTTCTTCAATATCTCTTACGATATCCTCGGTCTTTGTTCCTAAATAAAAGACGGCAAATTCATCTCCACCGATACGATAGACTCTTTTTTTACGGGTACCGGTCTCCAACAAACACTTTGCAACTGTCTCTAAAGCCAAATCACCGGCAGCATGTCCCTGAGTGTCGTTGATTTTTTTCAAATCGTTCATATCCGCTGAAACAACACCGGTAATCAAATCTTTCCGTTTTTCTATGTCTGCATAGTAGCATTGTCGGTTCAGCAGATGTGTCAGGGGATCCTGCTTTGCAGTCAAAAGGGATAAGGAAAGATAATAAATCAATAATAAGGATGCAAAAAGGGTACTGTAATCCACCCCAATATCAAGAATAAGATGTAAGATAACGCCAATGGTAGACGTAATAATACAAATCAGAATCCCTTTTCGCTCCGTGGTTCCATAATGAGTATACCTGGTAAACAGTATAAAAAACAAAATTACATATCCAAAAAACAAGAAGTAAGGATAGTAACACATAATACTGTCTGCTGCGATATAAATATTGTCTTCATTAAACCAATATACAAGATGTGTCCACTGAGATGTGTATAGCAACGGTGCACTAAGAAAGATTGGCAGATAAAAGAGAATCTTGTGTTTCTTCAAAAACTCTGCAATATCCATGATTCCCAGCATAATCAATGGATGCAAAAGATAAATCGTGGGTGTTAAAATAATTCTTGTCCAGGTTAAATAATCTAATTCCCTTGTATAGCGCTCTATCGCCCATAAAACCGCTTCTGTAGCGATTAACAAAATAACGACACGTGTCATTATGATGGCACGCTTCTTCAAGTGAACATTAGAATCCAACAAAAACCAAAGTCCCAAAAGTTCCGCTACCATTATATAATTTTCAACTGCAAAACCAGCAATACTCATACATATCTCCTCTTATCCAAAAAACTGTCACTTTGGATGATTTCCTCGCTGAAATTATTAGGATCAAAACCTAATTAATTACTATTCATAGTATCACATGTAATTATAGATTTCCATTAAATCACACTACAAAACAACAAAACAAAAAAGCACCTTTTTCAATCTTTCCATTGAAAAAGATGCCTTCCTTTCACAGACGATTATGCCTTGCGGAGACCACCATATAATAAATAATATCCACAAAAAGTGAAATACACATCAAAGCGCTCAACAATAATGTCTGATCAATATTTAACGCCCAAAAAATAGTCTCAACCAAAGTATATATAGATAGAATCATCATGCACCCCAGCATCATTTTGATCATATCTCCGTACACAATAAACTCTTTCCCGGGATTCACCTTAATATGCATATTCCATGCAGTTACCGGAACCAAATGCAACACCAATGAAATAATGCCATTTGTAAAAATCATACTAATTGGCAAAAACAATAACACCCATGGAGATCCATATCCACTCACGTTACCTTTCATATCATAACGTATGGGAACCTCACCCTTTGTCTGCAATGCAAATATAAGGACATAAAAAACAGCTACAACCAATATCACATAGGTGATAATCTCAAAAATAATCCTACCTTTTGTAAAATATGCATTATTCATGATATATCAATCTCCAATGGTTTATCTATGTCCTCGCCTACGTACTTTCCGTTTTTTTTGCGCTGCTTTACACATTCTGTAAGCAAGTATTCAATTTGTCCGTTTACCGAACGAAAATCATCTTCTGCCCATGCGGCTATGGCATCATACAATTTTGCTGATAAACGAAGTGGTACCTGTTTCTTTTCTGCCATTAGTACAAGGTTCCTGAGTTAACAATTGGCTGTGCGTCATGATTGCCGCAAAGAACAACTAAAAGATTTGATACCATAGCTGCTTTTCTCTCTTCATCTAAGTCTACAATCTCTTTTTCGTTCAAACGATCCAAAGCCATTTCTACCATACCAACAGCTCCGTCCACAATCATCTTTCTTGCATCAATAATTGCAGAAGCCTGCTGCCGCTGAAGCATAACAGATGCAATTTCCGGTGCATAAGCCAAATAGGTAATACGTGCTTCCACAATTTCCATTCCTGCTTCTTTCACCTTTGACTGAATCTCATTTTTAATACGCTCTGCTACCACTTCTGCAGAACCACGAAGACTTCCTTCATCTGCCATTCCGTCTCCTGTAGTATCTACATTGGTTGCTACATCATAGGGATAAATACGAACAATATTTCTCAACGCACTGTCGCACTGTAAAGATAAATATTCTTTATAATTATCAACTTCAAATACAGCCTTTGCAGTGTCGGTTACTTTCCAGATTACAGCAATACCGATTTCAATGGGATTTCCCAAACAATCATTAATCTTTTGTCTTCCATTATTCAAGGTCATAGCCTTTAAGGAAATCTTTTTACTGGGAACTTCTACGGAAGCAGCACCTCCAGAAATAGTAATTCCACTTATTTTTGATGACTCTACAGCATCTCCGCTTTGAGCAAGCTTCGTAGATGCTGCGGGGTTTACTGCCACACAGAAAGGATTGACAAAGTAGAATCCGTCTTCTTTTAAACTTCCCACATACTTACCAAATAAAGTAAGCACTAAAGCTTCCTGAGGCTTTAACACCTTTAAACCCAAGAAAGGAATCCAACCGATACAAAGTACAAAAATACCTGCAAATACCATAAAAGGTAGATAATAATATGCCCCAAATACAACTGCACAAATTGCCAATAACAACACAACAATTGTAAGCAACAACACCATCATTCCATTCTTCTTGGTTGTATAGATTTTTTCTTCCATAGCAATACCCTCCTAAATCTATTTGATATCATTATGATATCACTTTAGTAGCAGATGTCAATACACTATTCTATATACTGAGGGTAGTTGCATTCTAACTAAATAATATCTCCTGTTTTTGCATCGCTGACTGCCAGCAAATCCGTTGGTGCAAGTTCAATCTGAAGGCCTACTCTTCCTCCGCTGACATAAACATGGTCATACTCCGTTACTGTTTCATGAACCGTGGTGGTAAAATGCTTCTTCATGCCAATGGGAGAACAGCCTCCATGAACATATCCTGTCAATGGCAACAGTTCCTTTTGCTTAATCATACTTACTGACTTTTCCTGCACTGCCTTGGCTGCCTTTTTCAAATCCAGCTCTCCTTCTACGGGTACAACAAAAACATAATAAGCTCCGCTTTTTCCCTGGGTTACCAATGTCTTAAATACCTTTGATGTATCTTCTCCCAATATCCCGGCAATTTCCGCTCCCGTAAGAGTGGCATCTGCCTCATAGGAATGTACTTCATAGGCAATCTTTTTTGCATCCAACTGACGCATTACATTGGTTTTGTCTTTTGCTTTCATATATATTCTCCACTTTCTATTTCAATCATAATTTTTTACGTATCCATTATAATCGAAGTCACGCCTTTCAAGGGAAAAAATTCATATCCTCGTCTTTTCTTACCCTTCCTTTTACAGATTCCACGGCATTTAACACAATGGCAGATAGGCCCAACAAAAAAGCCGCTACTACATAGATAATGACTTTTTTATTTGTGGTTCCGTAGATATCAATAACACCACGATACAAAGAACCTACCGTTAGTGTAACAATTGCCATATTCCATAATGACAGACACAAAGGTTGTTTTACCTTTTTATCAAACCAGTCCAATAAAAGATAGAATGCAGTACCAAATACCAAAGGTATGGCAAAGGCGTAGATCATATAAAAGGAATATACCTCATGACTAAACTGCTCATAGATGCCTCCAAACAAGGCACAAAACAACGCAAATCCAAGATTGCCCATGGCCTGTTTTCTTAATTCTTTTTCTTTATTATCCAATATATACAATGTCATTTACCTCTCTTTCTTTTATGCTTTTTCCAGATGTTGTAGGATTATTAATGACCTCGCCTTCAAATACCATAGTAGAAGACCCACCACCATCTAAGTTGTAGGCTGTGGTTGCTCCCAGACTTTCCATAAATTCCGCCAATTCTTTCAAGGACAGTCCTTCACTTTCCGAAGTACGTCCATCCGATACTACGATAAGATAGTGAAGTTCATCAATAATTCCGATTGCGGTTCGGGGATTACTAGCCATGGCTTTTCCCACTTCATCCTCTGAGGTAACACTGACCTCTCCGTCTTCCACCAAAGCCGGTCCAAAGGAAAATGCCTGCCATACTCCCATCTCCAATAATTCTTCCGCTGTATATTCATCCGGTGAATATACTTTCATACTTCCGTCAGTAAAAATACATAGCACATCGTTTTCACCGGCATCCTCACGATAAATCACGCCGTTTCGAATGACATAACCACTTTCCTGAGAGCCATAGTTGTCTCCGTTTATAGCTAATATGGCATCATTTGCTTCTGCCATTTCCGAGGTGGTTTCCGTAACGTTTTTTCCGTAGGTATCTTCTGCAAAGGCTGTCTTTAAATACTGTGCCGAACTTAAAGTCACATCCGCCACATACACTTCTGTTCCTTCATAGGTATATTCCGATACTGTAATGGTAGCCTCATCACTTTCATAGGTTCCCAATATCGTATCCGAAGCCACTACGGAATCTGAAGTGGATGTATCTTTACTTTCCTCCGACGCAAACATCTCCATATTTGCCTCTTCAACGCTGCTGTAGGCACTGGAAAGTACGAAGGTATCCAAAACCATATACAACGTAAAACAGGTTAACACCACCGCATATATCAAGGTAAATCTATTCTTTTTCATCTTCCTTTGTTTCCTTTCATATTTATTGTAGATTCTCATCTTTTCTACTTTAAAGGAAACTATACCCCTTCAACTTTAAATGAAACTAAAAAGAGATTACCCGAAGGTAATCTCTTTGTGAAACACGAAACCATACATCTTAGTAAATCGTATTTTGAAATGCCTGCTGCAATTTTTCCAGCGTAGTGCTTTTCATTTTAGGGATATTCTGAGTGGAAGCAAGCTTGGATGCCAACAGATGAAGACTTCCGTCTTTTTGCCCAAACCATCGGTCGATAAAGGACTGGCTCACATCCAAAACCTGAATTCGCTCAAAGGGGACTTCCACCTGCATCCAACTATAGGAGCCTCTGCGAAGTACCACAGAATCTTCTTTGATCAGAATTCCCTCTGTCTTTTGACGAAGGATATCCATAATCAGAAATATGAAAGTAAACACGATCCAAACAATTCCTGCAAGAACCTGCAAACTCATTTTATCTATAACTTCAATATCCTCAAATGCTTCCTCCGGAATCCTATGAAGCCCAAAGAATACACCAACGCCAATTACAAAGAAGATGAAAATGGTTCGAAACAACTCACGCCACTGCACACTCTTTGGTCGCTTTTCCAATAAACTTTGTTCCGTAAATGACATTTCCGGAAGTATCCGCTCCAATACCGTAGGAATATCCTTGTAGGCAATCGCCGGTAACAGCCACTGTCCATCCACATCTTCTCCCTCTCCGCTGACATTAATCACAGATACGGATACACGTTTCATAATTCGACCAATCAGAGTACTTTGAAAACGAATTGCCTGAATCTGATTTACCGGAACGGAATAAGAACGAATCTTAATGGCTCCGCTGGTTATATAAATATGGTCTTTTCTTCTTGCCACCTTAAAATTATAGGTGCGCAAAAATGATGTAACCAGTTCTTTTCCCACTGAATACAAAAAAGAAAGCCAAATCAAAACCGTTGCAAAAATTGCACCTATGGATTCATGATTTGCCAGACCCAATCCCAATGTAGCATTGAGACCCAAAAGAATCATAATCAGCGCTACCAACTGGCCTTCCTTTATTCCGGCAATAGCGCACATAAAGTTTTCGCTGGAAGTCAATGCCACATCATAGTTTTCATCTTCCATAGGTAAAGAATGTTTCTTTCCCTCTCCCTCTTGTTGCGCTTTTTCGGCAGCATCTTCATCATCTGTATTCATCATATAAAGAATCAGATTCCGAACTTCCATGGCTTCTTTTTTTCCAAGGATGATTTTCATATCTGTGCTTTCCGCCGTGGAAATGGAACTGGTATCAATTTTTAATTTGTAGGTACCAACGATTCGTTCAAAAAGGTTTTGCTCCAAATTCACATTGGAAATGGAGGAAATGGAAAACTCCTGACGTTTTGAAAAAATCGTGGCCTGTTCCCAGGTCAGGGACCCGTCTGCAATGGTAAGCGTGGTTTTTCTCCATCGAAAGAAACTAAAAAACAATGCAATGAGAAAGAAAAGCACAATACCACCGGTAATACCAATCACATAAATTGTTGCTTTGTCTCCACCCTCAAGCACAGACTGAATCTCTTTTATCCAGCTATCGATGCCGTTAAAGAACATCATAAATAAGACTAAAACCGCACCCCAAGAGGACTCAATCATATAGGTGGGATGATTGCGCAGGTTTCGAATTTCTTTTGTCTCCATATCAAACCTGCCCTTCTTTTTCTTCTACCGCGTACTTATTAATCCGCTTTTTCAAATTCTCACAGATTTCTTCTGCCCGTTCTCTTTCCAAAAAGCGAATGGTCTCCTCTCCACCGGCGGTATAAACAATCACCTTTGTCATTCCAAATGCCCGGTCCAAAGGTCCCGTTTCCATGGAAATTTTTTGAAGACGTTCAATAGGAATGATGTTTTCCTCAATAACCAAAAACCCCTGTCGGATATCAATCTCTTCTTCCGTGAATCTTGCACGATACCAGTTGTATCGAACAAAGGGTGCAATCAATGAAATGACCCAAATCACTCCCAGTGCAATCAAGATTCCTCCTCGAATCTTAAGACTTTCTATTTCGGCAAAATACAAAATCACACCAACAATCACAGAAACAATTGTCATGGTAATAATAGACGAAGTTAATAATAACAGTCTCGCCTTGGGGTTCCTTTTTTCGTACATATTATTCTCCTTTATATCCTTCCCTTTACTTCTTATTACGAAAGAAGCTGAAACGTATTTACATCCACTACACCTAACGTGGTTAAACGAAGTGTAGGAATCACCGGTAAACTGGAAAATGACATGGTCATAAAAGGATCAATGCCGGGGTTTACCCCTAACTGGTAAGCCGCCTCTTTCACCTTGTCCATTTTGGATTGTGCCTCATCCACTTCCAAATCACACATCAAACCGGCAATGGGCAATGACAATTCCGCCAACACCTGTTGGTTCTTTACCACCACCATACCACCTTTGATTTTTTTCAATTCCATAATGGCACATGCCATATCCTCTTCATTGGTGCCCACACAAATTAAATTGTGGGAATCATGAGCAATACTGGTGGCCACAGCCCCCTCTTTTAAGCCATAGCCCTTTACAAAACAAAGTCCAATATGGCCGGTGTGATGATGTCGTTCCACCACTGCCATTTTTAAAATATCTTTGGAAACATCAATGCAATCCGCTTCTCCTTCGTCTGTGGTAAGAATCTCACCGTCAACCAAACCAATGACTTTTTGAGGTCCATCGGTTAAAAAATCATCTGCGCAAACATTGCTGATGTTGATGGTATTTAAAATGGATGCCTTTGGTTTGTAGTCTTCTCCCCAAACAAAGGAAGAGTTGGTTTCTTTATCAAATACCAAAGAACCATCCTTATAAACCTGATTGATTTGAACATCTTCGAAATCATCCAAAATAATAAAATCAGCGCGATAGCCGGGACAAAGAGCTCCCAAACTAGGCAATCTGAAATAGGTTGCCGCATTGTAGGTAGCCATAATGTAGGCCATCTCCGGTTTTACCCCTAAGGAAATGGCTTTTCGAATGATGTAATCTATATGACCGGCTCTGTTTAATTCTCCGGGATGTTTGTCATCCGTTACAAATAAACATCTGTGATAATAAGGTTCCACACAAAGTCCCGCCAAAGCTTCTAGGTTTTTGCTGGCTGTACCTTCACGAATCATAATCCACTGGCCTCTGCGCAGCTTTTCCAAGCCCTCTTCTACAGAAACACATTCGTGATCGGAAAAAATACCTGCCGTAACATAGGCATTTAATTCCTTTCCCGTAAGTCCGGGGCCATGGCCATCCACGATTTTTCTTGATTCATGGGCAGCTTTGATTTTTTCAATGGTTTCAAAATCCCTGGCACAAACTCCGGGATAATTCATCATCTCAGCCAATCCCAACACACGGTCCTTTTGCAAATACTCTTTTACCTGAGCTGCGGAAATCGTGTAACCACTTTCATCAAAGTCCGTAGCCGGCACGCAAGAAGGTACCATCACATAGACATCTAAGGGAATATCTTCTGTAGCATTTAAAATATAATCAATCCCCTCCGTACCGCAGACATTGGCGATTTCATGAGGATCAGCCACAATGGAGGTGGTTCCGTGGGGCATCACTGCTTTTCCATACTGCAATGGTGTCACAATGGAACTTTCCAAATGCAAATGTCCGTCAATAAATCCGGGAACAATGGTCTTTCCGCTTCCGTCTATTTCCTGTTCACCTTCGTAAGAACCGATACCCACAAAATAGCCGTTTTTCACTGCCAAATCGCCCTCTTCGAATTCTCCGGTAAACACATTGAAAAGTCGCGCGTTTTTGATTACCAAATCTGCCGGATAATCACCAATAGCAGAAGCTATTCTTTGTTTTCTGTGTTCTTCTTTTTTTAACATAGAGCCTCCAAAATGATTCTAAAAAAGGGGCCCTATCGGCCCCTCCATATTCATTTCATCCTTTTTATAATTCAGTTTTATTTTAGTACTTTTTCAATTTCTGCCAATAATACGTCCATGGTAATCGGCTTTAACAAATAACCGGAGGGACGTAGTGAAATCAGGGAAGTAATATTGCTTTTGTCTGTAACTGCTGTTACAAAAATCACAGGCAGATTCGCATATTCTTTGGTGGCACGAATCTTTTCTAATACTTCTTTCCCGTTCATCACCGGCATATCATAATCCAAAAGAACCAAATCCGGAACTTTCTTTTCTATCATTTGAAATGCCTTTTCTCCGGAATTTGCTAATTCCACATTGTATTTGTTATCCAAAATACTCTTCATGCTTCGAAGTGTGGTGGCATCATCGTCAACTACAAGAATCGTCTTTTTATTGGCGCTTTCCTGTTTTAACTTTTTCATGGAGATTTTTAATTTGGAACAAACCAAGAACAATGCAGCATCCTCATCAAAGGGAATTTTTAGGTTTTCCAATGGTTCTCCAACATAAAGCTTTTCGAATCGAACGAAGTCCTCCACCTTTCCGTAGGTAACAATGGGAATTCCTTCGCATTCTTTTTGAAGTTCATTTAAAGCCATCGTGGGAGAAAGAAGTAACTCCTCTACACTCACCAAAATCATATCCGGTTTCATGGCACCTACAATGCCCTTTGCCGTATCTATGGACTGCTCAAAAACCTGAACTCCAAAATACTTTTCTAAATAAGAAAATGCTGCCTTGGCATCTTCACTTGTTTTTCCGACTGCTAATAACTGTTTCATTCTACCCCTCATTTACATATCTTCACTATAGATTAATCATACCATAAAAGACCTCATCCATACATGTTTTTTCTTATTTTTAAAATAATTATCAAAAACTTTATTCCAAGCCCTCTTTAAAGCGTTTCATCATCTCATTGGTGAGACTGAATTCGTCCGGCTGAAGCTCAATTTCTTCTCTGGTCCCCCACTCTGCCAGTTTCAGTTCATCGGCGTCCATGCTTATGGTATCATCCCCATCCACATCACAATAGAACCCCGCCAAAATATCATCCGCAACTCCCCAGGGTT
>ODAI012428384.1_pt1 | contig 12995 bp, 11 predicted proteins | sample 1539321 | NCBI WGS metagenome assembly ODAI01 (sample SAMN02144231, study PRJEB22623) | gut metagenome | biome: sheep rumen | host: Ovis aries | place: New Zealand | reverse complement strand
GCCCGTTTTTTTTGTTTGAGAAGAGGGGGCGTACATCCCGCTGCGATTTCCAGATTTTTTCTCGTTTTTAGGGGGTATTTGGAAAAATATGAGAAAAATGCGCGTGAACAAGTGCTTTTGGCGTAGATTTCCAAAATATTTCTCGCTGGACAGTAGTTTGTGGAAATATTTGAGAAAAATACGCGTTTTCGTCGTTTTGAGGGTAAGATTTCCAATATTTTTCTCACTTGGCGGCTGTTTTTGGAAATAATCGAGAAATCGTTATCTTTCTCACGAAAAGCACCGCTTCCTCGCGAAAAGAACTCGCCTCGAAACGTTACGCGCAAGTGCTTTTCGAGGATTTGCATGTTCTTTTCGAGGATTATAAAATCAGTGAAATTTTAATCGATTTTGCCTTGTTTTGACCTCTTATATCCTATATACTGATATACGGAAAAAGTTGGGTTTCTCACACTCGTTTTTCCCTGATTCAGTTTCTAAAATTTTGACATAAGGAGAGGCTCGTTGTTATGAAAGTAAACATTACTGAGACCGTACTGCGTGATGCGAACCAGTCGCTGATCGCGACCAGAATGCCGTTTTCGGATTTCGAAGACATTCTGGAAACACTGGATGAGGCGGGTTATTACTCGCTGGAGTGCTGGGGAGGCGCGACATTTGATTCCTGCCTGCGTTACCTCAATGAAGATCCGTGGGAGAGACTTAGAAAGATCAAGGCGAAGGTGAAGAAGACTCCGCTGCAGATGCTCCTGCGTGGACAGAATATCCTCGGATATAAGCACTACCCGGATGACGTCGTACGTCTCTTCATCAGAAAGTCCGCCGAGAACGGCATGGACATCTTCCGTATCTTCGATGCTCTCAATGATTTCCGTAATATCGAAGTCTGCATTGACGAAGTAAAGAAGTGCGGCAAGCATGCACAGGGCTGCATCTGCTACACCACCTCTCCGGTACATACACTCGAGAAGTACGTCGAGATGTGCAAAGAACTCGAGAAGATGGGCGTTGACTCCATCGCGATCAAGGATATGGCAGGTATCTGCTCTCCGAAGGAAGCCTATGATCTCGTAAAGGCGATCAAGGACGCGAAGATCTCCGTTCCTCTCTTCTTCCACACTCACCATACAACAGGCATGGGCCCGATGACTCTTATGAAGGCGATCGAGGCCGGTGTGGACGGTATCGACTGTGCGATCTCCTCTTTCGCAGGCGGTACATCCCAGCCTTGCACAGAGACGATGGCATACACCATGGGTCAGTTCGGCTATGAGTCCGGTCTGGATATAGACAAGCTCAAGAAGATCGCGGATTTCTTCGTTCCTGTAAGAAAGAAGTTCCTCGACAACGGTACCCTCAATCCTACCGTTATGGGCATCAAGGCAGATATCCTCAAGTATCAGGTTCCGGGTGGAATGCTCTCTAACATGATCGCTAACCTCAAGGATATGAATGCTCTCGATAAGTTTGACGAGGCTCTCGCAGAGATCCCTGCAGTACGTAAGGATATGGGTTATCCGCCGCTCGTTACACCTCTTTCCCAGATGGTTGGTAACCAGGCGGTTCAGAACGTTCTCCTCGGCGAGCGTTATAAGAACATCTCCAAGGAGATCAAGGCGTATCTGCGTGGTGAATACGGCAGAGCACCGGGCGAAGTAAACCAGGAACTCATCGACAGATGCTGGAAGCCCGAAGAGCTCGTGAAGGGCAGATATGCAGATTCCCTTGAGCCTGCTTTCGAGAAGACGAAGGCTGAACTTGGTAAGCGTGCCCGTTCTGACGAGGATGTCCTCTCCTACATCGCTTTCCCTCAGGTCGCTGAGAAGTTCTTCGACTACCGTGAAGAGCAGGAGAGCAACACCGTGAATTACACGATCGAGAAGAAGGAGGATTGATCTTCATGAATCCTGCATTATTATTGCTCGCGAGGGTTGCTGAAACTTCGGCTGAGGTTGCTGAATCTACTTCTGAAGTTGCCAATGCGGATAGAGTATATGGTATCGGCGAAGCACTTGGAGTTGCTCTCTTTGTATGGGCGATCGTCTTTGTGGTGCTCTTCATCATCTTCGTCTGCATCCGTCTCTTCGGCGCAGTCGTCGGTTCCGCTACTAAGGCAAAAGCACCCGCTCCGGTAACACCTGCTGCTACCCCTGCTGCTGCACCTGCCACGGAAGATCCGGGCGAGGAATTCTCTTCCGGTTCCCTGAAGCTCAAGGGCTGTGATGAGAAGACTGCTGCCATGATTATGGCGATCGTTAGTGACAACACCGGTATCCCGCTGAGTGAACTTATCTTTAAGTCCATTACGCTGGTGGAAGAAAAGTAAAGGAGAGACGCCAAGATGATTTATAACGTAACAATTAACGATAAAGTATATGAAGTTGAAGTAGAGAAGGGTAAGGCAAACCTTCTTAAGACAACCGCTGTTGTTGCTGCTGCACCCGCTGCTGCACCGGCACCCGCTGCCGCTCCTGCGGCTGCACCGGCTCCGGCCGCTGCTCCTGCCGGTCCGGTTTCCGGTACTCCGGTTCCGGCTCCGCTCCCGGGAACGATCCTGAAGATCAACGTTACAGCCGGTCAGGCGGTTAAGGAAGGCGATCTGGTAGTCGTTCTCGAAGCCATGAAGATGGAAAACGAGATCTATGCACCTTGCGCAGGTACAGTTGGCCAGATCCTCACATCCAAGGGCGCGACGGTAGCCACCGGCGACGTTCTCTTAACGATTTCTTAAGTTAGGAGGCCGCAAACCGTGTTTATTGATGCATTAAAAAATATATGGGAGTCGAGCGGTATCTACGCGATCACCTGGCAGCAGGCCGTCATGATCGTAATTGCCGGTGTGCTGATCTACATGGCGATCGGCAAGAAGTGCGAGCCGCTCCTTCTGCTCCCGATTGCTTTTGGTATGTTACTGAGTAACCTCCCGATCGCAGGTCTCTATCATGCGGAGATCTTCGAAGGCGGACATGTCCACTGGAACCTGCTTGGCGGCGGAGATGCCAATATTGCTCCCGGACTTCTGGACTACATCTACCTGGGTGTTAAGCTGGGAATCTTCCCGTGTCTGATCTTCATGGCCGTTGGTGCGATGACAGACTTCGGACCCTTGATCTCCAGACCGTCGTCCCTGTTCATGGGCGCCGGCGCACAGTTCGGTATTTCCTTCGCGTTTGTTATGGCATCCCTCCTCGGATTCACTGCTGCTGAGGCTTCTTCCATCGCTATCATCGGTGGTGCAGATGGCCCGACAGCGATCTATCTGACCACGAAACTGGCTCCGCAGCTCCTCTCGGCGATCGCTATCGCTGCTTATTCCTACATGGCATTGATCCCGATCATCCAGCCGCCGATCATGAAGGCGATGGTTCCGAAGAAACTTCGAAAGATCAAGATGAAGCAGACCCGTCCGGTATCCAAGGTCGAGAAAGTCTGCTTCCCGATCATCGTTACCGTTATCTGCACATTGATCCTGCCGTCTGTAGGACCTCTTCTCGGTATGCTGATGCTGGGTAACCTCTTTAAGGAGTCCGGTGTTACTGATCGTCTTTCCGATACCGCGCAAAATGCACTGTGCAATATCGTTACGATCTTCCTCGGTGTTACCGTAGGTGCGACTGCAATGGGCGAGAACTTCCTGGCACTGGATACGATCAAGATTATCATTCTCGGTCTCATCGCATTTGCCTTCTCCACATTTGGTGGTCTCCTGATCGGACGTATCATGTGCGCTCTTTCCAAGGGCAAGATCAATCCGCTCATCGGTTCCGCCGGTGTATCTGCTGTTCCGATGGCGGCCCGTGTATCCAATGTCGAGGGTCAGAAAGCTGATCCCAGCAACTTCCTTCTCATGCACGCTATGGGCCCGAACGTTGCAGGTGTTATCGGTTCTGCCGTAGCCGCAGGTACACTTCTGGCACTCTTCGGCTGATCCCGCCCGAAAAAGGAAAACAAAATGAAGGACTGCTTCCTTATCGGAGGCAGTCCTTTTTCGTGGTATAATTGCACTAAAAGAGGGGGAGATAATCCAGATGAATATTACGGACGGAAATCAATCGTCGATCCATTTTCCCAAGAGAAGTACGATTGGTATTCTTTGCGCTATTTTTCTTCCATCTCTTCTTGTGTTCGGATTCTTCTATTTTTTCATGATCTCTCAAATAAACAGGACAGTACCTAAACTGGAAAAACAGTACGAAATCGATCTGGGGTCGGATGAATTATACGATGTTTTCCCACATGGAGACGGGTATGCGTATCTGGTAAACGGGAATGAGATCCATATCATTGATGTGAACGGGGAACCCATCGGTGACTTCCGGTATGAATGTGCGGTATCGGCAGTCGGAAATAATGATGGTTCCACACGTTCTTATTCCGAGATGGATCTGACTGTGGCTCTTTCTGACCGGACGCTGATCCTTTATCGTCTGATGGACGATGGGAAGTATGAAGAACTGGACCGGATGGAAACGCCGTCTGTTGTCACCGCGATGATCTGCAATGGACATAGTTGCTACTATCTTCTAGATAATGGCAAACTCTATCACATGTCAACACAACACGAGAAAACAAAATATGTCTTCGATGATCCGTATCTCGTTCCCAATTATATATGCAAAAACATACGGCTGATAAATAATGAATACTATGCGGTAGGAGCGGACAACTCCATTATCAATTTATCTAATGGTGAGAAAATCACTTCGATCAAAGAAGAAATCGTCGGCATCGATCGGTATTCAAATGTCGCATTTACCAAAAATAAGGCGTATCAGTTTTCTTTCTATTCGGAGACGAATAAAGTGACTGAAGGAACGATTTTTGACGACGGTCAGTACTATGTGTGTCATGAGAACTGTTTCTATAGGAAGGACGGAGTATTCTACTATAGCGGCCTCCTGAGCGGGAAATGGCGCGGCAAGGGGATTCCGATTGCGGATAACAGGAAACTCAAACTCCCGCAGTATGAGAGGTATTTCGCCATAAGCCATGGCGTGGTCTGCTACGATGGACAGAAGATCATCTGCTACTGGGTGTGATTATCCGTCCAATTCAACTTCAAATACTTTAAACGACAAGAGGATTAGAAACCCCGACGCTGGTCAAAGAAGATGACACGTACTTTAACGCGGAAATGATCGAGCTGAAAATGGAGCCCGATCCCGAGAAGGAAGTGGATTATGCGTTTGTTGAGAAGGTCCGCTTCATAGGGAACCTGATCCAGTATAACTATTACGTCTCGCATAAAGCCGGAGGACAAGTGCTTTTCGAAAATGAGAAAACTGAATAGATCACTTCAAGGGCGTCTCATGATTCGGAGACGCCCTTCTTTTGCTTGGTGACAGGAAAGTCACGCAACCCTTCTATGGCTTTGATAACCTAAAATAGGGAATAAGGTAAACGCAGGAGATCATACTCCTGCATCCGTACGGAATTGTTTACGGAGGGTTCATATGGCAAAGAGATTGCGTGTGTTGGCAGTCGTATTGGCAGTTGCGTGTGTGCTGCCTTTTTCGGCATGCGGTAAGAAGAAATCCGGGAAAAGTAATGGGCAGGACACCCCGACAGTGGTGAAAGAGGATGATCCCTTTTTCAATGCGGAGATCAAAGAACTGAAGCTTCCGATCGATCCGGGAAGAAAGCTGGATACCCAGTATGTTTCGAGCTGCCGGTTCATCGGAGACGTGGTACTGGTCGAATATAACGTCAATTATGATGAAGAGGGGGATTATGATCCGGATAATGTCGCGGAGTCTATGGCTCACGGGCAGGCTATCTATGATCTGTCCGGAAACCTGATCCATGAGACGAAGGCGGGACACTGGGAGAACACGATCGCAGCGACGATAGATAAGGCCGGCGATCTGTATTTCCTGGTAAGTGTTCCGAATGATCACTTCGAATATACGACCAGGCTCCGGAAAGTTAAAGACGGAAAAAGCGAAGATGTGATGGACGTTCCCGGTTCGGTCTCCGGTTCCGGGATGAATACTTCGGTTCAGATCCTGGACGATGGTAACTTTGCCATCAACCTGGGATCCGGCATTACTATCTATTCCAAAGAAGGGGAAAAAATATGCACGATCACAGATCCCGGAAGAATAGTATCCATGAATGTATATCAGGTCGAAGGAAAAAGCTATATTCTTTCCAGAAACTCGTCTTTTGATGAAGATGCCGATCCACAGTTCAAAGAAGTGGATCTGAAGACGGGGAAACTGGGTCAGGGCAAAAGTGCTCCGCTCATGGGACATGGCGCATCCTTGACCTGCATAGATAATAAACTCTATGCATTTAAGGGGTCAAAGGTCATAAGATATGACATAAGCTCCGGATCCTCGGAGACGGTATTTGACTGGAATGATACCGATGTGGATATGTGGCTCGTAAAAGGTGCATCCTGTCTTCCGAAAAATGATAATGAGTACTATGCCGCATTTGCTGAACGGATCGACGGGTTTTCGAGCCGAGCATGTCTTGTTTCACTGAAGAGAGCGGAGAAGAACCCGAATGCCGGAAAGACGATCATTACGGTCGGAATGCCGACACTGATGGCCGAGTGCAGCAAATGCATATGCAGCTACAATTCGGACATGACGAAAAAATCGAGGATCAAAATGATCGACTATAGGGAGCAGCTGATCCTGGAAGGAAAAGATACGGATGAGACAACTGCCGAAGAGTACGTCCGTAAGGAGTTTCTGGCCGGACGTGTCCCGGATATCCTTGTGGCATTTGATTCTATAAGTGGATTTAAGAGCGATAATCTGATGGTCGATCTTGTTCCATATATCGATTCGGAAGGTGGCCTGGACCGCTCGCTTTTCTATGACAATATTTTCCGTGCGATGGAAAAGAACGGAAAACTTTTCTTCGCACCGCTTACCTTTTCCGTGGAGACGCTGATGGTAAATGATAAATTCATCCCGGAGAATGCTCCCTGGACATATAAAGGATTCTTAGAGGCAGGAAGATCTGTTCCGGACGGGGTATCCTTCTATCCGTCCAAACTGAAGGGACGGCTTCTGGGAGATATGCTCCGAACAACGAAAGCAGAATTTCTCGATTATGAAAAGAAGACGGTACACTTTGACAACGACGACTTCTATACGCTTCTCGATATTGCAAAAGAATTCGGTCTGGATAAGATTCCGGATGAGGAGCAGATGAAAGTAACTTATCTGGATGACGGAACATCTATCTCGGAGGGCACTTTCATCACTCCGGAAGATAAGTTCAAAGAAGAGATCCTTGCTGTTAAGGAATCCTATGTGGTCAGTATGCTGACGTATGGCATGGAAAAATCATTTCTGAAAAAACATGCTTCCTACCGCGGATATCCCGGGAAAAACGGTGGAGGAAACGCCGTGATGTGTATCACTTCGATGGGTATTACTGCTGATTCGAAGAATAAAGACGAAGCATGGAATGTGATCAGGAGCTTCTACGAGAAGCAAGCACAGATCGATCTGTGCGCGATCTATGGCCTTCCTATGCGAAAAGAATCATTCCGTGCCACTTCCGAGAACCAGATGGAGGAATTACAGGCTAGTAGAAAGCGCATGATCGAACAGGCCGATGGTAATGTGGATCCGTCGCTGGATGATTTTGCGCCGGATATTCAGCCCAAGGATATCGATGATGTGGAAAAACTGATCCTCAGTATCGACCGGACATTTGAAGGAGATGGCGCCATCGAGGATATCGTCATGGAAGAAGCGGGCGGTTATTTTGCCGGATCGAGAACGAAAGAAGATACAGCGAAAAACATCAACAACCGCGGCGATATTCTCATGAAAGAGCGGGGGTGAGCACATTTGACGATCGCAGTGAAAGTGCAGAAAGAGTGGTCGCGGTAAGTGTGGCCGCAGCAGGGGCGATTGCGATAGGCACGATCGCGACAGGCACGATCGCGGATCTTATAACTGAATAGTGACCGTGAGTTTTTTCTCGGAGCCGGAGGCCGCAGTGATGCGGCCTTTGTGCTTGCTGACGATGGCCTTTGCCATGGACAGGCCGATGCCATGCCCGCCGGTTGCGGAATTTCTGGAAGCATCTGTCCGGTAGAACCGCTCGAACATATTCTTACATTCTTCCGCCGAGAGCGTCTCCTCCGTGTCGTTGGTCACTTCGATCTTTGCGCCCTTTTTATAGCGTGTGGCAGAAACGTCGATATGTCCGTTTTCTGGACAGTATTTCACGGCATTGTCGAGCACGATCGACAGCAGGGACTCGATCGATTTCTGATCTCCCTGGATGTGGATGCCGTCCTCGATATTTGAGCTGATCGTCTTATTTGAGGCTGTCGCCACCGCGCCAAAAGAACCCGTCTGACTCTTCAGAAGTGCTGACAGATCAAGATCTTTCATCTCGAGCATAGTGGAAGTTTCTTCCATCTTGGATAGAGAGATCAGGTCCTGTGTCAGCTCGGACAGGCGCTTCGTCTGAGCCTTAATGTCTGAGATCCATTCATTTCCGGAGGATGCCGATCCTGCTTCGCCGGAGTCTTCGCTATCGTTTTCCAGTTCCATCTCCAGAACCTCGGCATCGGCCGTGATGATCGAAAGAGGAGTCTTGATCTCGTGACCGGCATCCGTGATGAAGCGCTTCTGCTTCTCGTAGCTCTCGGCGACCGGACGGACGATCCTGCCGGAAGCAAGAAATACGAGGATCCCTACGCCGGCAAGGCAGAGAAGGGATACGAAGATACTGATATTTCTAAAGTTCCTGAAATTCTGAAGACCGATGCCGCAGTCGCGGAAGATGACCATGCGGCAGTTATTCTCATCCGCCTCGCCGACGAGATACCGGTAGTCCCCGATAAAGCCGGAAGAACCTTTCCGGTTTAGTGCTTTTGCCGCATACTCGACAGCTTCGGACTCGGAGACAGCAGAGATACGGCCGGTATCCACGAGCACCGCATTCTCTGACTCATCGAAAAGAACTGTGAAGTATCTGGTCTCGTAGGCAAGTTCCGGGGAGTCGATACGGTCTTCGCGCAGCCACATAAAGGAGCGCTTCCCGGAGCGGAAATCATCATCCACGATGATCGTTGTCTCAATGTCAGTCTGCGTGTCATCCCCTTCCATCCCGGGCATCGGAGGAAGTCCTTCCTTCGGGCCTTTCCCATGGCCGTGAGCATCAAAAGTACCACCGTTTCTCATCAGAAGCTCAAGGACATCATCGCTTTCCATGACGATCTGACGGTAGTTGCTGAGGTTGATGCCGCCGATCAGGATGACCATGACCAGCAGGACAGCAAGCATCGTGAGAAGTATCAACCGGATGCGGAGTTTTCGAATCATTTCTCCACCTCCAGAAAATAACCGGCATTTCGTGCCGCCTTGATCTTCACGTCAGAGCCGACGGAAGTGAGCTTCTTCCGAAGGTAGGACAGATTCGTCCAGACGACGTTGATGTCGGCGTCGGAATCAAGTCCCCAGACCTTCTCCATGAAGCGGTCCGTGGAGATGAGGGTGCCCGGATTACTCATGAGGTACTCCATCATCTGGTATTCTTTCGCGGCGAGACGGACGGATCCGGAGGGACCGCTAAGCTCGAAGCTCTTCCTGTCGAGGACGATATTACCGAACCGGAGGGTATTGTCCGCTGCTGTGGCGACGGATCTCGTGATCGCGCGAAGTCTTGCCAGAAGCTCCCTGCTCTCGAAAGGCTTGGTCAGATAGTCATTCGCGCCGAGGTCCAGTCCCTCGACTTTATCGTCGATCTCGGAGCGGGCGGTAAGCATCATGACCGGGATCGTGATGCCTTTCTCACGGATCTTCCGGAGTACGGTAAATCCGTCCATCTTCGGCATCATGACATCAAGTACCGCGCAGTCATATTCTCCGGAAAGAAGATAGTCCAGCGCGTCCTGGCCGTCATAGACGGCTTCCACGGAGTAATTATTCTTCGCAAGTATCGCGCAAAGTGCGCGGGATAGTGATTTTTCATCTTCGGCAAGAAGTAAACGCATGGCCGGACTCCTTTTCTAATACTTACATTATACAGCAGAAATGCCTGTATCTCGGCGTTTTCTTTTTCTTTCGTGCTTTAAGGCTGACTTAAGGTTACCATGCTAACCTTAAACCAGGATTAAAGAAACGGAGGAAAAAAGCATGTACACGCCGATGGTTTTTGAACGATACGAAAGAAAATACCTCCTGAGCCCGTCGGCGAAAGATGCGGTGTTCCGGGCGATGGAAGGCCGGATGGAGATCGATATGTACGGCAGGACCACGATCCGGAACATCTACTTCGATACAGATGGTTACGATCTGATCCGCCGTTCGCTTTCCGGTCCGGAGTATAAGGAGAAACTCCGGATCAGAAGTTACCGGCAGGTAGGATCGAAGGACGATGTATTCGTCGAGCTTAAGAAAAAGTATAAAGGGATCGTCTATAAAAGAAGGATCGAAGTCCCGGCATTTCAGGCGATGGACTGGCTTCTCGCAGGCGGGGAAAAACCGGGTATAAGCACAGCTTCCGAGCAGGCGAACTTCCGCCAGATCAGAGATGAGATCGACTATTTTCTCCGCCGTTACGAAAGATCCGGGATGGGACCGAAGGTGTTCTTAAGTTACGAAAGAGAAGCTTATGCACCGGTCAGTGGAAGCGAGGATGATATCCGGATCACCTTTGATACGAATATCCTGGCAAGGGGAAAAGACCTGCTTCTTAGTTCCCCCGCCTACGGAGACCCGGTGCTGGATCAGGGCCTCACCATAATGGAAGTGAAAGTCCCTCGTGACGGCGCGATCCCCATGTGGCTCGCAAGGACACTCTCGGAAAACGGAATCGTGAAGAGTTCTTTTTCCAAGTACGGGAAATACTATATGGAAACGGCCGGGGCCCGGCAGAAGATCATCGGAACACTTTTGCGGGAAGACATTCCCGAGCTCGATATGAAAGGAGAACTGCTCTATGTCTAACGATCTATATACAACACTCATGGGAAACACGACCGTGTCTTACACGGGATTTCTGCTGCCGGTACTGGCCGCGCTCTCCCTCGGTATCGTCTTCGCGATGGCATATATGTACAGAGCAAGAAGAAGCAGAAGCTTCATAGCGACACTGGCGATCCTTCCTGCGGTCGTCTGTGTGGTCATCATGGCAGTCAACGGGAACATCGGCGCAGGAGTGGCCGTGGCGGGTACTTTCAGCTTAGTAAGATTCCGCTCGGCACCGGGCACCGCCAAAGAGATCACGGCCATCTTTATCGCGATGGCGGGGGGCCTTCTCTGCGGCATGGGACTTCTGATCTATGCGGCGATCTTCATCCTGATCATGAGCTTCGTGCTCGTGCTCTACAGCATGATCGGCTTCGGTGAAGAGGATAACAGCAGGCGGAAGAGCCTGCGGATCGCGGTCCCCGAGAATGTGGACTACGGAAAAGAATTCGACGATGTCTTTGCGAAGTACACTACATCCCACCGCCTGATCTCCGCAAAGACCGCAGGCATGGGCTCGGTATTCAAACTGTCTTATGACATCACACTGAAGGATGATTCCTCGGAAAAAGCACTGATCGACGCGCTGCGGTGTAGAAACGGAAATCTCGAGATCCAGATGTCGATCGTGATGCCGAGAGAAAATGAGGAGCTCTGACGGGCATGCGGAGGATGCCTGAAAAGATCCGCGGGAGATGGCTTGAACGTGGAAAGGAAGATAGATAAGAACAGACGGCAAAAGCCGGGAAAAGGAGTTTTGAGATGAAAAAGGAAATGTACATGAACAGGAAAAAGATTCTGGCGCTGGCACTGAGCGCGACCATGATCGCCGGAGGATCTTTCGCCCTTGCAGCCTGCAAGGATAAGTCCTCCACAGATACAGAAAAAACAGCCGCAGATGAGAGTGCGGATGAATCCGGCGATGCAGCGGAAAATCCTAAAAATACAGCGGACAGCACGAAGAATGCTGCGGATAAAAACGGAAAAAATACTTCCGGAAACGGTTCGTCCGGATCGGTCGAGCTTCTGAAACTGACGGATAAGGACCAGGATACTTCTTATAACGAAGCGGAATCCGAGAAGATCGAACTTACGGAAAATGCAGGGAAGATCAACATCACGAAGGAAGGTACTTATATCGTGACCGGATCTACGAATAACGGCATGATCATCATCAATGTCGGGTCAGAGGAAGATGTTCACCTGATCCTCCGTGACTGCGAGATCAACAGCCCGACTTCTGCGGCGATTTATGTAGTCTCTGCAGACGAGGTGTATATCACACTCGAAGGCGAGAACAAACTCAGCAATGGAGGTGCTTTTACCGCGATAGACAGTAACGATATCGACAGCGTCATCTTCAGTAAAGACGACCTCACCATCAATGGATCCGGCAGCGTGGAGATCACCTCGCCGGCCGGGCACGGCATCGTGTGCAAGGACGATCTGGTCCTGACCGGAGGCACTTACACGATCACCGCAAAGGAAGACGGCATCAATACGAATGACTCCATCCTCTTTACTGCAGGCACTTATACCATCGACTGTAAAGACGATGCGATCCATACCGACGGCATGCTCGAGTTCGAGGGCGGCACCTACACGATCGACGGCGCAGAAGGCCTTGAGGGCACTTATGTCATGATCAATGATGGTGACTTCACGATCAATGCGAGCGATGACGGCATCAATGCGGGACAGAAATCCGATGCATATACACCGACGATCGAGATCAACGGCGGAAGCCTCAAGATCACCATGGGGCAGGGAGATACCGACGGCATCGACAGCAACGGCAACCTCTATATCAATGGCGGCAACATCGAAGTAAATGCGCAGAATCCGTTTGACTACGACGGAGAAGGCCAGCTCAACGGCGGAAAGGTCATCGTGAACGGACAGGAGACTACTTCTCTTACGAATCAGATGATGGGCGGCCGCGGCGGCTTTCAGAATAACGGACAGAACGGATTTCAGGGGAATGGTGATAACGGCTTTCCTGGAAACGGCGGCCAGGGAGACTTCCGGGGAGGCCGCGGTGGT
>ODAI012737571.1_pt1 | contig 12996 bp, 10 predicted proteins | sample 1539321 | NCBI WGS metagenome assembly ODAI01 (sample SAMN02144231, study PRJEB22623) | gut metagenome | biome: sheep rumen | host: Ovis aries | place: New Zealand | reverse complement strand
CGCTTTTTTATAAAACATCCCCTCGAGAATTGAAAACCCGAAAGCGGACATAGAAACTCGAGGGTAATGTACAAATATGCGATTCTCAGAAGGTTATAGAGGACGAACCTTTTTCAGTGGCCTCGTAAACGCCCGCAGGTCGATTGCCAACATACTGATTATCTGCGGATTAGCCAAGGCAAGGGTGCCTGTATTGAGGCAGAGTAAATGGTTAATAATAGGCATTAACTAAAAAATGCTTACATTTGGCTCCGATATGAAAGCATTACTTACTGTTGCCGTATTGTTGGCGGGGATCTTTGCCGGGACGGGCGCGAGTGCGCAGGGGACAAACGCAAAGACCCTTGAAATCGGGGTGACGCTGGGGCGGTCGGATCGTTTACCGATATCGCGCGCTTCGGCATAGGAGCGAGCGTGTCTTTTGCCGGAGCGTACGTGGACTTTCTCCACGCCAATCCTCAGCATAAGTATTTCTCATACGACGTAGATGCCCGCTGGGACGACAACGAGGCCTTCTGCATCAATGCCGGATATCAGATTCCGATTCTGCCGTGGCTGCGCATCCTGCCCCTGGTCGGTTATGCCCAGACCAACGAGGGAGTCACCGACGGTACTTCATCCTACTACTCCGGAGACGACTCAGGCTCCTGGGTCCACCCATATACCGTCACTCCCGGCTCCCGCAACCATTATTTCAACTACGGCGGAGGCATATCCATCCACCCTGTCAAATACTTCAGCGTCAACTTGATTGCGACAAGACGCGCAATTTACGGAGGAATCGTCTTGAACCTTCTGGCATTTGCCGGCAGATAAAAAGGGCTACGGGCCAAAGGGCCCGGCTTGCCGATTTGCAGTTTAATTTGTATCTTTACGACAATAAAAAACTTGCTTATGAAAAAAATTCTTGCTCTGATTTTCACCGCTTCAATGATTCTCGCCGCCAATAACGCTTATGCACAGCTGAGCGTCGGTGCCGGTTATAACAATCCTGTCTTCAGGAATTCCTATTCTTCCGACGCCTTGAGATTAAACGGCTTCTATGCCGGAGCATCTTATACGCTGCCTTTGATCGGTTCTTTGAAAGTCAGCCCCGGACTGTATTATTCCTTCAGTGCGGCCAATCGTATAGATTCCGGCAAAATCTTTTCCGCCACGCTCTCCCTTAAATCGGACCTGGCGGAGCACTATATCGACATTCCTGTTATGCTGAGCTACGGAATCCGGATTATCCCGGACGTCAAGCTCTTCGCTTTCGGCGGCCCCACTCTGTCAGTCGGCCTGAGTTCAACCAGCGGATCTTCAGTATCCATCAATATTCCCGGGTCTCCGATTAATGACAGCAGCAAAGACGACAATTATTCAGAGATCTTCTCATACAATCGTATGAACTTACTCCTCGGAGGCGGACTCGGAGCGGAACTGCTCGACCACTACAGAGTACAAGTCAGCTACAATTTCGGACTGCTCAACCGCAGCTCCCTTGGCGGCGACTACGTCCTGCTCAACAACAGGCTCCTCGTCGGCGTCGCCTACGTATTCTGAGCGGCCCTGCTTCGGCTGACGAGGACTACTCCGCCGACGACAAAGGCCGTGGCAAGTATTTTCTGCCAGGTAAGAGAATCCATACCTATCGCTATGCTCACGATTGCGGCAATGATGGGCTGGAGATAGTTGTACATACTGACCAGCGTCGGGCGTATGCGTTTCTGCCCGAACGGTATGAGGAAGTAGGCAAAGAAAGTGGCGAATACGATCAGGTAGCCGGTCTCCCAGCGTATGCCCGCAGGTATGGCAGCGAAGTCCGTGGAAATCAAGCCCTTGAATGAGAACGGCAGCGACAGCAGCAACGAAGAGAGGAACATCCATTTCATAAACGTCACCACGCTGTACTTGGATATCAGTGGTCTGAAGTAACCCAGGTAGAAGGAGAAGCTGATGCTGTTCAGGAGCAGCAGCGCGATACCCATAGGCGAAGACGACGATGCCCCTCCGGAATGCACAGAATTGAATATAAGGAAAATAACGCCGGCAAAGCTAAGGGCCACGCCGCCGGCCTTCCGTCCGGTAATCGGCTCCCCGAGGAAGAGGAAGGCGAAAAACATAGTGAAAATGGGGCCGAGGGTCCCCAGCACGGCCGTATCTATCGACGAAGACGTCGTTATGGCCATCAGGAATGTCATCTGGGGGACGAAAAGGCCGGTGAAAGAGGCCGCGACGATCTTGAGACTGTCGCCCTTTTCTATACGCTCCTTCGGGAGGAAAAGCGAAATCAGCCAGAAAAGCGCCGACGCGCCGATTGCCCGGAGCGTGAACAGCACCTCCGGCGCTACCACCTCACTGTTGGCGATGTCCTTGCAGAACACGATATTCAGGCCGAATATCGTATATGCGGCCGCTATTGAAAGGTGGCCTGAGAGTTTGTCATTTATCATTTCATAGGGCGACGTCGAAATCGCACCACACCGGGAAGTGGTCGGAGATGAAGCGCACGCCGTACTTGGTCTCGCTGTCTTCCACACGGTACACCTTGGCCGTGGCGCCGCGGTAGAAAATGTGGTCCAGCCACTTCCAGTTGGTCTCGCGGTAGCCGTTGTAGGTCTTGGAGTCGTCGGTATCGGGAGCCTTGAAGCGCGCGCTGCTCATCCAGTCGAAGAGAGGTTGGAGCGAGGCGTTCTCCGGCTCGAGATTGAGGTCGCCGCAGAAGAAAATCGTGGAGTCCTCCCCTGCGAATTCCTTCATATAGGCCACGGAGTCGAGGGCACATTGCTTGCGGCCGACAGTCCCGTTGGGGAAGAAATGCGTATCCCAGACATAGATAATGTGCTGAGTCTCTTTGTGGCGGAGTTTCAGCCACAGGCTCAGCTTGGGGGTGCCGCCGTCGGAGTAAAGCTCTCCGCTGTAGCTGCTGACCTTCGGAGTATCGCTGAACCAGTAGTAGCCCCAGTCGAGCATATCGAAGACACCTTCACGGACCATTATGACGTTTCTCTGGCCCTTGTTTTTCCAGATGCTGTCGTCGGTGCAGTTGAGCTCCTTGACGCCGCTCACGGTCACGCCGTCCTTGGCAAACTGGTAATAGGTGTAGCCTTTGCAGAATATCGTCAGGTCAAGAAGCTGCTCGCGGCGGCATTCCTGCAGGCAGGCGATGTCGGGATTGACCTCCTTGAACATATCGAACACTCCGTAACGGCGCGCCGACCAGGGGAACAGCACTCCGGCATCGACGGTCGAGTTGCCGCCCTGGAGGATGTTGAACGACATAACCCTCAACGGCAGAGTCTTGGGGCCGGGCTGAGGCTCAGGCTCCGGTTCTGGTTCCGGCTCGGGCTCGGGCTGGGGTTCGACCTGTTCATCGGGCTTTTTGCCTCCCTCGTCAGGGACGGGGGCGGTACAAGACGCAAGGAAGAAAGCGGAAAGCAGCAAGACAAATAACTTCTTCATAATGAATTATCTAACTAATGCCGGATTGTAGTTGAAAATGGTGCCGCGCCTCTCGTCCGCGGAATTCTTTGAAGCGAAGCCGCAGTACACGACGCCGCCGCGCACCTTGACGCCCTCGGGCTCCATATAGCCGGTGTCGGTGATGCCGGCAGACTTGAGTTCGGAAAGGTCTTCAAGGGCGGTGATAGTGGTAAGAGGGACGACTACCGTACCGTCAACCTTGCGCAGCTGCACCCAGCCGGGAGACGGCGTGCCGTCGGCGTGGCCGTTGCCCTGGGCCTGGTAAATAAGGCCGCCGTGGATGTCGAAGCCCTGCCAGGAGACGGTGGTCCCGTCTGAGTACGTCCCTCTCTGGATGCTGAAATCCCCAAGCGGAGTCAGTTTCCTGGCATCCCTGGCCTTCACGACGGGAGTAACGGTGGTCTCCTTGTGGGGAGCCTTGTCTTCGCCGCCGTAGGTAATCTGGGCGAGCGTGATGTCCTCGACGGGGAGAGCCTTGAGGTCACTGAGCTTGTAGGTGCGTATCCTGCCGGATGAAATGCCGAGAATCGTAAGCATATCGCCTTCGAAATCCACGGCCACCGAGATGTTGGACTCGCCGAAATAGTAGTTCTCCGCAGCCTCCCAGGCATTAAGCGTGGTGCCGCTCTTGACCGGGAAGCGCGAGATTATCTGCGCGCCCCAGTAGTCGCCGCTGGCATTCTTGCTGGAATAGTTGTCCATCCACAGCCAGGTGCCGTCGGCAGCTTCTTCTATGGTGAAATTGGACCCGTGGCCCGTATAATTCAGTGTCATATAGGTCGAAGGGGTGCTCTTGCCGTTGCGGGGCCCCCACGACAGGTACACCCTGAACTTGCTGTTAAGCTGGGTGTAGTAAATGGTCTGCCCGTCCTTAGACAGGTCGAAACTCTGCATCACGGCGCTCGTCGTGCGCAGCCGGCCGGTGCTGTAATGCATCAGCGTGCTGAAGTGCGAGTCCAGGTACAGATCCTGGACCGTCTCCTCCTTCTTGGGCTCGTTGTGGCCCTGGGTGAGGAGCAGCGTGCGCTTGTCGCTGCCGCAGCTGAGGTTGATGAAGGTGGTCCTGTTGGTGACGCCTTTGTTCTCGCCGACCTCCACCTTAACATTGAAATCTCCCGCTCCTCCCGATTTCGGATCTATTGCGACCCACCCCGAAGGGCAGTCACAAGTCCAGTCGCCTGTGGCCGTAAGGCCGATGACAAAGCTGCCTCCTTCGACAGGCAATGTCCTGTCCTCCAGGCCGCTTACGGAAGTGAATTCCGTATTGGAAGCCCCGCCTCCGCCGTCGGTTATCGGCTGGCAGGAGGCAAGGGCTGTCAAAATAAGAGTTGATACGAACAATCGTTTCATTACTGGGCGAAAGTCACTCCGGCGGTATTCACGTTGGGAGCGCTACCAACAATAAATGAGGAGAAGTTGCCGGCGTCGACAGTCACGGCTTGGCCTGAGTTGACAACCTGTCCGGCTACCTTGCCGGTCAGGGCTGCGGTGAGGCTCTCGTCGGCGGTACCGATGGCAAGGCCGATCTGGCAGCCTTCAGCGCCTTCTACCACGGTCTTGGAAGTCACGGTGAAGTTGGTGAACGTGGACTTCTCGCTGCACCTCATACCGAGGATGCCGCCCACGGAACCCTTGCCGGAGGAAACGATGCGGCCGGCATTGGTGCAGCCGTCGCACACGATGATGGCAGAGATTTCACTGTAGGCGATGATGCCGCCGATACGGTTGTTGGCGGTGGTGGAAGTTGCGGTCACGTCGCCGTTGTTCGTACAGTTCTTGAAGGTGTAGGTGTACACACCGTCAGGGTAGCTGCTGCGGCCGCAGTGGCCGGCGATACCGGCGGCGCGGGTCCTGGACTTGGTGTCCACGACGTTACAGTCGATCTTGCCGTTGTTGATGCAGGTGTCGTAAAGGATGGTCGCGCCGTCGGTCGGAGTGCCGTAGTAGCCGGTGATACCGCCGATGTAGGACCAGGAAGATGCGGTGTAGTCACCCTCGTTCCAGAGGATGTAACCGTCGTTCGTGCAGTTCTTGAAAGCGACTTCGGTAGCGTTGTTGATGTAGCCGCAGATACCTGCGATACGGGGAGTGCCTGTGCCTTCGTAGGTGACCTGGCCGCTGTTGGTGCAGCCGACAACCTCACCCTTGCCCTCGATGTGGCCCACGATGCCGCCGAGCTGGGAAGCGTTGGACGCGCCCTTGTCGGGGATGATCATCTCGACCTTGCCGGTATTCTTGCAGTTGGTCACGTTGACGCCTGCGGTGGTGAAGCCGACGATGCCGCCCATATGGTGGGTGCACTTGGTGGTGGCGAGCAGGTCGACGCCGTTCTCGCATCCGTCGATGACGGCAGTCTCATTGGCCTGGCCGATGATGCCGCCGATGTGGTAGGTGCCGGAGCCGGCTTCGGCGCTGTGGGTGATGGAGCCGGAGGTCTTGAGGTTCTTGACGGTACCGGACAGGACCCGGAAGAGGCCCACGTTCTGAGGCACGGCGTTGCCTTCGGCGATGGCCTCGTCAGTGGTGATGTCAAGGGTGATGGTGTGGCCCTTGCCGTCCAGCGTACAGACGAGTTCGGGGACCATCTCCTTGACGGTGATGTCGGCCTCGAGGGTCACGACTTCGCCTGCCTCATAGGTCTCGGCTGCGAATTTGGCGAAGTCATCCGCGGATGTGATGGCGGTGATCTTCTTCTCGGGCTCCGGTTCGGGCTCGGGATCAGGGGTGCTGTCCACCTTGCCGGCCTGGGTGACCTTGACGTTGATGTTCTTTGCGGAACATACGAAAGTGACGGTGGCGTTCCTTGCGGACTTGGACTCGTTGGCGGTGGCGTTAAGCATCACGTTGCCGTTGCCGTTGCCGGAATCGGGGCTCACGCTGAGCCAGTCGGTTGCACCTTTGACGGTCCAGTTGGTGTTGGAGGTCACGACGACGGAGACAGCGCCGCCGGCAGCCTCGAAGCTGGCTTCCGCCTTGTCCAGAGACATCTCGGGAGCCACCTCGGGCTTCTTGTCGCAAGCGGCAAGTGCGAAGACGGCCGCTGCAATGATGAGTAAGTACTTTTTCATTTGTTTATGTGTTGATTAGGGTTTACCATCCTTCGTTCTGGTCGAGGTCGTCGTTCATAGTGACGCTCGAAAGGGGAACGGGGTAGAGATACTTCTTCTCGCTCCAGGTGTACTGGCGCTGGTTGATTCCGTAAGGGAGGATGTATCCGTGGTCGCCTTCGGAGAGGCGGTGGTTGTTGTCGGAAATCTGGAGCACCTTCAGGCCCGCCTTCTCCGACACGATCTTGGAGAAATAGCTGTCGGGAGTGCCGTCGCCGTCGATGTCGAGGGGAGTCTCGATGGCGGGAATCCACATACCGGTCTTCTGCTTGATGAGCAGTTCGCCCATATGCCACCTGCGGATATCCTGCTGGCGGATGTTCTCCATCGTGAGCTCTATGCCCCTCTCCCTTCTGACCTCAAGGATCACGGGGTCGGTGACTTCGCCGTTGAAGTACTTGACCATATAAGGATCGGCGCTGACTGGATAGATGCTCTTGACGCCCGCCCTCTCGCGGAGGACCTTGATGGTGGCGTTCCAGACGGCTTCGGAGCAGGCTCCGAGTTCCGCCTTCGCCTCAGCATAGTCGAGCAGTATCTCGGCGTAGCGCACGAGAGGCACGTCGGTGTAGGTGGCGGAATTGATTTCGTCAAGGTCAACCCTGTCGTAGAGCCACTTGACGGGCTGGTATCCGGTCTTGGAATACACGAAGTCCGGAGCGTAGTGGATAGTGCCGTTGGCGCGGGTGAAACCGGGGGTCCTCATAGTCTGGGCCATACGCAGGTCCCTGCCCGTGCACTCCTCCTGGAAGGTCGCCTTGTAGTAGTCTTCGCCGGAGTACCTGGAAGTGAAGGGCGTACCGTCAAGCATCAGGTAAGTCATCACGAAGTCGCGGTTGAATGCGTACTGGGCGTGCTGGGCGTTGAGCATATAGTCGTTGATGGAGTACTTGGTGTTGTTGACCTGGTAAGTCTCGTCGTAGTCGCGGGCCCAGATGAATTCCTTGGTGAGGTTGGCGCAGCCGTCGGAGTTGGTGAAGAGGTCGCGGTACTGAGTGGCCCTCTTGGAAGGATTGTCGATGATGCCATAAATACCGGAGGCCATAATCTCCTCGCAGGCCTTGACGCACTCGTTCAGATACTTTTCGCCTTCGGCCTTCTCTTCCGCGGTCCAGGGCTTGCCGGTGGAATGGTCGACAGGATGATACTTCCTGTAGGTGCCTTCGAAGAGGCAGAAACGGGCCTTGTAGGCAAGCGCCACATACTTGTTGACGTAGGTGGAGCGGACGCGGTACTTGGCGTCGCCCGAGCACATCGTGCAGGCCTTGTCAAGGTCTTCGAGTATCTTGCCGCACACGTAGGAACGGGAATCCCTGAGCTTGTACAGGGCTTCCTTGTCCTTGGGGTCGATGGTGTGGTCGTAGTAAGGGCAGGCCCCTATCTGCTGCACCTTGCCGATGTAGAAGAGCGCACGGAAGAAGTAGCCCACTCCTTCATAATGGTTGTGGATGTCCTCGGGCACGTCGGCTTCGCCCATATGCTCAAGATAATAGTTGACGGTGCGGAGGAAACTCCAGCTCCAGCTGGTCATATCGCCGGAGTCGTAGTTGTCGGTGTAGAAGTTGTAGAGTCCGTCCCAGCCGTGGGTGTCGGTGTAGCGGTCTCCGTTGACGAAATCGATGATGGCAGGCTCCCATTTCTGGATGAGGGTGTTGGAGTAGATTTCCAGGGACGTCTCATCCTTGAAGAAATACTCGCTCTCTATGGAATTGGGATTCTCCTTGCTCAGGAAATCGTTGCAGGCAGTTGCGAGAAAGCAGACTGAAAAAGCGGCAATGATTATTTTTTTCATAATACGTTCCTCCAAATCAGAATGTTATGTTAACTCCAAGGGACAGGGACATAAAGGTCGGGTAGGCGGTGCCGTTCAGGGTGTTGGAAGAGAAGTCGGTATCGCCTCCGTCGATGCCTTCTGGATCGAGGTTGGGAGCCCATTTGTGGAGAGGAGTGAAGGTCAGGAGATTCTCGCCGTTGATGAAGACCTTGAGGGCCTCGAAACCGATCTTGCGGCAGATCTTCTCATTGAAAGAGTAGCTGAGTTCCAGATTCTTCAGACGCAGGTAGGCGGCGTTCTGCATATACCTGGTGTTAGGGGTGGAAAGAACAGTCTTCTGGTCTTCGGAATTGGTCTGGTAGGTGGTAGGCCTGGGCCAGTAAGCGGTGTCCCAGTTGGTACAGTTGCCGGCCTCGTCGAACTGGGCGACGGTAGGATTGGTCAGCCTGTGGATGGTGGGGGTGAAGTAGAAGAACGGACGGGCGTACCTGCCCCAGAAGTAACCGGAGTCATATCCGGGATACCAGTCCCTCTTGCCTACGCCCTGGAAGAACACGTTCAGGCCGATGCCGTTCCAGGATGCGTTGAAGTTGAGGCCGAAGCGGTAACGGGGAAGGCTGTTGCCGATGATGCTGAGGTCGCCGTGCTTCTCGACGGTCAGGAGGTCATAGTTGATCTCGCTGCTGAGGTCGAGGTCGGCGAACTTGACCTGGCCGGGATAGACATCGTTGTTGACGGTCTGCTTGAAGTTCTGCTTGGCGGAATTGGCAATGTCGTCCCAGTCCTTGAAGAGACCGACTACGGTGTAGCCCCACATTTCTCCGAGTTCCATACCCTCGTAGTAGTCTGGACGGCCCATATTGTCAATCAGGTTGGCGATGGTGCCGAGCTTCTTGCCGTCGTTGCCGTTGAACTTGGTCACGAAGGAGCGGCTGTCCCAGAGGCTGCCCTTGACGCTGTAGGAGAAGGGCTTGCCTGCGAGCTTAAACTGGTCCCTCCACTGGATGGAGAACTCCCAGCCGTCGGTGCGGAGCTCGGCGTTGTTGCCCTTGGGCACGGAGGCGCCGAACACGCCGGGAAGTGTCTCGCCGGCGGTGTACATATCCTTGGTCACGCGGCGGTAGATGTCGAATGTAGCGGACAGGCGGTTGTGCAGGATGTCCACGTCGATACCGGCGTCATAGGTGGTGGCGGTCTCCCAGGTCAGGGACTCGGGGACGGTGCTGGCCACGCTGGTGATGATGGGAAGATTGCCGCCGATGGTGATGTCGGTAGCCTTCGAGAGGGTCATTTCGGAAGTGTACTTGTACGGCGACACGCTGCCGTTGCCGATGGAGCCGGCAGACACGCGGATTTTCAGATTGTCCACCAGGGGCTTCATCCAGCCCATCCACTTCTCGTCGGAGATTCTCCATCCCAGGGAACCTGAGGGGAAGAAGCCCCAGCGGCTGTAGGTCGGGAATTTGGAGGAGCCGTCATAGCGGCCGCTGAGTTCTGCGAGATAGCGGCCTTTGTAGTTGTAGTTGAGTCGGTAGAACGTACCCACATAGGACCATTCGTTGCCGGTTTCGGTTATGGTCGCCTCGCCGTCCATCAGGGCGAAGGAAGGCTTTTCGGTGGTGAAGCCGAGGCGGGTGGCGTTGAGGGTGTAATACTTGCTCCACTCCACGTTGACGCCGAGCAGGCCGGTGAGGGAATGGCCTCCGCGCAGCTTGGGAGTCCAGGTACCGTAGGCGTTGGCGCTCTGGTACATAGTATGGTAGTCAACCTTCTGGAGTTTCTCTCCGGCGGTAGGGCTTTCGGCCACGAACACTCCGGGGCTCTTGGAATAAGACACCTGCTTCTGGACTATGACGGTCTGGCGGTCGGTGTAGTTGAAGGAATAGTCGGCCTGGAACTTGAGGACGTTCTTGATGATGTCGATGTCGAGGCCGGTCTTGTTGCGGAGGTACAGGTAGTCGTCGGTGCGGTAGTTCTTGCCCTCCACGTAGGCTGCGTAGCCGGTACCTACGGCGGCGGGAGTCCAGGAACCGTCAGGGTTGTAGAGGCCCACCATAGGGTTGGCCCAGTGCTCCATAATACGCATCACGCTCTGGCCTGCCTGCTGGCGGGGAAGGTAGGGCTTGTTGAGGGTCACGCTCATATTGTTGGTGAGCTTGAGCCAGGGCCTGATCTTGAGGGAGCCCTTCGCGCGCAGGTTGTACTTCTTGTAGTCTTCGTTGCCCACGCGGAACACGCCCTGGGAGTCGTAGAAGCGGCCGGAGATGTAGTAGTCGGCATTCTCGTTGCCGCCGGAGACTGAGAGGTTGTGCTCGGTGGAATAGTGGAAATCCCTGTAGAAGGCCTTGAGCCAGTCGAAGTTGTCGTAGTAGTGGTAGCCGAAACCGGGCACGGAGTAGTTCTCCTCGACCTTGGGAAGGGTCGGGTCGCTCTTGCGGCGCAGGATTTCGTCGTAAATCTCCTGGGAATAAGGAGCCTTGTTGTCGAGATGGTTCAGACGGGCCTTGGAGCCGTTGTAGTAGCCGTCGTAGCAGGCGATCCAGATGTCCAGCCATTCGTTGGAGTCGTGGATGTCGTCGGGGATGACGGTCCTGCGGTTGACGACGAAGGAGCCGTTGTAATTGACCACGGGACGGCCTTTCTTGGCGTTCTTGGTCGTCACGAGGATGATACCGAAGGCGCCCCTGGCACCGTACACGGCCGTGGAGGAGGCATCCTTGAGCACGGAGACGCTTTCGACGTCCTGGGGATTGACCATACTCAGGTCGCCCTCGACGCCGTCGATGAGCACTAGGGAGGAGCCGCCGGCGCCGATGGAGCCGGTGCCTCGGACGTTATAGGAGCCTGCGTGCGAAGGCTTGGAGTCGTTGAAGGTGATGTTGAGGCCGGCGATTTCACCCTGCAGGGAACGGGTCAGGTTGGAGGCGGCCCTGTTGCCGATGACCTCGGTGCCGACTGCATCGACCGCCCCGATAAGGTCGCGCTTCTTCATCGTCGCATAACCGACGACGACCGTCTCGTCGAGGAGGGGGGAATCCTCATCGAGGACGATGTTGTAAGGGGAGGTCTCGCTGCCCGTGAGCGTGATTTCACGGTCGGTGAAGCCGACATAAGAGACGACAAAAGTAGCCGGGAACTTGAGGTTCTTCAACTCGAAATTACCGTCGATGTCAGTGATGAAGCCGTTCGCGGTACCCTTGACGACAAGCCCGGCTCCGGCGAGAGGCTCGCCGCCTGCGTCGGTAACCCTGCCGCGCAAGGTCCCGTCCTGGGCCAGGGCGACAACAGCCGACAAGCCGAAGAAAGCGGTCAGCAGCCAAATTCTGAATAGTTGTTTAAGCATAAAGTTATTTAGTGTTATAGTTTTTTGTGTGGTAAGCTAATGCAAATATAACAATAAATCTCATAATACATTTGCATAATCCATTTATAATGCTTTTATTTGTGATATCAAAATGATATTATTTTAAAAACAAAGGGTTATGGATAACAAGGAATTTACCTACAAAGGATTCGTACTCAACGGTTTTCTCGCATTGTTGATGATGCTCCTTCTTCTTGCCGGAACAATCTACCTCTTTATAATCGGCCCGGAGAATGATGACCTGACAGTCATCCCCGGAGTGATTCTGCTCGCTCTTTTCGGCCTTTGCTGCCACGGCTTCATCAAGCAGGAGCCCAACGAGGCCAAGGTGCTGGTCTTTTTCGGAAAGTACCGCGGCACCTTCTTCCGTACCGGTTTCTACTGGGTCAATCCGCTTATGAGCAAGAAGTCCGTCAGCCTGCGCGCCCGCAACCTCAACCCCGACCCTATCAAGGTCAATGACAAGTCAGGCAATCCTGTGATGATAGGTATGGTCCTTGTGTGGAAGCTCAATGATACCTACAAGGCACTGTTTGAGATTGACAGTCAGTCCCTTGCCCCTTCCGCAGCCGGCAAAGGCGGCGTGTCCGCAAGCCAGCTCTCCCAGGCTTTCGAAAACTTCGTCCGCGTGCAGAGCGACGCCGCGCTCCGCCAGGTTGCAGGCTGCTACTCCTATGACAACGCCGACAGCACCGAAGCCCTGACCCTGCGCAGCAATGCAGACCAGATCAACGAAGAGCTGGTGCGCACCCTCAACGACCGGCTTTCAATGGCCGGAATGCTTGTGACCGAGGCCCGCATCAATTACCTTGCGTACGCTCCCGAGATTGCTGCGGTTATGCTTCGCCGCCAGCAGGCCGACGCCATCATCGCGGCCCGCGAAAAGATAGTCGACGGAGCCGTAAGTATGGTCAAGATGGCCCTCGACAAGCTCAAGGACGAGGGCGTGGTGGATCTCGACGAGGAGCGCAAGGCCGCAATGGTCAGCAACTTGCTCGTAGTGCTCTGCGGAGACGAGCCTGCCCAGCCCGTAGTGAACTCCGGAAGCATCTATTAAAAGTATGGCCAAAGACAAAGACGGAGTCAAGAGTTTCGTACTGCGTGTCGATGCCGGCACGATGGATGCGCTCGAGCGTTGGGCTGCTGATGAATTCCGGAGCATCAACGGCCAGCTCCTGTGGATAATAAACGAAGCGCTCAGAAAAAGCAAACGCCTTCCGCCAAAGAATGGCGGGAAGGCGTAAAAATGTCCCGGCAGCGGCTCTCAGCGCTTCACGGGGAAGTTG
>ODAI014711261.1_pt1 | contig 12997 bp, 10 predicted proteins | sample 1539321 | NCBI WGS metagenome assembly ODAI01 (sample SAMN02144231, study PRJEB22623) | gut metagenome | biome: sheep rumen | host: Ovis aries | place: New Zealand | reverse complement strand
TCTTCATCATAAATGCTTTCAATAACATTGATGTGGGTGAATACCAAATCCAGATCGTATATTTGGGATATTTGCCTGAAAAATGGTAATCTGTACCACATTGCAGTGTTATGTGTAAATAATATTTTCATCAATTTCACCATGAGTGAGTCATTCTGTTATAAATTTGTGAATCTCCGTTATCATAAATCTTGCTTGATTTGCTTATTGGTTCATCAAGTGGAAGATATTCTCCATTTCCATACAAGAAACTCTTGTGGTCAATGTTGTTTGACCTTAAAAACATGTAACTTCGCGGCTCCATGTCCGACATGTTTTTGGGATTGGTGGTGTGCATGTCATTTAGCCAGTAGAGCAGAATGTTACTGAATGCGTCGGAGAAAAGCGTGTTGTTCTGTTCGTTGTCATAGTAATTCTTAAACCATGCCACTCCAGCATATTCCCCCTGACTGAATATCGGTGCATCTATCGTATTGTCTATAGGCAGTGTTGACGGCTGACCAACCTCATAGTCTATCAGTCCCGTGTTAAGTATGAAGAAAAGTACCAGAAACATTCCGATTACCTTCATAGTTATTCCCACACGTTTTCTAAGCTCTGTAGGTTTTAAAAGGCCAATAACAGAATTGCTGATATAGTACAGCCCTATGATACAAAACGGTGCAAGCACCACAAAGGTTACCTCATAAATCCTCTGTAAACTTAACTGACCCCTAAACGCAGGAATGTAGAGTCCACAGGCCAATATCACAAGGTTAAACAATGCAAATGTATTATATTCCCTTGTGAAATGCAGATATTTTGGTCTTATAATGTTCATGATAAATCCTACAATTATGAAGTAGACCGAGAACAATATCACCCTTTGTGCGTTAATGCTCACAATGTCCATGAATTTGAAAGGCCACCATATTTGAAGGAATACAAGTATGGTTGCACCTACTATTATTGCCTGTCTACGGCGCAGGCTCATATGCTTGATTTTCATTACCTGGTTCTTGATGTATGGATGGACATTTATCTCATCAACGCTAAGATCCCTGGATATTTTTTTAAATATCTTATATGCCACTACCACAAGTATTAAAACAGCACCCAGTGCAGCAAGCAGAATCATCGGATTAACAGAGCCGCCAGTAATCATAGTATTGACGTTTTTGGAAACTATTCTCAGTGCATCAAACAGTGATGCAATAGGCTTACTGTCAGCGGTCAGTGAATAGTATACTACTATGAATCCTATGAAGAACAATGAAAGCGACAGGCTGATTGTTTGATCCTTGACCTTGAAATATTTACCGAAATACTTGCGTTCTGCTCCGAACATGATGAGTATAGTGTTTATTATGTTTCCAAAACGACTGGATAACAAGGAGAGAGTCACTATTGTTGCAAGTAACATGAACATGAACAGGTATGTTACGCTGTAGTGTGATAGTATCAGACCAACTCCAAAGAGCAGGTATAGTATTTTTCTCTTGTTCTGTGCAATGCTTCTGTCTATCATCAGCCACACAAGCAACACAAGGAAAATCTCTGCAATCTGCTGTCTGGCCATTTGAACCATCCAACCGTAGGAAAAACCGTTGTATGCAATGAAGAAAAATGCTGCAAGGAAAGCTATTTTTCCTCCTGTATGCTCTTCAAATATCTTATACAAACCGATACTTATCAATGAGAATAAAAACGGATAAATAAACTTAAAAATCCATGTCAATGTCATTCCAGATAATTTGTTGTATACAGGAGCATACATTACCACACTTAACATGGCGTTATAAGCATGAGGCCATGCATGATCCCATATGCCGTTTTTAATGACGTATGTTGCGAACTGATATTCGAAAAATATGTCATAACCCCATATGTGGTTGGATATGAGCACGCTGTAATACAGTATTGATATTGCAATACTGAATATTGCTATGTGATAATATTCGCTCTTCAGATATCCCCAGGCCATCACAAGTACAAGTGCACATATCAAAAGCAATAGGAGTATTTGAATCTCGTTTCTTCCATAGTACTGTAGAGTGTAAGCTCCTATAATTGCAATTAACGGTAAGATGCAAAGGCAAAGGAACTGATTGGAAGTTAAGAGTTCAAAGCTTAATTTGGAACTGCTGTAATGGAAATACTCTTTATCTCTCTTATATGCAACTAACAACAGGATCATGTTGTAGATTGTGAAGGTTACAAGCAGGGGTATGGTTTCAATCGGTTTTGAAATACCAAGATGTGGATATACCTGATTCATGAACAGTCCTACCAGCAGCACAGACAGTATGCTTAGACCGACACAAAGCAGGGTTGTGAAGGTGTTTCCAAGTTTATGTAACTTCATCACCCTTAAAATCAGAACACCAGGAACCAATGCAAGGTATAATAATGTTATTATGTCATTAAAAATCGGAATGTGTATCTGGTTATATGAAAAATAACCCACAATCCACATAAGAATTTGAATCAGAAGAATTACCGCTGCAAATTCTTTGAATTTCCAATCATTCAAGGTAAATATGTTTCTAAATTCCATTATTCATTCACTACTCTACAACTTTCTCATATTCTCTAATGATTTTCTTTACCATTTCTTTCATGGAATTTTTTGGTAAGCTTTCATAAGAAGTTTCTTCAAATTTTTTTAATAATTCTTTGTCATTTATTACTTTTACAAGTTTCTCTTTTAAACTGTTGACATTTCCTGCTTCAAAGAGCAGACCGTTATGTCCATCCATGACCAGTTCGGGAATTCCACCTATGTTGCTGCCTATAACTGGAGTTCCAGTGCTGAAACTTTCATATATTACCAATGGGGAATTGTCGTAGCATATGGAAGGTATGACCAGAATATTTGTCATTTCATAATACTTGATGATGTCCCTATTGTTTACGAAGCCATGAAAATCTATTCTTTCATCATCCTGGGCCAAGTCTTTGAATTCCTCTTCGTCATATCCCTTGCCTATGATATGTAATCTGAGATTATCTCCTTCAATATCCTTAAATGCTTTTATAAGTGTGTCAACACCTTTATGCTTACCCAAAGTTCCGATATATGTGATGTCGAACGAATCATAAGTCTTGATGGTCTTCCGGGATTCATATTCAACTCCCAAAGGAATTTTTACACATGGGATGTCATTGAAGAAGTTGTTTTCATGAAACTTGTCAATCATGAAACGTGAAGGACAAATGAGTAAATCCACATTATCGTTTAGTAACCTTCTCTGGGTATTAACGTACTCGTTGCATATGAAATTTCTTTTTTGACAAAGGGTGTTTTTTCCGTTGATAAGGTTTGCTCTTGGACAGATTAAGGAAAAATCATGTGATTCATAAATAACAGGTATGTTCAAATCCTTTCCAGCCTTGAAACAGGATAAAGACAAACCTTTATAGTTGTTTATATGTATGATGTCCACCTTTTCCTTAACAAGAATTTCCTTTATGGCATTTAGGCATGCACCGTTCCATAGATCAAAAAGATGCCAGAACGGTTTTTTAATTCCTGAAGCTTCGGTCTGCTTGTAGGTAGGATACAATTTTGTTGTGTTTAACTGATAAATGGTTGTGTTATCTCTTTTAACAACATGTTTTTCATCATCAGGGCTGGTGGTGATGATTACTGACTCGTGACCATAATCAAGCATGCCCAGTGCCATTTTTTCAACGATAATCTCTGCACCGCCAAGAATGTTAGGCGGATAAAGATTGCTTATAAAGCAGATTTTCATAACAGTTCCTCATATAGTTCATGTATGGATTGTGAAATCTTCTTCCATTCATATTTTTCCTTAACCAACTCTCTGCCGCGTATACCCATCTCTTTTATCAGCTCTTTATCTGACAGGATTTTTACGATGGACTCTTCCAGAGCCTTGGTATTTTTTGGTTCTATAATAATGCCACAATCCCTTTCAGAAACATCATCTGACACTCCCACAATAGTGGTACTGATGACGGGTGTCTGGCATGAAAGAGCTTCCAGAACAACTATTCCAAAACCTTCCTGTAATGACGAAATGGATGGAAGAACAAATAGCTCAGATTCCTGATAATAGGAGATCACTTCCTCATCACTTAAAAATCCCTTGAATTCAACATTGTCCTTCAATCCAAGTTCATCCACTTTGCTTTTGTAGAAATCCAACAACTCACCCTTTCCACCGACAATCAGCTTAACATCGGGAATGCTTTCCTTTACACCAACCAGTGATTCGAGAAGATAATCCAATCCCTTATACTTATGAAACCTGTCAAGTACACTTAGGAAAAATATCTGGTTGTTTTCACGAGGCTTTTGTATAGGTTTAAACAGGTCTGTGTCAACCCCGTTTGCTATGGTCACGACTTTGTCCTTATAATTTTGTAAATGAGGGGAATTGATGTAGTCGTCCTGTGTTATTATAATCCTGTCAGCCTTGTTTAGCAATAGTTTAAGTGTTGTTGAGTTATAGAATTTGGCTATGAAATTGGCAATTCCATTTCCAATGATGTCATTGTGATATGTTACAACAAGGGGTTTGTTTTTTATTCTGGAGATGATGTTACTCCAGTCACTGCTCCATGGTGTTGGAACATGGGTGTGAATTATATCAAAGTCCTCATCATAAAGTTTTTTGGGAAGTGAGAGCGTAACATTGGTATTGGCAATTTTTCCCATGTATCCAAGTCTCTGAATGCTTATTCCATTATACACTTCGTGTTCTATAGTGTCTGGTTCGTTGGCACAGATAACCTTTACTTCACAATCATCGTATTTTACCAGTTCCTTGGAAATATAGTAAACATACTTTTCAACTCCACCAATAAATGGATAGAATCTTACCGGAGTTTGAATAATCTTCAACATTAAAACCTCTTAAGCAAAAATTTATTATAATATATTTATGTCTTTTAATTAATTTATGATTTTCAACAAAAAAACATGTAAAATACTTCCATGTAATATGTTCTAAAAAAAGTGGGTGGGATTAATAAAAGGGTGGATATGGTCAATACTTTATTTTGACTGTTTTTTCAGAATTTTCTGGTAATATTTTTCGGTAATTGACGTGATATGATTCCAATCATATTGTTTTGCATATTTCCTGCAGATATCTCTTTGGCTGTTGGGGATTCCGTTTTCTATTATTTGTATGATGATTTTGGAGAGTTCTTCACAGTCATCACTGACAATCCATCCGTTTTCTTTTGTTATCAAATCTTTAGCAGCATTCATTTCATCATCCAGAGTAATTACAGGCACTCCACATGCATTGGCTTCGATGACGATAATACCGAAACCTTCCCTTTTGGAAGGCAGAACCAGTACACTGGAACTTTTTATTGTACTGTAAAGTTTTTCATGATCCTCATAAAAATCCTCAAAAATAATGTTGTTCTCAAGATTCAAACTGCTTGTAAGTGTTTTAAGGTATTTTTCCATAGGTCCGTTTCCTATAATTTTGCATTTTACATGTGGATGTACTTTACTGACTTTTGAAACTGCATTGATTATCAGGTCCACATGTTTTTCAGGAATCAAACGTCCGGCAAAGACTATGTCATTATAGTCCTGTGAAGGGTTTACGTAGGTTATCTCATTGGTGTTGACACCGTTTGCAATTATGGTTGAGTTTGAGGGGCAGGAATTTTTCAGCATGTTTTCATAGGTCAGTTGTGACACGCAAATGACGTTTTTTGTCAGGTGGAAAATTCCCTTTTCAACGATTTTTCCAAAGAATCCCAGTTTTCCCAGATATTCATACCAGTAGTCGTTCCAGACTTCGTGAACGGTTATCACAAGGTTTTTTCTGTGTTTTAGTTTGCTTGAATAACAGGAAAAGTAGGGAAATCCCTGACAATCCACGATGTCAAAATCCTTTAGTTTGGCATTTGTCAATATGCATCCTGCAAAGTATAATGCCTCTTTAATTGAACGGGTATTGTTTTTGGTGTATAAATCCATGGCCTTTCCAACGCTATGGTATGTAAGACCTTTATATCTGATTGTTTTTTGGGAAGAAAATTCCTTTGTGTTCATCCAGTATCCTAAACAAAATATGTGTACGTCATGTCCTCTATTGGATAATCTGGTAGCGATTTCATATATTCTTCTTTCCGCTCCACCTGTCACCCATGGAAAAGCGGTATCATATATAAAGGCTATTTTCATAATTAATACTCTCCGGTTTTATAAAAAAAGATTAATTTAAGGTTGTTTGCCGAATTTTCGTGTCAGCATGTATTTGATGTGTCTCCATCCATCGTCGAAAGAACTTAGTTTGGCCTCTCCGCCACCTCTTCTTCTATATGAAATAGGCACTTCTTTGGTGTTTAAATTCTTTTCTGCAGCTTCAATAACCATTTCAATGGCATATTCCATTCCCGGTGCAGTCAGGTTCATCTTTTCATAGGCCTCTCTTGTAAATGCTCTCATACCACAATGGGTATCTGAATAGTCTGCATGGAAGAGTATGTTTAACATTTTGGTTAACATAGGGTTGCCTATGTACTGGTGAAGGGCAGGCATAGCTCCCTCTTCAATACTTCCCTTGAATCTGGAACCGATCACGAATTCGCAGCCGTCTTCAACAATGAAATTGATGAAATTCAGTGACTGTTCGAATGGGTATGTTCCATCAGCATCACCCATTATAAAGATGTCCCCGGTTGCTTCCTTAAAACCACGTTTATATGCATTTCCGTATCCGCGATTAGTTTCCAAAAATACAGTTGCGCCAGCTTCACGTGCCTCTTGTTCTGTATTGTCTGTGGAATTGTTGTTAATAACAATAATTTCCACTTCGTATCCTGCTTCTTTAATCTCATCGGTAGGAATACTTTTAATAGTTTTTCCTACAATTCCTTCTTCATTTAGTGCCGGTATTACAAACGAAACCTTCATGTTTAACAAACCTTAACTTGATTTTTTTTTTTAATCTAAATATATTTTTGTAATTATTTAAATAAATATTTCAGGTGATTAAGTTACTTATTATGTCGTCCAATTTTGTCATTGATGTTTTCCAGGAATAATTATTTTCAACAAATATCCTGGCTTCAGAGCCTATTTTTTCCCTTAGTTTTTCATCATGAATCAGTTTTAGGATATTGTCCTTAAACTCATCGGGAGTGTCTGCTAAGAGAAAATGAACCCGATTTTCACCATTTATTCCACTTATTCCACAGCTTGTGGAAATCACGGGCAGTTCCATACTCATTGCTTCAAGTATCTTGTTTTTTATGCCTGTTCCGGAAATCATGGGGGTGACGAAAATACTGCCTTTTGTCAAATACTTTCTCACATCATCAACAGAACCCGTAACAATTATGTTGGAATCATCTTTCAACGTGCTTATATAAGCTGAAGGATTTCTTCCAACCACATAGAACTTGACTGACTGCTCCTTTAAAACTTCGGGATAAATATTTTCCACAAAGTACTTGACGGCATCGTTGTTTGGTGGGGTGCTCATATCTCCCAAAAACACCAATCTGACCTCGCCCTCAGGGGATGAATTTCTGAAATAGAACGTATCAACACCATTTGGTATAACTTCCAGAGGAATGTGAATGTCCTTCTCCAGTATTTTCCTGTCCTTTTCATTCACCAGTATGCAGCAATCAAATGAATTGTATACTTTCTCGTAATTATGAATCTTAAGATAATTCAAGTACCAGTAAATTCTTGAAGCAAAGCTTTTGGACTTTTTATACATGTTATGGTTATAGTCACTCACTGCATCGAAGGCATAGACTATTTTTGGACCTCTTATCTTTTTGGCATAAAATGCCATGGGCATGTCAGTTATAACCACATCAATGTCCTCACAAGCCTTTTTGTTGATTAGTTTGCTCATGTTCTCATGATAATAATAGTTAAGGAAGCTTCTGGTGGATAGATTATCAATTGACATCATGTTTTTAACTGTGTACTTTAACTGGTCCTTTATATCAAGATATTCAGGAATTTTCATGCTTTGATATTCCTTAAGGTAATCTCTTAGTTCTTCAACAGGGTATTTTCCAGAATCGAATGATACCAGTGTAATCTCGTGTTTTCCTCCAAGTTCCTTGATAAGATGGTATATGGGAATTGTTGCACCAACAGTTTTTGAAGGAATATCATGACAAATCAGTAATATTCGGGACATAATCTACTTTCCTCCAATGGCTTCGTAGTAAATGCCAAGTATTTTCTCTGAAACACTTTTCCAGTCCAGATTTTCCCTGATGTACTTTTGGGCATTTGAAATTTGTTTTTTTCGCAGGTTCTCATCCTCCAGTGAACGAATCATCTCGTTTTTAAGTGATTCGACATCACCATATTCCACAATAGTTCCGGCATCCATTTTTTCCACCAGTTCTCCGGATTCCTTTGTCACGATTACGGGAGTGTTGGATAGAAGGGCTTCGAAAACTGTTATTGACACGCCACCCATGTATTTAACAGGATTTACAAATAATTCGGCATCATGATAAATGCTGATTTTATCCTCTTCCTTTACAAAGCCGGTGAATATCACTTTGTTTTCGAGATTGTTTGTTTTGATTATTTTGTCCAGTTCTTTCTTGTAATCTGTTATTTTTCCTGCAATGACAAGTTTGTAGTCGGAATATTTTGGAGGCAGTTGTGAAAATGCTTCAATTATGTAATTTATTCCTTTCAGTTCATCCATTCTGCCAAGATATAATATATACTTTGATTTTATGTTGTTTTTGTTCTTGAAACTGCCTTTTGGTGGTAGTTTTTCGAATTCATCAATATTCATCCCGTTATATATTACTCTGACGTCCTTAGCATTCATCAACTTATCATAATATGCTTCTTCCTGTGAAACGGCTATTGTCGTGGCGGCATTTTTCATGATGTTGTTTCCGTAAACAAAATCATAGGCATGTTTTATCAGTGATTTGTTCACGTTTTTTGGTGTTGATGCGTGGGGTTGTAGGACATAGGGAATGTTGTATTTTTTAGCGTATTTTGTGATAATGTTGTTCTGGTAGGATCTTAGTTCATGCAGATGAATTATGTCATAGTTTTTAATGTTTTTATTTAACCATTCCTTCATTTTGGGTGAGTATATAAAGAGGGCCAGATTGAATTTGTATTCTATTGGAACCATTGTCAGGTTGTTTATGGTGTCCGTATCCTCTTTGTTGTAGTCAAAGGTTGTCGTTAGGATGGTTACGTTATGTCCCATTTCAGTAAACTGTTTTGTAAGGTTGTAACAAACGTTTACATCACCACCTCTGGTGAATGCAAAATAAGGAATTACCTGTAGAATATTCATATTATCACTTAAAAATAAAAAAAGTAAGGGATTGGATATTTATATGTCCTTCAGTAGAATATCCAGAACCAGATTCTCAAGTATGTTTTCAAATCTGATTGCAAGAGTGCTCCAATCATTATCTTTAACAAAGTTGTAACCGGCAAGACCGACCTTTTCAATTTCTCTTTTGTTCTTAAATTTCTCTTGAACAACATCCAATACTTCTTCTGGAGTATTGATGTATATTATTCCATTCTTTTCTCCAAATTCGGCAACCAAACCAGGAAGTCGTGTTGCTATAACGGGTTTTTGCATGGCCATGTATTCATATAGCTTTATTGGCACTATGTCCTGCATGATTATTTCATGTTTGTATGCAGGGAGAATACACACATCACTGGCACCAATAAGATCAGGCATTATTTTATACTTCTGTCTGCCTGTGAGAATCATCTGGTCTTCTAAATCATATCTTTTTTGAATAGCCTTCAATGTTTCGTAGGCATCACCATCACCCGTAATCAACAACTTAATGTTGGGATATCTTGCCTTGTTTTTACCTAATTCAACGGCTAATTCTTTCAGACCTGCAAAATCATATAAAAAGCCCATGAAGAACAATACAATGTCCTTGTTGTCTATTTTATAGTATCTTCTGATTTTAAAACCGCTATGTTTTTTGTAATTGAACTGTTTTAAATTAATTCCGGCATCAATAATGGATAATCTATGAGGATCTGCTCCTAACTCAACTGCTGTTTCACTTAGTCGACGGTTAATTGTTAGGACGTAAGAAGAATTTTTAATAGTTTTTTTCGTAATATTTTTTCCTAATCTTCTAAAGGCTTTTTCAGGGATTAATTGATGTAAAACATCAATAAAATAATAAACGAAAGGGATTTTTTCTTTTTTTGCTAATTTGGAAGCTATATGTGCATTCAGTATTCCAAATCCAACTATTATGTCCGGTTTGAATTCTTTCAGTTGTTTTTTTATCTCTTGCTTGTGATAATGTATCACTGAGAAATAATTGATTACTGGGATTCTTATTAATGGTGGCCTGATGACCGTCACATTATTGGTGTTGTAGACTTTTTTGTATTCCTTGAATACTTTACGTGGTGATTTGTACAAATCCTTTTCTTCGGAATTGTTTTTCCATTCAACATCGTAATCAATTACTCTGATTTTATGTCCTCTTAGACCTAATAATTCCATTAAATGATGTTGTTGATGAGGATTTCTTTTAATCCAATCCGACTCCTGCACAACGAGTATTTTCATTTCAATCACCATTTAAGTTATTATTTTATTTTTTTGATTTAAAATTTAAATTCTGCACTTTTCTGAATGTTGTCCCAGTTTTCAACAAACCAGTCATGTGTATTTTCCAGACCTTTTTCAAATTCCACTGTTGGTTTGTATTTTAAAATTCTTTTGGCCTTGTCAATGGATGATAACAGTTTGTTCTTAGCGTCCCAGTTTCTTCTTTCTTTAAACTCGATTCCAGCTTCATTACCGCATAATTCGTTTACCTTGTTGGCCATGTCTATTACCTGATGATCTTTACCTGAACCAAGGTTAATTGATTCTCCTATGGCATCATCTATGGCACCCATTTTGGTAAGACCCTGTATAATATCATTTACATACGTCCAATCTCTTGTTTCCGTTCCATTACCTGTAATAGGTAGTGCCTGACCATTCATTGCCCAGTACATGAAGTTTGGAATAACGTTTCTGTATTTTCCAGGTACTTCTCCAGGTCCAAATACATTGAAGAATCTTGCATTAACTATAGGTAAATCATAGAGGTTATGGAAATAGTTTGTGTACAGTTCTCCAAGCAATTTAGTTACCTGATATGGTGTATGTAAACTTATGCTGATGTCATGTTCTTCAAAAGGCATTTTGGAATCTAAACCGTAAACTCCACATCCACTGCTGGAATATACGAATCTTTTGACTCCGGTTAGTTGTGCGTATTCTAATACTTTTAAAATACCCAATCCGTTTACTTTCAAATCTTTTTCCGGTTTATCAACAGAATTCTGGTTTGCAAAGTGTGCAGCCAGATGGAACACGTAATCCGGTTTTTCCTTAAACACCCATTTTAAAACCTGATCGTCACATATGTCCCCTTGAATAAACTCTATGCAATCTGCTTTGGGAATGTTCCATTTGTATGCAGATGATAAATCATCCAAAATAATTATCTTTTTAGGATTAAATTCCGCTAGCTTTTTAGTTAAATTACTTCCTACGCAACCTGCTCCACCAGTTACAAGTATGGTTTCTCCTTCATATGCACTTTCAATATCCACCGTAAAAACTCCTTACTTTCGCTTAAAAAAATTTATTAAAAACATCTTTTATTAATATTTATATATCTAATTTGTTTTATTTAAAGTTTAAATTCTTTATAATGGGACTTCTTAAAAGTATCCATAAAAAGATAATATTTTATTAGAGTATAACTTTCACATTATCATATACACAAATAACTGATGTTAAATTAATTATTGCTAAATGATTAATCAGAAAAAAATGAAAATAAAACATAATGTTGCTTTTTAAATAAAAAATAAGGAGGTTATTCTTTAATTATTAAAACATATTTATTAGGGGAGGATAGGTATGCTTATGTTAACTGAAATTATCATTGATGTTCTTGAGAGTTTCTATCATGCTTTCAAAGGACTTGTCGATTTCTTTTTTGTTGTTGTCATACTGACTTTTTACAAAATCAACCGTGTTATGGTCCAGGGCTATGTGTGGAATGTGCATATATTCAGGACCGTAAATCAATGGCAGATATTCCTCAATGTCGTTTGGACAGCTAAATTCATATCCTTCAAAGCTTATTTTCTTTAGAGGAAATATGTAGTCGCTTTTATAAATTCTATTGTGTATATTGTTATGCAGTCCATCTATTGCATCGGATATCTGTGCTGTTTTTTCTTTGGTAAAATGCATTTTTGAGTTCTGTATCTTCAGGCCTTCATCAAATGTCCATGTTCCGTTGGCAATGTTTTCCCTGAATTCAACCTGTAGTTTTGTCTGTGTTTCATTTCTCTGTTCTGTCAATCCTTCATCTTCAATGTAGTCCTTTGGGAACACATCAAAGTGTACGTATGGTTTTTTAAATGCACACTGGAAAAAGAGTATGAATGTGCCCCCATTGAGAATATCCAGTACGTTACAATCTTCAGGGAAGTTTTCATGAGGTGTTGTGAGTTTTGAAACTATCAGGTTCTCCTTTAAAAAGTCATTTTTTTCAATTTCTTTGGGAAATATTTCCACAAATCTTTCATAGTCCTCTCTTAGCATGGATATGTCCATATCGTCATCCCAAGGTACAAAACCTCCATGTCTTAGAGCACCAAGCAAGGTACCATAGTCAAGCCAGTATGTTATTTCGTGTTTTCGGCAAATGTTGTCAAAAAGTCTTAGCATCTCAAGAGATAACAGTTGTATTTGTCGCATTACTCCCGTAGCCTTAATGTCACAGCTGCTGAAAATAAGGTCCAGCATCTGATAATGTGATTCCAGTTCCCTTAGTTTGTTGTTGTTATTGAATCGTTGAACCAGTTCTATGACTTTCGGATGATTTTTAATGCTTTGTGGTAGCATGGCATATACTTTTGATAAAATAAAAACCATTGTATTTTTCTCCTGAAGAATTTTGTTATTTAACACTTTATCTTTTAAATTATAATAGTGTTGTTAATTTA
>ODAI010938970.1_pt1 | contig 12998 bp, 9 predicted proteins | sample 1539321 | NCBI WGS metagenome assembly ODAI01 (sample SAMN02144231, study PRJEB22623) | gut metagenome | biome: sheep rumen | host: Ovis aries | place: New Zealand | reverse complement strand
GGACCGTACGAAGCCCGACGGCACGCCGCGCAAGCTATGCGACACGCGGCTTATCCGCAGCCTCGGATGGGCGCCGAAAATCGACCTTGCCGCCGGCCTTCGCCGCACTGTCGACGAATACCGCGCCGAGGTTGCCTCAGGCCGCGTCCGCCTTTAATCGTGGCGGTGTCCGAAGGCTCCTCCTCGTGGACCCTCGGCGAATACGCCGTATCCACTCGCTCGGACCTTCGCTCCACCGCCGCGATTAGCGACTGTCTTTTGATCTATCCGTCAGGATCGCGTCGAATCCGCCGCGGGCTGCGATGCGGTAGATTCCCTTTCGCCCTATTTTCGTGTGGTCGATGATCAGATAGCGCTTGTCCGCGGCATCGAGCACTCGGCGCAGTATCTCGGCCTGCTGCTCGTGGTTTGTCGTCGCCGTCTTGTCGTCGAGCCCGAAAGCCGAGACGAACGCCTTCGTGACATTGAAGTGCGACAGATGCTCGAGCGCCGCGGCACCGAGGATAGAATTGAGCTGTGGGTCGAAGTTTCCACCGAGTCCGATCATCGACCAGTGCGGCGGGAACTTCCTGAAAAGATGCATCACCGGAATCGCGTTCGTGATTACGGTCAGGTGGTCGAACTTGCTCTGCACCAGCAATAGCGCAAGCTCGTAGACGGTCGTCGACGAGTCGAGGAACACGATGTCGCCCTCTTCCACGAGCGCGAGCGCCCGCCGTGCCGCAGCTATCTTCTCCGCGCGCCTCGCGACGATGCGGTCCTGGTAGTTTGTGGAAGTGGCACGTGCGTTTGGAGCGTCGTTGTAGATTATGCCGCCACGGACGCGCTCTATGGCGTCGCGCTTTGCGAGAAGCTCTATGTCGCGGTGGATTGTCGCGGAACTTACGCCAAACTCCTCCATGAGTTCGGCGATAGAGCACGACTTGCGTTCCTTTGCGAAGTTGATTATTTTGCGTATGCGTAGGTTGTCCATGCGGGATAGTTTACCATATTTCTCATGTTTTCTCATCTCGTTTCAGGAAACCGTTCGCCACTCTCATGGTGTTTGTGGTATAATGACTGTGATGAAAAGTGCTGATTACATCGGCCTCGGTTTTTGCTCGAACGACCACCTAGCGGTGCTGCCGTTCATTCCGATGGACACGAAGGTGCGGATGATTTCCCACGCCATCATGGGCGGAGGGCCCGCGGCGAACTCGACTGCAGGCGCGGCGGCGCTCGGAATGCGCGCGGCGTTCGTCGGCACGGTGGGCGACGATGCGGACGGGCGGATGATCCTCGACGACTTCGCGCGCCAGGGCGTCGATACTTCGATGGTCAAGGTCAGGAAGGGCGCGACGAGCGCAATCGCCTACCTCTGGATCGAGGAGAAGACGGGCGCGCGCTCCTGCGCGTGGACGCGCGAGGGACTGGACGAGCTGACGGCGGACGAGATAGACGCCGAAAGGATCGCCGCCGCGAAGGTGCTCCATCTCGACGGGCACAACGCGGGCGGCGCGATTGCCGCGGCGAAGGTCGCGCGCGAGGCCGGCGTCACGGTGATGTACGACGCGGGCACGCACCGCGACGGCATGAACGAGCTTCTGCCGCTCGCCGACCTCCTCGTCTGCTCGGAGGAGTTCATCCTCAAGCTCACGGGTCTCAAGGACGCGGAGGAGGCCGTTCGCCAGGTGTACGCCAAGTATCGCCCCAAGGTCTGCGGCGCGACGATGGGCGTGCGCGGCTCGATGTGCTTCGACGGAAAGGACTTCGTGAAGTGCCCGGCGTTCCATGTCGAGAAAGTCGTCGACACGACGGGATGCGGCGATCTCTTCCACACGGGGTTCGCCGTCCGCTGGCTCGAGACGCACGATCTTCTCGAGTGCCAGCGCTTCGGCGCGGCGGTCTCGGCGATAAAGTGCCGCGGCCTCTCGGGCCGTCCGCCCTCCGCCCCCACCCGCGCCGAGGTGGAGGAGTTTCTAACAAGTCATAAAGAGGTTTAACCGTGTAGAACATGTAGAGCGTGTAGAACTCTCTGCGTCTCTGCGCCTCTGCGTTGAAACATCAAACTTTAAACATCAAACAAGGAGCCAAGCAATGTTCAAGATCGGATACCTTCCGCTCAGCAAAGTAAACTGGACCAACGACACTCTCGAGGCCGCGCGCGCAAACGCAATCGCGTTCCTCAAGACGCTACCCGACGTCGAGGTGATTGCGCCCGACCACATGCTCGCGCTCGAAGGCGAGGCAATCGAGGTCCTCGACCAGTGGGAGAAGGACCGTCCCGACCTCATCGTCGCGCACTTCCTCACATTCTCGCTCGGCGTCGTGCCGCCGATGTTCGCGCAGCGTCTCAAGGTGCCGATCCTCCTCTGGTCGCAGCCCGAGCCCGATCCGAAGGGCGGACGCCTCCAGAACAACTCGTTCTGCGCCGCGAACATGAACGCCCACCACATGTGGCGGCTCGGCATCCCGTACTTCTACGTCCACGCCCAGGCGGGGACGAAGGAAGCGGAAACGCAGCTCATGAAGCAGATCCGCGTCGCGCAGGCGATGAAGGCGCTCGGCAGGATGCGCATCGGCCTTATCGGCGGACGCGTCCCCGGCTTCTTCACGAGCTGCGTCGACGAGATGATGCTCCGCCGCACGCTCGGGCCCGAGGTTAAGATCATCACCGAGCACGAGCTCTTCACCGTCGCGAAGAACCTCACCGCCGACGAGGTCGCGAAGGGGATCGCCATCATCGACGAAGACCTGAAGACGCCTTCGGCGGACGCTCCTCGCGGCGACCAGAAGGAGAAGTCCGCGCGCCTCATCGCCGCCGTGATGAAGCTCAAGGAGAAGTTCTTCGTCGACACGTTTGCGATGCGCTGCTGGCCAGAGGTGATCTTGAACGAGTTCTATGGCATCGCGGTCTGCTCGACGCTCGGTCACCTCACGAACCACGGCTACCTCACTGCGTGCGAAGGCGATGTGTACGGCGCGGTCATGATGCGCATCGGGCAGATAATCTCCGGCGAGCTTCCGTTCTTCTGCGACTTGATAATATGCGAGGGCGACCACGGGACTGTGTGGCACTGCGGCGCGGCTCCTTGCGGGCTCGCCAAGCCCGGCTGCACGCCGGAGCTCCACTGCTCCGCGACCGTCGAAGGAGGCGGCGTTAAGGGCTGCACGGGCGAATTTCCGCTCAAGCCCGGCCGCGTCACGCTGGCGCGTCTCGGCGAGACGCGCGACGGCAGGGGCTTCAGGATGCTCGTCTGCCCCGGCACGGGAATCGACACCGATCTTTTCGTCCGCGGCACTCCGCTCAACGTCAAGTTCGACGCTGGCTGCGAGGCGGTCCGCCGCGAGGTCATGGAAAACGGCTGGGAGCACCACTACGCGCTCATGTACGGCGACCGCGTTGACGAGCTCACCGCCTTCTGCCGCAACATGAACATCGAAATGCATTTGGTGAAATAGGGGTCGGGAGTTAGGAGCCAGGGGTCAGGAGTCAGTATTTTCAGAAAGGACAAGAAAATGAATCTCAGGATACCGCTTAAGCCTGTACAGGGCTACAACAAAATTTTTGACGTTGGCGAGTATGGAATGAAGCTCACGAAATTCGGGCTTCTCAAGCTCGCGAAGGGCACGGTCTACGAAGGCGATACAGGCGAGACCGAAGTCGCGCTTGTCCTCATGGGCGGCAACTTCGCCGCGAAGGGCGACGGCTGGGCCTTCGAAGTGACCGATGGGCGCAAGTCGCCGTTCACCGGAAAGCCCCACTGCCTCTACCTCCCGCGCCGTACGAAGTACACGATCACGGCGCTTTCGGACGTCGAGCTTGCGTACAACGGCTCGCCCGCGACGCGCGACACCGCGAAGCCGACACTCATTAGCCCTAAGGACACGCGCCACATCGCACTTGGAAAGGACAACTGGACGCGCACTTCGGAGATCATACTCGACGAGAAGTTCGACTCCGAGCACTTCTACATCGGCGAGGGGATGATTCCGTCCGGCAACTGGTCGGGCTATCCGTCGCATCGCCACGACGTGAACAACCCGCCTGCCGAGCTCGACATGGAGGAGACTTACTTCTACCTCTTCGATCCGCCGCAGGGCTTCGGGTTCCAGAGCGTCTACAAGCCTGACGGCTCGCTCAACGAGGCGTACCGCGTGCAGAGCTACGACACCGTCGCGATCGCCGAGGGATACCATCCGCTCGTCGGCGCGCCGGGCTACCAGATGTACTACCTCTGGACGATGGCGGGCGCGCAGGGCCGCGGTCTCATCTCTTCGATGGATCCCGCGCACGCGTGGGTGAAGAACGGTTGAACGGTTGAAAGGTTGAATTCGTGAAATGAGGGAATCGGAAATGGAGAAATGGTGAAAGGAGAAAAAATGATGCGCGTGATGCTTGTGATGTTGCTGTGCGGAGGCTTCGCAAGCGCTCTCGCCGCGGCGGAGTCGCTTTCGCTTGACGGGAGCTGGAGCTTCCGCTTCGAGGAGGAGAAAACGCTGGAGGAGGTCGCGAAGCCGGATTTCGCGGCGACGGACACAATCCCCGTCCCCGCGTGCTACGACATGATGCCGAAGTGGTACATGAAGCGCGGCACGGGGCTCTACCGCCGATCGTTCACGCTCGCGGAGCCGATGAAGGACGCCGTTCTCGTCGTGGACGGAATGGGCGTCAGGGCGAAGTTCGAGATGGACGGGAAGGACCTGGGACTTCATCCGTATCCATACGCACGGCTTGAGATTCCGGTCGGGCCTATCGCGGCTGGCGAGCACACGGTTTTCGCGGCGGTCGACAACATCCTTTCGTGGCCTCGCGTGAAGCTGGCGCGCCCGTACTACGACTTCTATTTCTACGGCGGGTTCTACCACGGCGTGAAGCTCGTAGAGCGCGAACCGAAGGTGTTCGTCCGCACGCTCGACTACAGGACAGGCAAGGTCGAGGTCGAAGTAGAGAACGGCGGCGATTCTGCGGTGACGCTTGCATTTGACGGGGGGCGGGATGTCAATGTCAAATTGAGCGATGGCCGCGTGGCCGCCACCGTTCCGAACTTCCGCCTGTGGTCTCCCGACACCCCAAACCTTCACAGGATGTCCGTTCAACTTTCAACTTTAAACTTTAAACTTTCAACTCGCTTCGGCATACGCCAGATCGAGGCGAGAGACCGCAAGATATACCTGAACGGCAAGGAGCTTTTCCTCAAAGGCTTCAACCGCCACGAGTCCGACTGGCTCAACGGCGCGGCCACGGGCGAAGCGCTCATGCTCCAGGACATCCAGCGCCTCAAGGCGCTCGGCGGGAACTTCATCCGCGGCGCGCACTACCAGCAGTGCGAACGCTTCCTCGACCTCTGCGACGAAAACGGCGTTCTCGTATGGGAGGAGTCTCTTGGCTGGGGCAATGGTCAGGGATACGTGAACAACAACTTCCCGCCCAGCGAGCTGAAGGACGCGGAATTCTGCGAGATGCAGGTGAATGAGACGCGCGACATGGTGCGCGCGAGCTTCAACCATCCGTCCGTCGTCATATACGGATTCCTCAACGAGTGCGCGAGCGACAAGAAGGAATGCAAGGCGCTCGTCGACACTCTCGCCGAGACGATACGCGCCGAGAATTCGGGGCGCCTCGTGACGTTCGCCTGCAACGTCACCGACAGGGATATCTGCTGCACAAACATGGACATCGTCTCGTTCAACACCTATCCTGGCACGATTCCTATGGTTCCAGGCGACAAGGCGGCGCTTGCGAAGTCTGTTGCCGATACCTTTAACGGAATCGTCGCGCGTTTCCGCGCGCGCTATCCCGAGAAGCCCATAATGGTGTCCGAGTCTGGGTGCGGCGGCGAGTTCGGACGGCGCGGCGAATACGCCTCGCCGAACACCGAGGAGTTCCAGAACGAATACCTGACGGACATCTTCGAGACGCTGTGGGCGAATCCCAACGTCGTCGGCTTTTCGATCTGGCAGATGAACGACGGCCGGACGCGCGAGCGCTTCGGCGGCAAGGCCGTGTCGGCGATGTTCGGCGGCTCGATAGCCGGAGTCTTCGACCGCCTCAGGCGTCCGAAGCTCTCTGCCGAGACCGTCCGCAAATACTTCAATCTCAAACCATAAAATCTCAAGTTTCCACCTGGCTCTGCGTACTCCGCGCCTCTGCGCCTCTGCGTTAAAAATATCAAGGAATCGAGGATGAAACTTCTCTTGGGCATAGACTACGGTACCGGCGGATGCAAGGTGACGGCCATCGGCGAGGACGGCTCGTTCGCGGGCGAGGCGTCGACTGAGTTCCAGACCTACCACGACCATCCCGGCTGGAGCGAGCAGGAGCCGTCCGACTGGTGGAACGCGCTCAAGAGCTCGCTCGAGAAGCTTGCGGCGAAGGGCGTTGACCTCAAGTCTGTCGCGGCCTGCGCGCTCGACGGTTCGACGCACAACGCGGTTCTTATGGACGCCGACTACCGGCCCGTGCGCCGCACGATCATGTGGACCGACCAGCGCGCGACCGCGGAGTGCGAGGCGCTGAAGGCGGGCTGGGGCGAGAAGGTGTTCTCGACGTGCTACCAGATGCCGGCTCCGACATGGACCCTCCCGCAGATGATGTGGCTCAAGGCGAACGAGCCGGAGGCGCTCGCGAAGACGGAGCACGTTCTGTTCGTCAAAGACTATGTTCGCTATCTTCTGACTGGAGAGGCCGCGACAGACCGCATCGAGGCGCAGGGAACGCTTTTCTTCGACATGGCGAAGGGGAAGTGGGACGACGATCTTGTCCTGCTGTCTGGTCTGCGACCAGACAGTCTCCCCCGCCTTATTGAGCCCACCGACCTCGCGGGCCGCGTGACGGCCGAGGCCTCCGCGTTCACGGGGCTTCCCGAGGGAACGCCGGTTGTCTGCGGCTCGTCGGACAGCGCGGTGGAGGACTACGGCGCAGGGGCGGTGGAGCCGGGCGATCTCATCATCAAGCTCGCGACGGCGGGGAACGTCAATTCGATGACCGCCGAGGCGCACCCGCATCCGAAGACGCTTACCTACTCTCACATCGTGCCGGGAATGTGGTATTCGGTTTCCGCGACGAACGCCGCGGCGCTGTGCATGAGATGGCTGCGCGATGCGTTCTATTTAGGGTCGGATAGGGTCGACTTAGGGTCAGGTAGCGTCGGGATAGGGTCTGGTGGAAATGACGCTAAGCGACGCTATGCGATTCTAAATGACTCTAAGGGACTCTATTCACTGATCGACCAGGAGGCCGGGTCTTCGCCAATCGGCGCGAACGGCGTGTTCTTCCATCCGTATCTCCAGGGCGAACGGTGCCCCTACTGGGACTCCAACCTGCGCGCCTCGTTCACGGGCGTGTCGATTTCGTCCACGCGCGGGGACTTCGCGCGTGCGCTTATGGAGGGCGTTGCCTTCTCGCTCCGCGACTGCTACCGCACGCTCGAGGAGATGCGGCTTCCGGTGAAGCGCATCTTCCTCATCGGCGGCGGTGCGCGCTCGCGCCTCTGGAGCGAGATCGTCGCGAACGTCTTTAACCGTCCCGTATCCGTTCCGACGCCGGGCGATGCGAGCTTCGGCGCGTGCCTTCTCGCGGGCGTTGGGATCGGACTCTTCCCCGACGTTAGGAGCGCCGTCGCGAAGTGCCTGCACGTCGACCGCACGATCGATCCCGACCCTGCGGCGGCCGTGAAGTACGATCATCTCTTCACCTGCTACCGCCGCATTCATGATGCGCTTGCGCCGGTCTACGGCCCAAGGAAGGGCTCGTCATGAAAGTGTTCCCCAGCCGCCTGGCCGCAATTTGCGCGGCAGCGCTGCCGTTTGCCGCGCTTGTCGCGCACGGCAGCGTCGTGGTGTATCCCGAGTACGACGCGCGGATAGAGCGCGACTACGCGTACGTCGTGCGCGTCTGGCAGGGATCGGAGAAGAAGCGTCTCGTGGTGTACAACCACTGCGAGAAGTCGGCGCTCACGCTCCGCACGCGCGGCGGCGATGTCAACCGCAGGTTCTGCGAATTCGCGTTCGACGGAGGACCTGTCAGAGTCGACATCGCCGTGTGCGAGGACGTGAAGTCATACGCCGTATTCCCCTCGCGGCTCGGGCTGAAGAGCGAATTCAGTAACGGCGTCATATCAGTGTTCCTGGACCGCCCGTGCAATTTCGGCATCCGCCTCAACGACTACGACAAGACGATCCTCTCCGTGTTCGCCGACGCTCCTGAGGACCCTGCGAAGGTGCCGAAGAATGGCGCTCCCGGCGTGATGTACGTCGAGGGATGGGTCGATCCGCCCGGCGAGGAGGGAGTGACCTTCGTCGAGGATCCGGTGAAGGAGGTCTACATCGCGCCGGGCGCGGTGCTCAACTCGCGGCTCATCGTAAAGTCGAAGGGCGCGTACGTGCACGGACGCGGAATGATGCTCGATCCGATGTCCGACATATTCCGCTTCGACCAGACGAAGAACACGCGGCGGGGATTCCTCAACGTCGTCGCCGATGGCGTTGTGGTGGAGGACGTCAAGCTCGTCGACGCGCGGACGTTCAACTACTGCAGCTGGGCGAAGGACGTGACGTTCAGAAACGTCAAGGCGCTTGCGTCGATGATGTGCTCGGACGGCATGACGAACGGCGGACGGAACCTGCGCGTCGAGGGCGCGTGGCTCTACGTCGGCGACAATGCCCTCGTCGTGAGCGGCATAAAGGGCGGCGCGCTCTACCGCGACGTCGCGATCGGGACGTCCTGCAACGCGATTTTCCCGCAGGGCTCGAACGAGGGCGTGGTGATGGAGAACATCGACATCTTCCGCGCGGACGAGGGTTGCATCAAGAATTCGTACAACGGCGTTCTGCGGCGGAACACGAAGTGGAACGAGATGAACACGGGCGAGGCGAAGAAGGAGCCGGGGCCACAGGACCTCGTCCACCAGACGCAGGACTTCACCTTCCGAAACCTCTCGGCCGTCGACTGCATCCTCTTTTCGCGCTTCTTCGCGGCCGGGAACATGGGCACGCTCCCGAAGACGTTCGTGATGGAAAACGTCTCCATTCCCTATACGACCGGGCGCGACGACTGGCGCACGATAGGCCAGACGAACGGACATCTTGTCGCCGTGATGCACGATTCCTCGAAGTGGCTCGACTCGTCGAACTACGTGCTCGCCATCACCAACCTGTGGGTCGGCGGCTCGCGCATGGACGCGATTCCCGCGGAGAAGATCAAGAACGGCGACCGAATCGCGGTTTCGGTCGTCAACACGCGGGCGAAGCCCGCCGTTCCGCCTGTTCCAGACCGCCATGTCGTCGACTGGACGTGTCCGTGGAAGGTCTACGTCGGCGGCGCGCTCCAGCGCGACGTGCGACTGGCGCGCCCCAAGGAGGGCGAACGCAGGCTTGCGCCGCAGGACGCGGGCGCGAACCTCCTCGCGGACCGTCCGTCGACGCGCAGCGCGTGGCAGCGGTGCCCCTCGTGGCTCGTCAAATTCGACGCGACGGAGAAGGACGGCGCGTCGCGCGTCTACCGCCTGCGTCAGTGCGAGAAGGGCGCGGGAATCGTAAACGTGTTCACGGACGCGTATCTCCGCCACGGCAACGGGACGTACCATCTCTCGTTCGACGCGCGACTTCGCGGCGAGAATGCAATCAAGCTTACGGCCAAGTTCTTCACGAACGACGAAGACAGGAAGGTCAAGTTTGATCTCCTGGCCAATGGCGAATGGGCGAGATACGAGTGCGACTTCAACGTCGGGTTCGACATTTCAAAGGCCGATTTCGCGGCGCTTTTGCTGACTTCGGATACGCCCTCCGATGAGATATGCTTCAAGAACTTCTCTCTTGTGCGCCGCTAGACTCTTTGCGACTGCTTCTCAAATCTTCTCATTAAGTATCAAAATCTACCGTCCAACTCTCACTGCAAGTTTTGTATAATGTACCCGTAAAAGGTTACGGAAGGAACTCATATGAAGATCAAGCCTGACAGCTACATGTTCGAGATGATTCGGACGGAGCTCACCGACGTCGTGGGCGAAGATTACGTGGACGTGAAGTTCGCGGATAAGTTCGGCCACTCCATCGACTACTACTGGATTCCCGAGATGTGGCACGACCGCGGCCGGGAATGCCCGAAGCCCGACTTCGTCGTCCATCCCGCGACGACTGAGGAAGTCGCGCGCGTCATGAAGATCGCGAACCAGTACAAGATACCGGTCGTGCCGTGGGGCGGCGGCTCCGGCTCGCAGGGCGGGGCGCTTCCAATCTACAACGGCATCGTCCTCGACATGAAGCGCATGAACAAGATCATCAAGATCGACAAGGAGGCGCTCACCGTCACGACGCAGACCGGCATCATCACGAAGCACCTCGAGTGGGGCTGCAACAAGGAGGGCCTCTCGACGATGCCCCTCCCCGCCTCCATCGCGTGCTCAACGATCGGCGGCTTCCTCGCGCACCGCGGGACTGGCGTCCTCTCTACGAAGTACGGCAAGATCGAGGACATGGTGATGTCGCTCGAGGTCGTCACCCCGACGGGCGAGGTCATCCGCACGCTTCCCGTCCCGCGCCACGCGTCCGGCCCCGACCTCACGATGATGTTCCTCGGCAGCGAGGGCACGCTCGGCGTCATCACCGAGGTGACGCTCAAGATACATCCCCAGCCCGAGGCCCGCAAGTTCCGCGCCTACATCTTCAAGGACTTCCACACCGCGATGCAGGCCGGCCAGACGCTCATGCGCTCGCGCCTTGGTCCGTGCGCGATGCGCCTCTACGACGAGACCGAGACGAAGACGCACGTCTCGAAGGTCTTCGGCATCGACCTCGACAAGGGCGCGTACCTCGTGTTCGGCTTCGACGGACGCGAGAAGATCGTCGACCTGCAGATGCAGTACGCACGCGAGATCATGGAGAAGCAGTTCCACGGCAAGGACCTGGGCTCGAAGGGCGGCGAGTGGTGGTGGGAGAACAAGTACAAGTTCTTCTACCCGGGCTACATGTTCCACGTGCCGCAGGCGTTCGGAACGCTCGACACCGTCGCGGACTTCTCGCACATCGAGAACGTCTACTGGGCGATGAAGAAGGTCGTCAACAAGGAGTTCCCGGACGCGCGCTTCATCGGTCACTTCTCGCACTGGTACGACTGGGGCTGCATGCTCTACGCGCGCTTCATCTTCCCGGGCGACAAGGTTCCGCCGAACGCCGAGGAGGCCGCGGCGCTCTACAACGCCGTGTGGGACAAGGCGATCCGCGCGGCGATCCGCGAGGGCGGCGTAATCAACGAGCACCACGGCGTCGGACTCAAGCTCGGCCGCTACGTGAAGGACCTCTACGGCACGGCGATGCCGATCCTCGAGGGCCTCAAGGCTAAGCTCGACCCGAACGGAATCATGAACCCCGGCAAAATGGGGCTTCCCGGCTGCTGGTAAGGAAAGGAGTCTTCAAATGCATATCGACAAGTACGAAGAAGCGATGATGAACTGCCGGTTCTGCTTTATGTGCCGGCACCTCTCGACGATCGGCCAGGTGCGCTGCACCGAGGTCGACACGCCCCGCATCCGCGCGGCGATGCTCTACGGCCTCAAGACCGGGACGAACTCGTTCGACGATTCCGACTTCGTCGACGCGCTCTACCGCCAGGAGCTCTCCGCGTGCTGCACTCACCACTGCGTCAACCACTACGACGAGAACGGCCTCGCGCTTGCGGCGCGCGCCGACGTCGTCGAAGCGGGCAAGGTGCCCGAGGCGGTGAAGAAGCTTGCCGCGAAATTTGCGAAGACGGTCGGCTGGAGCGCGTCTGGGAAGGGCGACATCGCCTATTTCCTAGACGAGACGACCGCGTCCGACAAGCAGGTTGTCGCAGCGGCGAAGAAGCTCTTTGCGGCGGCGAAGGTCGCGCCGAAGACGATCACGGGCGGCACCATCGGCAAAGTGCTGAAGGTGCTCGGGTATCTTCCCGAGGCGAAGGCCGCGGCCGAGAAGTTCGCGGCGTTCCTTAAGGCCGAGGGCGTGAAGACTCTTGTCGTCTCGAACCCCGCGGCGTTCGATGCGCTCACGAAGGACTTCCCGGAGTTCGGCGTGAAGCTCCCTTGCAAGGTCTTCTGCTTCTCCGGCTTCCTCAACAAGGCCAAGGTGAAGTTCACGAAGAAGGCGGGCGAGCTCTACTATCTCGCGGACGACTTCATGCGCAACTACGACGGCTGCGAATGCCCCGAGAAGTTGCTGAATACGCTCAAGGCGGATCTGAAGCCGTTCGGCACGAACGACGAGGAGTCGTATTGCTGCGGAGAGGGCGCGATTGTCCTCGACAAGCTCAATCCCGCACTCGTCAAGGCGCTTGCGGAGTATGTCGCCGCACGTGCGGACGACCCGAAGAAGGACAAGATCGTCGTCCTCTCGGCCTATACGAAGAAGTGCCTCAAGAAGTACGGCAAGCTCAACGTCGTCACGATGGAAGAGCTCGCCGCCAGCTGCCTGTGAAAGAGTGGAATTTAGGTCTGACCTATTTTCCACTCTCCCAAAAGGAGGAGAATGTCTCTAGTCAACATGAAGGAGATGCTGAACGGCGCCCGCAAGGCCAAGAAGGCCGTAGGCGCTTTCAACATCACGAACTATGAAACGGCCGCCGCTGTCCTGAAGGCCGCCGAGGCGGAGAACGAGCCGGTCATCATCCAGCTCTACATGCGCCTCTTCGACACGGGGAAGGCGTATGATCTCGCGGGGACGCTCCAGCGCCTCGCGTTCCGCGCGAAGGTTCCCGTCGCGCTTCATCTCGACCATGGCTCGACTGTGAAGCAGGCGAAGGATGCGCTTGCGTGGGGCTACACGTCCGTGATGTACGATGGTTCGCGCTCTTCCTACGACGAGAACGTCAAGTGGACGAAGTTCGTCGCGGACTACGCGCATGCGCTTGGGAGCACGTGCGAGGGCGAGATCGGACACGTCGCGCAGGGCGACGAGACGGCGCTGACCGATGTGGACGAGGCGGTGTCCTTTGCGAAGGACACGGGCGTAGACGCGCTTGCCGTCTCCATCGGGACGGCTCACGG
>ODAI010042730.1_pt1 | contig 12998 bp, 12 predicted proteins | sample 1539321 | NCBI WGS metagenome assembly ODAI01 (sample SAMN02144231, study PRJEB22623) | gut metagenome | biome: sheep rumen | host: Ovis aries | place: New Zealand | reverse complement strand
TCAACATCATACTTATCCATAGGTATCATTTCAAATTGCTTTCGCGTGCAAAATTACACTTTTTCTTAGAAACTCCAAAGATTTTCCTTAGAAATTTGCCAAACTACTTTGACTTAAGCACCTGACACTTAGGAAACCATGTAAAAACCGACATCTATCCCCATAGATAATTACTTGTGCGGCGGAATGCACGAATATCCCTCACAGAAGCCTTAAACCATGGAGTCTTTTTTAGAGCAAATATGGCAGAGAAGAGATTTGCCATATCGTCGTTATCCGTCAAATAGACGCTACCCTGCGTATTAAAGAAGCCGAACCTACGCAAGATGATCTTTATTTCGTAATATGCATATTATAAGGTTCCCCGTATGTATTACGGAGTTCCGTGATGTCCATATCGAAAGCAATGGCGAACATTGATTACACTGCTGAAAAATAACGGCTCTGCCCGAAGAAGATACGACCAAGTTTATCTTTGATAGAAATAACCAAGCCCAAGAAAGGATTCTGCTCTACATCAATCACTTCCCCTTCCACCCAGTCTGGCTGAGCAGTCAGTTGCGGACTAGCCTTCATGCGATCTCCGATTTTCGGTTCCATAACTTACTCTATTTAATTGGTTCGACGCTGCAAAGATACGTATTTTCCCAATAACTTCCAAATATTTGGGGAGATATTTATCAATACACTTTTTTATACCGCCATGACGGGGTTCGCCGAACAGTTACTTTACGCCCTACAGGGTAAGACATCCTGTTTGAATATTACTGCCACAGCAGTTATTAGTCAAAACATAAAAGGGTCACATCTTCCGATGTAACCTATCTAATCAAATATGAAATTAATATGACGCTTACGGATTAATATCCATCACAGTGAGAAGTCTACATTCTTCGGCATCTTGATGCAAAAGTTCACGATATCACTGTTCAACTCATACAGAGCAGAATAGTTCATGCCGAGTTTTTTTGTCTCCTCGCCTAATCCCATGGCCTTAGGTTGCTTTTTACAGGCATCATACAGCTGCTTGATGGTCTGTATCAGAATGACGAACTGCCCACCAAACATCTTATAATCCTCCTCCGTAATAGTGCGCCAGTCATCATAGATAAACTCATAGAGGCTATCCAGTTCACGATTAAGCCTCGCTAGCTGAGTCACATGGTATCTATTGGGAGCAGCCACATCAAGACGATGGCTGTAGCTTCGCTTGCTCAACCTTTCGACCCTATTGGTAATAACACTTGTCTGGCACATATCACTTTTCCTTTCTGGGTGCAAATATAGTTATTATTTCTCAAATAGCATCAAAACCAAAGCCAAATTAACAATTTTTGCCGTTTCTTCTGTAAGCAGTCATTCACTCCTCAGAATAACCGTATTTACAGGCATTACGCCACATTGTTAAAAATTAAGATTTAACTTTCTTTATGCCAGGATTGGCACTAACGCAGCCTCTGACGGCTTCCATTTGTTGGCCAAAAGGTCAGCAAGATATCCTCATATTTACCGCCCTTCTCAAACGACTTGTACATCTTTGCACCGTCACAGTGAAGGAAGAAGTCTATCGCGCCAATAAGGTATTCCGCAGCAATATAGGCTCCACGATTACCGTCACGATAAAGGTAATTTGAGAGCTTTGCCTTGGGAGATATAATGTTGTGCAGCCATTTCCCGAGATAGTGTTTACACATCTACAACAGTCCTGCCCGCATATTTGCCTTCTGTGTTCTGAGCAAACTTCTGCCTGGTAAGGTCGTCATTCTTGCGCTTCTCATTGAGATATGCTGCCTCACGTATCCGATGTTCCTCATCCATCTTACGGAAACGTTCCTCGTCTGCCGCTTTCTGATCAGCAAGTTCCTTGGCATGCTGCTCATGCATCTTCTTGATAATGCTGTCGGAAAGGGACTCGCTCAAGGACGCCGTTCCTTTGCCCGTGATGAACATCATCACTTCTTTAAGCATGGACTCAATACGATCGCCCTGAGCCCTCCTCTCCTCTTCGAGCTGGACACGATACTGCTCAGCACTCTCACGGGCTACACGAGCATCCTCCGCAGCTCTGAGCGCCTTTTCGGACTCCATGTCCCTCTCACGCCTAAGCCGTTCGTTCTCAAGCTCCTCTTCCCTGAGTTTTGAACTGAGTATTTGTATCGTTTCCATCTCTGATTTCCCCCATCTTTTTCATCGTCTTAAGCATACGATAGATGTTGACCTTCTCGCTGAAGCAAAACTCACGGAGATTGCATCCCTCCCATTCATTCATGTACTTGTCTACCATCGATTCGTAATCGACATTTCTTGTTTCTTGAGCCATAATCATAAGTTTTTTGGCTCAAAGGTACTACGATTTATGAGAATTCCAAAATTTAATGGCAAAACCTGAATGACTGCTTACCGACAGAGGTCGGCATCGTCCAACCGACGGAACAGCGAGAGGAGAGCGAGCTCGCCCAGGCTATCCCGAAGGCTGCGATTGAGCGAGAACAGAGGGAACTTGCTCACTTTGTCGAGCGTGAGCAGACACGGCGCAGCCAATCGTGATAGAGGTCGACGATCGTCAACCGACGGAACAGCGAGCGCAGAGCCATGCGGGCATCCTTCTCAGTCTTCATTATCAATTTCACTCACCGCACACTTCAAAATCCTTCGAATAATAAGGTATTGCTCCATACTTCCCTTCTAGATAATTCTTCTCATAATTACTGTCTGTCCTCGGCTTCGCACCGTTCTCCATCTTAATATCCATCATCGATGTTAGATGCGTTTGGGCCTTTTTGTCCTTCTCCACAAACACCACCTGATCACGTCTCAGCAGTTTCTTCGAAAGCATATTTGTATCGTGTGTCGTAAATATCAACTGTGCCCCGTTTTCATTTGTATCGGTACAATTAAATAGAGTCACAATTTCTCTCGTTAACAATGGGTGCAACTGAGCATCCAGCTCATCGACAAATAGCGATTTCCCTTTCTTTAGCGAATCAATAATCGGCCCTGCCATGTTAAACAACTTCTTCGTTCCATCTGACTCTTTCTCATCAATATCAAATTCAACATTTCCAATTACCTCCCCTTCAGCATTATACTTTTTATGAATAGTGTTCGCAGAGATAAACGGATGTTCCCTTAGCGCTGCTATCATTTCTACAGGTATACCTTTGGGCAAGGTCATCTCGTCTATATCTTCCAGTTCCGTCCTAACATCGCTAAAGCCAAGATCCATCGATTTAATAAATTGCAGTATATCTGCCCGATAGTCCTCATTTGAATGGAGAGTTTCTCTGGTAAAACGCATATATGACTTATCCCGAATTCCCGAAAGCAGACCGACTTTTGTCATAAACCATTCGATAATTCTCTTCGATACCGCCCCACCCAGCTGGGCTGCAAGCGAGACAAGTAGGCGGTTCTCGTTAAGTGTAATACTACCGTTCTTAATAGCCATACCCTCAAAAAAATTTTGTTCGTCCACCTCTATCCCGTCCAAAGTCCTGTTAAAAAGCGTCTTCAACGATCGTTTAGGGTATTTGGCGATAAGCCATTCGCTCTCTACACGTTTTGCCGTATAACTGAAACCATATTTGAAACGGTCTATACCATCAACAAACTCCATTTCAAATTTAGTAGGCCGTGCGGGTTTATCCGACAGCAAAAACGGATCATAGGCCAAACCCTCGCCAGCATTAAGCCTTACAGACTGCAATATCATCTGCCGCATTCGGCTAACAGCCTTGAATACATTCGATTTACCACTTGAGTTTGCTCCGTAAAATGCTTTGGCATTAAGCACTCGCAGCCCGCCAACCGTCGAATAACCCCTATTGTCCATGTCCTTGATGCCTGTATCTGCCTCCAAAGACAAAGCTACCTCTTCGTCAATCGAGCGATAGTTTTCAACAGTAAAACCAGTTATCATAAGTCGTATTTTTGATTTTTGCTCAAATTTCGCCACAAATATACATATTTATTTTTATATAGCAGACATTTTTGCGGATATTTTTCAAATCCCTGCCATATTGTCAGCAAAAAGAAACGCCAACCCGACAATTCTAATGCATATGTCAGATTGGCGCATATTTCGCTACTTTCAAAAATAGAACACAAAACGAACCAAAATAAGATAAAAATAGTTCCGATTTTTGAGGTTTTACCGAAAATCTTGCAATTTTGGTACATTTTTTGTCAGTTCTTCCATCGGAGGCCGTCCACTCTAGTCAATAAGGACGGGTAGCAGCAAGGCCGCATACTATATGGGGGCGATTTAATTTATGAGTACTTTCTACGTACACAATTTGAGAGAAGGATCACGACCAGCACCTTTCGGCTATAGCAGCTGGATTGACTACTGGGAGAAAAAGACAGGGCTGGAGGCCGGCAATTGTCATTACTGTGGTTGTAACAATGCAGCCACTGATGGTGGTCATGTTCAGCTGAAGAACCAGGGCAATGATGCATGGTACATCGTACCACTCTGCCATTACCACAACTGTCAGTTCGGCAAGGACTTCTATGTCACTGGTCCCTTGGTGCCGACAAACCCGAATTCTCCTATCCTATGGTAGTGATTCTTTCGCTCTAAAGCTGGGGGCTAACAATACCTTTACTGGTATAGAGCCAAGAGGCAGGCGCATGTCTTTGAGTCCGTTAGGACTGTGCCGAGGTTCTAACAATCTCCTCGTAAAACAAAGATGACAGAGTACCTCTCTGACAGAAAGGGCAGTTCACATGTTTAACAATCAAATTTATTAGCCCAATGAAAGTATTTTTCGTAGACTATGATTTGAGAGGTGAGAAAGATTACGAGACACTTCATGCCGAGCTTGAGAGGCTAGGTGGCATAAAGGTCTTAAAGTCCCTCTGGTCCCTTAAGCTAAACGATGAAGTCGATTGCAAAACGCTCAGAGACCACCTCTTGGATTTTATGGACAAAGACGATGGGTTGATTGTCAGCCAGGTTGTTGCTTATGCCTACAGCCATGTCGACAACGCACCTCACAAGTTTTAGTAACGGTAATTGCTCTTAACCTTGTTTGTGCTGCCACACAAACCGGTTCTTCTCAGCATCAGTCACGATGGCTCGGTGGCTGATGCTTTTTCACCATCCAAATCTCTATCACCATCTCCTTAGCAACATTTTTCATCATCTTCACCAACACCGTCCACCAGCCTTGTTCTTTTTCCTCTATGCTATTTATGCGGCAAATCAATGCCTATCCGCATAGCATTGCTGAACACATTGTTGATAATTCTATAAGTGTATGCTTCCTTTTGCGTTCCCATGAAAGTGGCAGTAAAATCTCCATCTATATAATGGAATGTAAAACTCCTATCACCATCTGCAAGTGGCAGTTTTGTATCAGCTATATAAATGGTAAAGAATCGTTTTGACCATTTGACTACTTTTTGGTCTGGAAAATATGAATAATGATCCTTCTCTGCACTGCCTATACCCTCGGCCGCATCAACCAACTCTCCTAAAACAAAAGCCAAATTTTGATTTACCTTCTCTGGCCGCAGTGCATCGCACGATTGCGTAAGACACAAGATATACGGATAATTTAACTCCTTATCGCCATCCTTTCCTGTAATACCCCTGTCCAGTTCGAAAACATCGCCTGTCTTTATTTGATGAAAAGGGGCTTTTATGGCTGTCTTAGGGATAAACGTCAGCATGGAATTAAACTCCAATATTTGCGCATTTTCGTATTCCTGTACATTCTCTCCTGCATCTAAAGTCATCAAATCCACAAATGAGAAATCCATCTCCCCTTCATGGAATGAATGTAAAACTTGCTCCGTCAAAGCTGAAACGACAAAATTGCTCACATTCTCTTCTGGGATGCCAGCCTCTGCTAACGACCTGCAATGTTTTAACAGAGCTTCTTCACTGATTTTCCCCAGGGTTTTTCCAACGGACGCAAGATTACTGCCTACAACCTGTTTCAAGAGGAGGGAAAGCAACAGTGATCGATGTCTAGGTATACCAGTCACAGCAGTAACCAAATCCTTAAAAAGACCATCAGGATGAATATCTCTCTTTGGTGTCACATGAACCACCGTTCCATTCACAAGAACCGTAGTTGGATTCACTGCCTTTGCCATCAGCCCAGATGCTGAGACCTTTTCAGATTCACATAGAAAACATATACAATAGGCTCGAATAAAGGCAAGGGTATCTTTGAACTGATCCTTATTAGCTTGAAGCAAAGGTCTGAACTTCATACACATATCCTTCTTGACATTTCCTTCACCTTTAGCCTCGGAGTATGTCCTCGCTATTTGATCTATGAAATTCTTCTGAATCTCCTCACGCCTTGTCGGATTCATAATAAAATCCCCTAACACATCTTTGGCAACACCTTGTACAGTAGCAGCATCAAAGCCGTCCATCTCATAACTGTCAAATAGTTCTGCCATCGGTCCTGTAATTGCATCCACATGAGGCTGCAATTCGTCACGTAACTGCAACTTGAAATAGCTATAAATTGTATGTGCTATTCCACTTAAGTTTTCAGCCTGAGTATAAATATCCACAAAATGGATCTGGTCGTTTTGGCAAACATCATCAAGTACTGCTAACGCAGCTTCATATTTGGGTGCATCATTGCTTAACTCCCAATCCAAAATTACCAAGTCCCGATTGCGGAGCAACTTCTCCTTATCACGCTGATAATCTGCCATATTCGTGAACGTATAGATGTCAAGACGGCACTTCCCGCTATCACGGAATGACTCATAGAGTTGTTTTGAGTCTGCATAATTGGCATCACCTGCGTTTCCTGAATATGCTTCTACATACTCATTATCTATACAGATAGCCGAGTTAATGGTCTCTCTTATCAGTTTTTGTTGTACCTCCGGTGTTAACATGTGTATGAAGCGTTATTCGTTTTTAGCAATGACAAAGCAGGCACCACCAAGTTTGTTATGCTCAGTGGCATTCGATGCGAAAATACGATAGCCTACGGCAGCCAGACTGTGAAGGGCCAAATATAGTCCAATACCTCTTCCGTCCTTTCTACGGGTGAAGAATATCGTAAATATCCTACTAAGATCCTGGTCTGGTATAGGCATACCGTTATTCATAATGAGAATAAGTCCATTATCTGGCCTATACTCGAATCGTATTTTACGGTTCTGTACAGGTATCAGCCAATAAAGAGCATTGTTCACGATGTTGATAAACACTGAGAGAACTTCCGACTCGAATGTAAAGAACTCGTAATTATCGAAATCTTCGTTTGAAGTGATTTCGACGTCAAGTTCCTTTATTTTTTTATCAAAGAATGTTTCTATTTTATCCTTGATATAAGCACCTGTGAATACCGTTCGCTGTCTGCGACGACTACGGTAGAGAGGTCGAAGCATTTTATAGTTCTGCTCCATATGTTCAAAGGCATTACGCAGCTGTCGATAAGTATCCCAAACTTCATCATGCTGTTTGGCATATTGCAGCAGCAGATTAAGCGATGTTGACATCTGAGAGTATAGCACGTTAAACTCATGGTCAATAATTTCTACCGAAATACCCAACTGTGCAAGCATAGCAGTCTGCTCCAGTTTTTCATCCACCATGGCCTTCTGTTCCTTGTACCATGCCATTAGCACATCGTCATTTACGTCCAGCGAAAGCGTTTCAAGATGGTTCACAAAGGGGCGTAGCCTTTCGTCTATTTCATCCTTAATGGATTCTTCTGTCTGAATAACTTGAGTTATTGCCTGTCTATAGTCTTCTGCCGTAACAGGCGAAGATATACCCTCACTTACTAGGCCTTTATATTTTTCTATAAAAGAGCGTTGTTCTTCGTCAAACAATTCACTTACCCTATTGCTAAAGTTGGCAACACCTTTTCTGAAGGTACTGAAGGCTTTACCAATATTAGCTACAGCTATTAGCTGACGATTTTGGAATTCATTCCGCAAGTCACTCACATCAAAACGTTTGCGAACGTCATCCATCTGCAACGTACACTCACTAACCATGGCGGAAGTCTGATTGTAAGTATTCAGGTATTCATTATAGATACCGACCTGTCGTTCTGTCAGATTAATACGTTGCGACTTCCGAACCAGCAATCGTCTGAGTTGCGACCGCTTTATGTCGAGTTCTTCACCCAACTGCTTATATCGGTCGTATGATAGCTCTATCTCCACTGCCGCCTGAGCCATCCTGCGTTGCAAATCTTCCACTTCGGTTTGCAACTTTTTTATTTCCGGCCCATTGTTCTTCAGTTCGTCCATAAACGCCTTGCGAGCCTGCTGTACGTTCCGTTTTTCAGCATCGGCCATTTTCTCATTACGTTTACGAATCTCTTCCTGCTGTTCAGAACGGGCATTATCAGAATTCTTGTCAGGTGTTGCAAAGTAGGTCTTAGCCAAGTCGATGAAGAGTTCTATCAAGTCGCGCTTAAACTCCCTATATGCTTTGTTTTCTATCAAGCCCTCTCGACCAGCCTTATCCGTCAGGTTCCTATTCGCATCACGGGTAATACCCAGATAGCCAAACATCTTGTTATATCGGAAGAAATATTCACCCATACGCTTAGCTCGACGTTCCTCAAATTTCAAAAAGTCAAAATCCACGCGTCCGTATGGCAGTACACGAAACTTATCCCTGTAGATATACAGACCACCAAAGCGCGAAGTCTTTCCATCCATCACAGCGTATGCATCGGGCGTAAGCATCGAGTTGCCCTGCTGTCCCTCAATCACACCCAGTTCCATATTGAATGGGCCGTACGGTGTCTTTCCTGGCAGTCGAACAGGACGGAAAGAGTATTCGTACGTCTTTCTATATACTCTCACCGTACCTTCAAAGAAACCATTTTCATCAAACGAACCCTTGATGTAGTGATCTGCTTCTTCAAAATCCTTCTTGTCAAAGAAATCATTGATAATATTATAGACCCCATTGACATCCCTTACATTAAACGACGTTGTAAAGTCAGGTGTGTAAGCGAAGATATTAAACAGCGCACCCAGCGATCTACGTATCTCCCAGATAGAATCACTCTCCTCTGTCGTATTATATTGAGCTAATTCTAACAATTGTTCATGGGGTTTGAACACTATAAACGTAGTACCATGAGCATCAGCATCCTGATAGCGAGATACAATCTCTTCTCTTATCGCTTGAGGCATATTTAACCTCATTACGTCTTCCATGATGATCTTTGCCAGTTCAGCCTGCTCCTGCCAAGCTTCTGTATTATCGAGATTACTCAGCAATTCCTCCTTCATTCGGGAGAATTCACCATCCGAGATTCCCTCTTGGCCAAATTCCGTCATGGGGATATCGACGTCATCTACAAAGAGATTATAGTTCTCCAATATACGCCAATCAAAGAACAGCGCTTGACAAGCCATTCTTCTCTTCTTTGTGAGCATCAACATAGGCGAACCAAGATACGACACTGAGAGTCGACCAATTCCCTTTTCGCCCATTGGTATTCGTTGTTCCAACCCAAACCGTTCCTCTGTCGTCAGGAAGTTCATGCCTCGGGCTTTCGAGTCGGTACCCAGCACAATCCATTTCTCCAGAATGTCCTTTTTCGACATTCCAGTTCCTGTATCCGAAAGCACAAATACTGGGCTATGAATATCCTTGTAGCCATTCATATACAGGTCGCAGGACAACGAATCAGCGTATGCGTCATAGCCATTCTTCCATAGCTCAGAAATGGCTGTAGGCAAATCAGCTATCTGTCCCTTACCCAACAGTTCTACTGCACGTGCTTTGGTTCTAAATTGTGCCATATCTTACTTAATCTACCTTGCAAAAATAACGATTTCTCGTCATTCAAATTTCAATCATTACGTTTTTTATGCTTCTTTAACAGTCGTCACTACAAACCTGACGCCTGTCATTGATTACTTGCGAGTAATGGTTTTACTCATCCCCCTTCAACTCACTTGTCCCCTCACATCTCCACAAGCTTCTTCTTATACCACAAAGAGGCACAACAGTTTCCTGTCATACCCCTTCAACAATATGCTGTTTAGAACAGCGATAACTGTTCAACATTCTGTTTGGGCGGTTTTGGCGGATAGAAAGTACCTATCACTATAAATGGCTGAGGCATATTTCGTTGCTGCATCTCCTTAGTTGTCCCCAAGATAAGATATAAATCACAGTCGTTGACCATGTGGTCATAATACATCTGCTTAACCTTCGCGCATGCAACAGTTTCGTCAAACCCATTATCTTTAAGACAATTCCAATACAAAGTCCCAAGTTCCCAATCTTCAATCATAAGGGTATGAGGCTTACCATCATCGGTAGTAAATTTATAAGAGAACTCATACGGCAGTTTCTTCACAACCTCGAAGACTTCTTTCTGTTCAAACAAATCCAGTTGGTTTTGGTTAGCCCTCACCTGCTCCAGCTTCTTGGCATCCCACTCCCGCTCTACTGGTTTGATAACAAAATCTATAATATTGGCTTTCAATACTGCGAGAGACATCTGTGTGGCCTTATAGTCTTCAAGCAGTTTGCCCATGTCTGTATAGTAATTCTTCAGCACATGTGACTTTCTTACCGCCCAACCATTCTTCGTATCAATATGACCAACCACCTTAATGGGGATATCAAAGCTCACTGGTCTGAAACTTTCTGGTCTGGTATCTTTTGAATTCTTAACCACATCTACCTCTATCCAGTCATACTTCTTGTATTGTGAATACGGATTTAGTTTCCGAAAAGGAACGGGGTATATCCTTATCCAAGAGCCGTCTTCCCGCAAGCCTGCGGTGCATACCAGTTCATCATACTTTTGCGACAGACACGGATAAGTCTTTACTGTAACCAGTACTCTCTCAACAGCCATAAATTATATCTCTTTAAGGTTAAACGATATTCCAGGCATACTCATTATCTTTCTGGCAATCTGCGTCCTATGGCATTGTCTGACATCCTTCTCAAAGCATGTCAAAGCCACCCGCTCTTCACCATCTATCAAATTCACTATTCTCTCTAATTGCCTATCATTCCTGGCCAGTACAGTATTTCTGTACGTCTCAAACAGCAAGTCATAATCTGCCTGCGTAAACAAAGACTGGCGTTGGCTAGATTCTATACCAAGTTCTGGGATATGAATATACTTTATTCCCACACCGTCACATGCAGGTTGCAGTTGAGCCTTAGAAAAACCATACTTCTGACTATATGCATTTTTACGCACATCGCACAAGATTCGTACTCCATATATCAAAAGCTTGTTAAGGTATTCCTCAAGCGAGAGGCCCTCATAACCAATTGTAAAAAGAGTATGATTTGTATAAGTTTTCCGATGATCCTTCTTTCTTACCTCAGCCATTTGTTCTTCGCTCAAGTGCTTATGTGCAATCTCACTATTAATGGCGTAATACGGATATGTTTTATAAGTGTAATCTATAAAATCATCATCCGTAAAATCCTTATATAGATCATATATGTGATGCAACCTTCCGGAATCAAAAAGATTCAATTGAGCAGCATAATGACCAGGTGTTGCTATGACTATTTCTTTGTCTTCATTCCTCAGGTATCCAGTTTTCTCCAATACTGATATATCATGATTCACATTAAATGAGAAACAGCCATATTTATAGGGCACAAAGCTATATACACGCTCCTCTGGTTCTTGTTCACGAGTAAACAAGAACAAAGACTTTTGTAAGCTAATCGGGTGCATTCTTCCACCGAATGTCTCGATTAAAGCCATTAGTATTTTGCGTCTATAATACATCATTATTTTGCAAAAATAGCAATTTCCCCAAACAAAATTGCGTTTCTTGTATTTTTTTCTAATTTTTTAACGCTTCAAATCTTTCTCTCATTCCTAGTTCTAACCAGTCTACCCTCCAACTTACTTGTCCCCTCCACTACCTCATGCTTCTTCTTAAACCAACAAAGAGGCACAGCCTCATCAGCCACACCCCTTTCGGAATATTCACACCATAATGCCCTTCCTCAGCACATAGCACCACGTCTTCGATAACCGAGCCATCATCCCTATGCGTAGTCACCCGCACCTTCCCTCGCAGAATCACAAACGACTCATCCTTCGTAGGATGCTGGTGAACCGATGGAGCATCGAGAGCAGAGCAAAGCTCGCTTACTTTGCCGAGTTTGAGCAGGCTCGACCGAAGATCAAGGGACAAAAGCTTGAGAGGTTAGCAGCCAATTCTGACGTATAGCCCTAAAAGGTTCTTCGACTAGCGAAGCGGCAAAGCCGAGCGGCCCTTTCAGGTAAAACACATTAAAATTGACTAAGTTTTTTATTGTTTTTTAAGCTGCCTTACAAACACCAAGTGTCATAGGCAACATATTCTTGAGACCCTTACGGGAACAAGCGGCAAAGCCGAGCGTTCGTAATCTGTTCGTCCAGCAGCAATGGCTGCATAGAGGTTCTTAAAATATTTCAACACTGATAGTCCCATCATCAGACGGGGAGCACATTGAACACGATATGATTGCCACATTCTTCATGGATGATTGACCTCCAAATGCACCGATGACTAGTAGTAACCGATTGCAAAGATACAAATAATTTTCAACCCACCAAAGATAATCCTACATTTTTTCCATCTTGTCCCTACAACAGCCACTCTCCCTCCCCGACATCCCCCCGAAATTACTGATATCCCCATGTCAGTGATCCTCACCTGTACCATTTCAAGCGATTGCGTGGCATTATTATGTCCTTATGTTCTTTCAGTCGCTATGCTTTGTGAAAGCGGCAAAGCCGAGCGCCTCTGTCAAATAAGACAAAGGCACCGCCCGACCAATGTCAAGCGATGCCTTTCTTTCTGCGTAGCGTGCGACGGTGACTATATTTTTCAGACCTGTCCCTTGAGACTTAGTCTTGGGGCCTGGCCCCAGGAGTCACATACTTCATCCACTTCACCACCCCATACCACATATTCCTTATCGTCATCAGGCATGCGACAACAGGATTCCTTCTGAGCTCAATCCTATACACCTCATACCGCCATTTGATACCATTTGTCAGCAG
>ODAI012133705.1_pt1 | contig 12999 bp, 13 predicted proteins | sample 1539321 | NCBI WGS metagenome assembly ODAI01 (sample SAMN02144231, study PRJEB22623) | gut metagenome | biome: sheep rumen | host: Ovis aries | place: New Zealand | reverse complement strand
TACGAACTCTCCATCGAAGACGCGCGGATTGCGCTTGATGGTCTGCGGAGCGGTCTCCACGAACGTGAAGTGGGCGTCGAGGCGGAGGAACTCGTCGATGTCGGCATCCGAGTCGCGTGTGAGCACGCCCTGGTAAGCCTTGCCGGTTTTCATGTGCCTGTCGTTGCGCAGGATGGTCTTAACGTCACAGCCTAACTCTGTGTTGCGGTTCCAACCTTCGAGGTTGGCATTTCTTTTGTTTGTCATTTTTTTATAAGGTATTTGAAATACCCGCTCGCACTTGGCGGACATCTGACATAGCGGTGTTTTCATCTTGTCCGTCCCCGCGACCCGTGCTCAGTTAGCGTCGTGGGCATCGAATTCTATGGCAAAGATAAGCATAAAAAAAAACGTCCCAGATGGCCTGGAACGTTTTGGGAAGGATTTGGGAAGGAATTGGGAAACTCACTCTTGCGCGAGGCGTGTTTTTCCCAGTTCGGTTGCTATTTTCAACACGATTTCCCTGCATTGGGAAAACATGTTCTGGTCGTTTTTGCTGACCCGTACATACTCCATGCGCCTCGGGTCGTAGTCCATGAACGAGAGGGTGCAGATCTTCCTGATGCTCTCATAGCTGCATTCATACTCGGCAGGGATGTCCAAGTCGAGGCTCTTGATCTTCGCACAGAACTCCTTGGCGTCGACAGGATAGTTGCACGTCCAGCGCAGATACCAATATACGCCGACCCACTTCCATTTGGCGTCGACCACCAAGCCTTTGCCCACGCACGCCTCCAGCACCTGAGCCACCTCCTTGTCGCTGAAACCATCGCCCTCCTCGTTCAACTCCTTCACGCGACGCTTGATGTCCTTGCGCAGCTGACTGACCTGGCCGCGCTTCAACAACGGCTCAATCAGTCTGCGGGCATTGTCGCGCTGGGCGGTGTCCTCAAGCGACGCAATCTGTTCCACCACATTCTCATAAGTCACACGGTTCGACCACTCGTCGTTGTTCTTCCATTGCTCAAGCGTGTCGGTCAAAGCCGCATTCTCCCTCTCCAGCGCTGCCACGCGCTGCTTCAGCTGCTCATACTCCGTCATCATCTGCTGGATGTTGCCCAAATGGGCCATCCATTCCGCCACGAAGGCCCTCGCCTCCTGCAAAGGGTCGTCGCTCTTCTCCTGATTAAAAATCGTCTCTGTCATAAAAAAAGGTATATATATAGTGTTAATAAATTGTTTGGCTACTGGTCAAAAAAACGACCCGCCTCCTTGAAGGCGAATCATAGTCAAGGGTGGTGCAAGCCATACTCGCAAAACCATCTCCTTTGTTTTTGCAAAGGTACAAAAAAACGAGAGAAGAGCAAAGGAAAAATTCATTATTTTTTTCTCTTCCGAGTGCAAGTACCTTCGGCGAAGCCAAAGGTACAAAAAATCGAGCGCAGAACCAAAAGAATTCATTCTTTTTTTGGCAATAATATCGCAGTTGACCCTTTCAGATAAAGAGCGGCCTGAAGGGCCAACCCGCTCATAGCCCAGGGCAGCGCCCTGGGTTGGCATGGAGCATGAGAAGGACGCGCTGTAAGTGCAAAAGCCCTTCCCCGGTTTATGCTTTTGCCCCTGTAGGGCGCTGGTTTACTCCCAACTCTCTCCCCCAAGGCGTTGCCTTGGGCTGGTAGCTGTTGCCCCCTTTAGGGGCGTTAGGGTCAACTGCTGTATCATTCCCTAAGCAAAACACCCTGCTTTTCAAACACGAAAGGGAGGGCTTTTTATTTGTATGGCTTTACTTATACATCTCGAACTTGACTTTGCCGTCGTAGCCCACATGCACGTCGACAACATATCCGCTGGGGCTGTCGGGAATGCCGATGAATGCGTCGTAGTGGATGCCATCTTCGTCTAACCGATTGTAAATCATGTCGCTAAGGACACTTTGTTTAAGTATTTCTTCAGTTAGGTATTTCTTGAAGTCCTGCTTGTGGAAGTCGCTCGAGAACACTTTCGAGGCACCATGATAGACGGCCAGATTGATGATGTTGTCGTGATAGATGTTGTCCACGGCCACCCCTTCATCGTTGTAGGTGCGCTTGATGACCTTGTAGGTGGTGGGGTTCACTTGCACATAGCAATGGTAGCGCTGTGAGCCGTACATCACGATGGTGTCGCGCTTGATGAGCAGGTCTTGGTTGATGGCTTGCGGCTTGGGGGTCTTGGAGGGATAGTTGTCTATGGGGGCTTCGCTCTTCACGAGCCGCACCTCATCCCCACTCTGGTTCTTGAACACAAAGAGGTGTGGGGCTTGCTTCACGATGGCGTATTTCATGTCGCTGGCTCCATGCATCACAAGTGTGTCGGCAAACACCTGGAAGGAGACGGGAAGGCTGGTGGAGTCGGGATAGAAGATGGAGTCGCCCTTCACTCGGAATGCCACGCTCTGCTCGTCTTCGTTGATCCATATGCCTTCGAGCATGCGCTTGGCCTCCTTGTCCTCCACGCGAGAGGGCTCGGGCTGCTCGGGGTTGCCTTGTTTGCAACTGAAGAGCAACAGCGCTGCGCTAAAGAATAATGAACAATGGAATAAAGAACAATGAACCCTCGGGCCAGAGGAACCTACCGTTCGCCGGCCAAAGAGAAAAGCTGTAAAGAGGTTAGAGCGTTTCATATAGTTCAATGTTCAAAGTTATCAACTCAGTTGATGATTTTCGGCGGCGTCTTAGCAAAATGAAACATTTTCTTTTGCATTCGACTTGCACGAAAATTCAAAGTCTATTCAAATAGTTCGGCATCGCGAAGTCGGCAAGCATTCAAGTCTTTCTCGCTCGTGACGACCAGCTTCGGGTCTATGGGCCATTGGATGGCGAGTTCCTCATCGTTCCAGCGGATACCGGCCTCTTGCGTGGGTGCATAGGGATTGTCGACCTTATAGGTGAAGATGGCTTCATCGCTCAGCACCAGGAATCCGTGGGCAAACCCGCGTGGAATGAAGAACTGCCTTTTGTTCTCGTCGCTCAGCTCCACCATCACGTGCTGGCCAAAGGTGGGCGAACTCTTGCGGATGTCAACAGCCACATCGAGCACACGGCCCTTGATGACGCGCACCAGCTTGGCTTGTGAGGCATCGCCTTTCTGATAGTGCAGGCCGCGCAGCACGCCATAGGAGGATTTGGATTCGTTGTCTTGGATGAACTCCACTTTGCCTACATTCTCCTCGAACTCTTCTTTTTTCCAAGCTTCGAAGAAATAGCCGCGGGCATCATTGAACACACGTGGCTCGATGATGTACACTCCGGGAATCTCAGTTTCTGTATATTTCATCTTTTTATTTAGCAGTCTCTTTTTATCGGCAAAGATAATACTTTTCGTTCAATCCACAAAACAAAAGTATTTTTTTATTTTTTCTATCACTTTTTTTCATTTAATCATTTGCGTTTTTCAAGGAAAAGAGTTAATTTTGCAATGTGATTGGATTAGAAAGACATATCGAGATATTATTGCTGAGCAATGACTGTGTAATTGTGCCTGATATTGGCGGTTTTATGACTCATCACGTCGATGCACGCTTCGATGCTGATGACAATTCGTTTATTCCCCCAATGCGCACGCTGGGCTTCAACCCTCAGTTGAAGATGAACGACTCGTTGCTGGCCCAGTCTTACGTTGAGGCCTACGACATCAGCTATCCAGAAGCCATCAAGCGCATAGAGAGCGATGTGGAGGAACTGAGGCAGCACCTTGAGAACGAGGGTGAATACGAGATGAGCGACATTGGCACCATCTACAAGAATGTGGATGGGAAATACGAGTTCACTCCCTGCGAAGCCGGCATCCTGACACCTGAGTTCTATGGGCTCAGCGCGTATGAGATGACTCCCCTCAGTGGTGCGTTGCTGAAGAATAATGAGCAAAGCGCAAGCCTCAAACCTGAAGGCGAGGCATCGCCCATTGAAGAAGAACAAATCGCAAAGGCCGATGGCGAGGGTGCCAAGGTTCTGCCGATTATGGTTGAAGGCGACGGAGACCGCAGAATCAGTATCAGCGTGAGCATGCTCAGGAACCTGGCAGCAGCCTGCATTGCTGTCATCGCCTTCCTGTTGTTCCCCTCCACCTTGGGCAATCAAGACCGTGCCAACGTGTATCACAGCCATATCGACACGGAATTGCTTCAGAAGCTGATGCCGAAAGACATCACCGTGGGCAAGCCCGACTTGGCATCGGCCAACATCTCGTTGTCTGAAGAGCAAGTGGAGAAAAAGGCGGAAAGTGCAGAAAAGGCTGTGGCTGAAGAGCAGGCCAAGCCAGCCGAAGTGCCACAAGCACCAAGCTTCTGCATCGTGCTGGCCAGCCATGTGAGCATGAAGAACGCCAATGCGTTTGTAGAGCAACTGCATGGGAAAGGCTTTGCCGAGGCACGCGTACTTGTCAGAGAGAAAAGCAGCACCAAAGTCGTATTTGGTTCATATAAATCAGAGGCAGAAGCACGTCAGGCATTAAACGGCTTGAACACCGACAAGGATTTTGCCGAGGGTTGGATAATGGAGTTGAAACCCTGAGCATCAGTTTTGAAAGAGATTGTATGAAGCGAGTACGTTGTCCCAAATGCGATCAATACATCATCTTCGACGAGACCAACTATCAAGCTGGCCAGTCGTTGGTGTTCCAATGCGAACGCTGCGGCAAGCAGTTTGGCATCAAGATGGGAACGTCCAAACTCCACAACACGCAAAAGGAGGACAACCCCGACGAAGGTGCCAACGAGAAAGGATGCGGCTCTATAGTGGTCATCGAGAACGTGTTCCACTACAAGCAGGTGATTCCGCTCCAGATGGGTGACAACATCATCGGCAGATACATGAAGGGAAGTGCTGCCAACTGCCCAATCGAGACTGTCGACCCGAGTGTTGACATCACCCATTGCATTATCAATGTGTCGCGCGACAAGAAAGGCAAACTGAAATATGTGTTGCGCGACGGGCCAAGTTATACAGGAACATTTGTGGACAATGTCATTCTGGGCGACCACGAGAAAAGAGTGATTGAGAACGAGACGTTGTTCACGATAGGTGCCACGAGCATCATTCTGAGAACCAACGAAGAAGATGACGAAGCCACCTAAAAACAACCAACATGTAATGATGAACAGATTGATAACTATCATATTCTCCTTCATGGCGATGGCCACATGCACCAGTCTTCATGCACAGAACAGTTTTGCCCAGTGCGAGGACACATGCCAGCACATTCATGGCATCGACCTGAGCCACTATCAAGGCAACGTGTTCTGGGAAGCTGTAGGGGCGAATGCCAAGATGGCGTATGTCTATCTGAAAGCCACAGAGGGAGGAGACAATATCGACGACAAATATGCAAAGAACATCGACCTCGCCCATCGCTATGGATTGAAGGTGGGGTCGTATCATTTCTATCGTCCAAAAATAGAGCAACAGAAGCAGCTGCGCAACTTCATGGCACAATGTCGGCCAAGCGACCAAGACCTCCTGCCCATGATAGATATCGAGACAAGAAGCGGAATGCCCGTAGAGGAGTTCCGCGACTCGCTCTTCAAATTCCTCAAATTAGTGGAGAAGGCATACCACCAGAAGCCGCTCATCTACACCGGAGCCAACTTCTACGACCACTATCTGTGCGGATTGCTTGACGACTATAAACTCATGATTGCCCAATACACCGACTATGAACCCCGATTGCGTGATGACCGAGACATCGACATGTGGCAGTATTCAGCAAAGGGACGCATAAACGGAGTGAACGGATATGTGGACAAAAGCCGTTTCATGGGCAACCACCGTTTGAGGGAAATCAGGTTCAGGCACCAATGACGCCCCCCTACCCCTCAGCTTTGCGATAAACATTTAGCTCATATATAGAAATAACACATAGAATTATGGCCATTATCAAATGTCCAGAGTGCGGTCATCAGATTAGTGACAGAGCACCCGTTTGCCCCTCATGTGGGGTTGAGATTGCCGGCAAAATCACACGTTGCCCGCAATGCGGAGAGATTTACTTCAGCGACCAGGACGTGTGTCCCAATTGCAATCATGCCAATCTTTCGGCGCATGAAACACGTGGGACAACCAACACGCAAACTCCCAATACCGTTCCCCCCGCCATTCCTGTAACAGCAACACAAGAACAAGGTGCTACGGGCCAAGAGCAGCCTGCTCCGAAGAAGAAAAGCCATGCAGCGCTCATCGTTTCGTTCGTGTTGGCTTTGATTATCTGCGCCGTCAGTTTCTACTTCTACAATCAGGCAAAGACGTCCAAGGAAACCGAAGCTTACGAATACGCCATGACGAGTTCCGACCCCCTGGTGCTGCAAAGCTTCTTAGACACCTATAAAGATTGCCCGCGCGCGCATAGGGATTCCATCCAACATCATCTCAACTACATCAAGCAGATTGACCGCGACTGGCAGAATGCTGTGGCAAGCAATTCGAAGGCAATGCTCGAGGATTACATTAAGAAATATCCCAACTCGCACAACAAGGTGGTGGCACAGCGCAAGATAGACTCCATCGACTGGGCTTTGGCAAAAACGCTGAACACAATTGAGGCATTCAACGAATACGCCAAAGAACATCCCTATGGCGAGCATGTTGACGAAGCCAACGACAAGGTTCAGGAATTGAACATCAAGATTGTGCAACCCGAAGAGAAGGAAATGGTTGCCAGTGTGTTCCGTCGTTTCTTCCAGAGCATCAACTCGCGCGACGAAGCAGCCCTTTCCTCAACTGTCAACGATTATCTCTCTTCATTCTTGGGCAAGCAGGATGCATCAAAATCGGATGTGGTCTCGTTCATGTACAAGCTGTGGAAAGACGACATCACGAACATGAATTGGCGCATCCTGAACGATTACAAGATTGAAAAGAAACCGCTGGGAGAAGAAATGGAATACATCGTTCAGTTCACCGCTTCGCAGAAGATTGACCGCTCAGACGACACAAAGGAAACTGAAGCCAAGTATAGAATCCGCTCGAAAATCAGTACCGACCAAAAGATATCGGAATTCAATATGACAAAACTGGCTGAGTGACCTGCCTTTGATTCTTTCCCTTGTATTGAAACGAAACAACAATATTCGTTAATCATCCAAAGCTATGCTTTTCTTCATCGAGAGCATAGCTTTTTTTATTATCCGCAAGTCTAATGAATGAACGTGTCACATGTGGCATCTGGGTGTCTCACTTGTGGCTTCTAAGCGTGTCATATGTGGCTTCTGACAACTTCATCAGCGGCAAAAGAAAAACGCCCAGATGCACAAAGAAAACGGGCACCTGAGCGTTTATGATGTCGTAAGACAAGTGGAGGCTTTATCCTCCGAAGTTGTCGTACATAATAGACTCTGAATCCACGCCAAGCGAATCAAGCATACCTACAACGGCATTCGACATAGGGCCAGGTCCGCACATGTAGTATTCCACATCTTCGGGAGCCTCGTGGTCCTTCAGATAAGTGTTGTACATCACCTGATGAACAAATCCCGGGGTGTACTTCACTCCTGCTGCATCAGCTGCGGGGTCAGGACGGTCGAGTGCCAGATGGAAGTGGAAGTTGGGATACTCCTTTTCCAAGCCGAGGAAATCATCCAGATAGAACACTTCGTTCAAGGCACGGGCGCCATAGAAGTAATGCATCTCACGGTCTGTGGTGTGCAAAGTCTTCGTCATGTGCATGATTTGTGCACGAAGCGGAGCCATACCAGCACCACCACCTACCCAGATCATCTCTTTCTTGGAGTCGAAATGAGGATGGAAATCACCGAACGGACCACTCATGATGACCTTGTCGCCAGGCTTCAAAGAGAAGATGTACGAAGAGGCAATACCAGGATTCACTTCCATGAAACCACTCTTGTCGGGCTTGAATGGTGGTGTGGCAATACGAACCGTCAGCATGAACACATCGCCCTCTGCAGGATAGTTGGCCATTGAATAGGCGCGGATGGTGGGTTCGGGATTCTTACACTTCAAGGGGAACAAACCGAATTTCTCCCATGCAGGCAAGTACTCGTCACCAATGAGGGACTTGTCGAAGTCCTTATCGTAGTCGATGCAATCGAATGCAGGAATCTTGATTTGGGCATAAGAACCAGGGAGGAAGTTCATGTGAGCGCCGGCAGGCAACTGCACTTTGAATTCCTTGATGAAGGTGGCCACGTTCTTGTTGGAAATCACGGTGCACTCGTATTCCTTCACACCCAGTATTGACTCGTCCACATGAATCTTCAAGTCGCCTTTCACCTTGCACTGGCAACCCAGGCGCCAATGGTTCTTGATTTCCTTGCGGCTGAAGTGAGGCTTCTCGGAATCGAGAATCTCCCCTCCTCCTTCAAGCACCTGCACCTTGCATTGTCCGCACGAGGCTTTACCACCACAAGCCGAAGGCAAGAAAAGGCCGTTCTCGTTGAGCGTAGCCATCAGATTGTTGCCTTGGGGAACGTTGATGGTGCGGTCGCCATTGATTTCAATGTTCACATTTCCGCTGGGTGAAAGATATTTCTTCGCCACAAGCAGAATTACAACCAAGAGGAGTATAAGAATGAGGAATACTCCTATGCTATATGCTATAAACTGTCCCATACGTTTTAGATATTAAGTCCACTGAAACACATCATGGCCATTGCCATAAGTCCTACTACAATAAAGGTAATGCCAAGACCTTGAAGTGGCTTGGGTACATCACAATACTGCATTTTCTCGCGAATGGCTCCAAGCGAAACAATAGCGAGTGTCCAGCCAAGTCCACTACCCACAGCATAAACCATAGCATCCCAAATGGAAGTAATGGCTTGTGTGTTTGACGGGTCGAGCAAAATGCGTTGTTGCATGAAGAGAGATGCACCCATGATAGCACAGTTCACAGCTATCAACGGCAGGAAGATACCGAGAGCTGCATAGAGCGATGGAGAATACTTCTCTACCACCATCTCAACGAGCTGAACAATACCTGCGATGACCGCGATGAAGAGAATGAAACTGAGATAACTCAGGTCAACACCCTCAGCAAGGCAATTGGGACCTAACACTTTGGTTTGCAGCAGATAGTCGACAGGCACAGAGACCAGCAACACAAACGTAACTGCCAAACCAAGTCCTACAGAAGTCTTCACAGTCTTCGAGACGGCAAGATAGGAACACATGCCGAGGAAGAAAGCGAAAATCATGTTGTCGACAAATATCGACCGGAAGAATAAACTTATTGCGTGTTCCATATCTTATTTCTCCTTATAAAAGTATGCACGATGAACCCAAATAACGCAACCAACAAGAATCAGGGCCATAGCAGGCATGGTCATCATTCCATTGTTCTGATAGCCGAAGTCATATACCGACTGGGGAATGATTTGGAATCCCAGCAACGAACCACGTCCAAAGAACTCGCGGAATGCACCCACGATGACAAGAATCATAGCATAGCCAAGTCCGTTGCCAATACCATCGAGGAACGAAGGCCAGGGCTTGTTCTGCATGGCAAAAGCCTCAAGACGTCCCATGAGGATACAGTTGGTGATAATCAAGCCGACATAAACCGAAAGCTGAACACTCACATCGTAGGCTACGGCTTTCAGAATCTGCGAGACAATAGTCACAAGAGTGGCAACCACAACCAATTGCACCACAATACGGATACGATTGGGGATGGTGTTGCGAATCAAAGAAATAATGACGTTGGCAAAAGCCGTAATCACAGTCACAGCAAGACCCATCACGATGGCAGGCTTCAGCTGCGAAGTGACGGCAAGTGCCGAGCATATACCCAATACTTGAATGAGAATCGGGTGGTCGAGGTTCAACGGATTGGTGAGAGCCTCTTTGTTTTGTTTACTGAATAGTGCCATAGTTTTTACTCCTCCTTATTATTTGGTTTGCAACAGTCCTTGCAGTTCTCTTTGCAACAGTCCTTACAGTTCTCCTTGCAGCAGTCCTTGCAGTTCTCCTTGCAGTTCTCTTTGCAGCAGTCCTTGCAGTTCTCTTTGCAGCAGTCCTTGCAGTTCTCCTTGCAGCAGTCCTTGCAGTTCTCCTTGCAACATTCTTTCTCAGCTTCCTGACAGCAGTCATCGGCTTTTTCTTTGCAGCAATCTTTGGCAGCACCCTGAATTTTCTGCATCAAGGGAGCCAGTCCTTCCTTCAACATGGCATCAACACCATTGGAGGTCAGCGTAGCACCAGTCACACAGTCAACCTGTGTTTCGGGGTTCTCCACTTTCTTCACCACAGAGAGGACCACATTGCCATTCTCATCCCAAATCTTCTTGCCGATGAACTTCTCTTGCCAAGCCTGAGAATCCTTAATCTCAGCACCAAGTCCGGCAGTCTCGCTCTCATGGTTGAAGTAAGCACCATAGACCTTGCCATCCTTATCAACAGCAACATATCCGCTGATGCCTCCCCACAGACCCATACCTTTCAGGTTGGCCACGAGGATGTCCTGACCGTCAATCTGGCACTCGTAAACCTTCTGTCCTTCGAGCTCTTTCTCTTCTTTCACCACTTCTGCATACTTGGCTTCAGCCTCTGCACCATCCAAACCACGGATGTTGAGCGAATAGAGAATCTGCTTCTTTACGTCGAGAGCCACGTTAGCATCCTGCATGGGCTTCAGCGCCTGATAGACGAAGGCCAACAGGAAGGCAACGATGACCACGAGAATCGCACTATAAATAATAATGTACGAATTCGAATTTGTATTTAACTTACTCATTTCAAGCCTCCTCTCTTCAAACGTTTCGAAATATTACGTTCCACGATGCAATGGTCGATGATAGGTGCAAACATGTTGCCAAAGAAGATGGCAAGCATCATGCCCTCTGGATAGCCAGGGTTCATCACGCGGATAATGACAGCCATAGCACCAATCAGGAACCCATAGATGTATTTTCCGCATTCTGTGCGGGCAGATGTCACGGGGTCGGTAGCCATGAACACAGCACCAAAACAGAAGCCACCCAGCACAATGTGCTCATACCATGAAATGGGAGTCATGTCGAGGGCTGAGAACAGCAGAGCCATCAGAATGCCACCAGCAAAGACGCTACCCATGGTCTTCCAAGATGCGATGCCCGTCCAAAGAAGCAGGATAGCACCAAGAGCAATGGCAATGACGCTGGTTTCACCAATAGAGCCGGGAATGAATCCCGTTATCATGTCGTTCAGCGTGTAGGTCACATCCATCCCCTGTCCGATTTGTCCAAGCGGTGTAGCTGTAGTCAAACCATCAGGAAGCGTGTTTCCAAGTCCAAAGATAGATTCGTTGGCAACCCAAATGGTGTCACCAGTCATCTTCGAGGGATATGAGAAGAACAAGAACATACGTGCTGCAACTGCTACGTTGAAGATGTTCATACCCGTACCACCGAAAATCTCTTTAGCAAAGATGACGGCAAAAGCACATGCCAAAGCCAGCATCCAAAGCGGGCAACCAATAGGGATGATAAGCGGAATGATGATTCCACTTACAAGATAACCTTCCTGAATCTCCTCGCCTTTCCATTGTGCCCAGATGAACTCAATGCCAAGACCTACGATGTAGCTGACAAGAATCTTGGGCAGTACAGCCAAAAATCCATAGAAGAAAATGCTCCAGAAACTGGCTGTTGCAAGCGTTCCGGCAGCTGCATAGTTCTGATAGCCCACGTTGTACATACCGAACAGCATTGCCGGCATCAACGCAATCACTACCATACTCATAATGCGCTTTGAGTCGATGGCATCATGAATGTGACTTCCGCTCTTGGCAGTCGTGTTGGGTACGAACAGGAATGTTTCGAAACCATCGAACACGCTACGGAAAGCATGAAGTTTGCCACCCTCCTCAAAGTTGGGCTTTATTTTATCGATATAATTTCTTAAACTCATAATCGTAATCAATATAAGGGTTTATGCATTTTCTTTACGAAGCATGTCAAGTCCTTGTCTCACAATGCGTTGCAACTCCAACTTAGAGGAATCCACAAACTCTGCCAAAGCAAAATCCTCTGGGCTCACCTCATAGATTCCCAATTGCTCCATCTTGTCGATATCGCCTGTAATGATGGCCTTAATGAGGTATTCACCATAGATGTCCATCGGCAACACATTATCATATTCACCACTCATGATCATGTGACGTTCACCACCTTTCACGCGTGCGTCAATCGTATATTCCTTTTTCTTACCCAACAGCCAAGAGAAGTAACTGCGATTGGCAGAGAACTCTTTGAAGCGCGGGAGAATCCATCCCAACATCTCGTCAGCATGGTCGCCTTCAGGAATTACGGAAATCGTAGAAGTATGAGCGCCAAGATAATCTTCCATCGTGGCTTTGGTTCCAGAGAGAGGATTGCCATTGATGATGCGCACACCTTCTGTCTTAGTCAGTTTACCCTCAAGAATAGCGCTAATGGGAGTACCCACAACAGCATCTACATAAGCAGGGTCGTTGACTTCGCTGCCAGCAACAGCAACAGTACGAGTCAAATCAACTTTGCCCTCATCAAACAATCGTCCGAAGAAAATCACGGCAGTGGGTTCCACAATCCACACCACCTCACCTTTGTTGACAGGAGAAATGTGGTTCACCTGAACACCCACATTGCCAGCAGGACAAGGTCCGTCAAACACATTCACTTCCACATCTTTAGCAGACGTCAAAACAGAAGCGGTTTGATTTGCGCCAATTCCGAGATAGGTTTTAGCTATCTTTGAAAGGGCTGTCAATCCAGTCTGGAATGCCTGTTCGTTACCTTTCAACTCGAACTCGAAATCGCCTGCCAATGGCTTGTCGCGCAATGCAGAAACAAAAATTGCCTTGGGCGTAGTGTCAGGAGTTGTTGACACAGCATAAGGCAACTGACTGATGTAGCCGAAAAGTCCAGCTTCCAAGAGGGAGGCTTTCACTTTAGATAATTCTGAAGTACTTAAGTTGTAAATATGGCCTCAATAATAGTCTGTTACTTTATCTATCTATACACATTATATAGCACAATGGTCCACATGGCATTTATTACATCCCCAACAT
>ODAI014357684.1_pt1 | contig 13000 bp, 10 predicted proteins | sample 1539321 | NCBI WGS metagenome assembly ODAI01 (sample SAMN02144231, study PRJEB22623) | gut metagenome | biome: sheep rumen | host: Ovis aries | place: New Zealand | reverse complement strand
GTCCCCGGCAAGATCATCAACATCGTAGTTAAATAATAAGACTATCAAAACTGATAAGGGGGGCAGGCATAAATAATGCCTGCCACCTTTTGGATGTAAAAATAACTCGTATACGATTGACATAATTGCATTAAATGTATACAATTATGCAAGATGCCGCTTTAGCTATGTAACGGCGTGAAGTAAATATGGGGTAATTTGCGGGGCGGAGCCTCGCAGAATGGAGATGAAATGAACAGCGAGTATGACTTTAACAAAGAAGTCTCCGACAAGTATTCTCTTAGGGGGAGAGTTTTTCACAAGATCCGCAACGATATTTTGAACGGAAGATATAAGGAACATGAAGAACTCAAAGAGATACGGATCGGCAAGGAACTGGGGGTTTCGAGAACGCCGGTAAGAGAGGCGCTTCGGCAGCTCGAACTGGAAGGACTGGTACAGATCATCCCTAACAGGGGAGCATTTGTTACCGGAATTCAGGAGAATGACGTCCGTGATATATATGCGATCCGGGCGCTCCTGGAAGGACTCTGCGCGCGGTGGGCGACAGAAAGGATCACTCCGGAGCAGCTTGAGGCCATGGAAGAAAATGTTTATTTGGCAGAGTTTCATGCGGGAAAGGGACACATGGAGCAGATGGCGGAACTGGACAACCAGTTCCATAATATCCTCTATGACGCATGCGGATCGAAGATGCTCGAGCATCAGCTGATCGATTATCATTCCTATGTAATGCGCATCAGAAAGAAGACACTATCCACCATCGAGAGGAGCACGGCTTCCAACAAGGAACACAGGGCGATCATGGAAGCGATCCGTGCCGGAAAAGCGGATCTTGCAGAGCGGCTGGCCAGCGAGCATATGAAGAACGCATATGAGAATATGGTCAAGAACCGCCTGTATGATATATATAAAGAATCGGAGGACTGATCTCCGGGAAGGAGCAGATTATGCAGAAAATTAAGATGACCACCCCTTTAGTGGAGATGGATGGAGATGAAATGACGAGGATCATCTGGAAGATGATCAAGGAAAATCTCCTTCTCCCTTATATCGACCTCAAGACAGATTATTATGATCTCAGCCTCAAGAAAAGAGACGAGACAAATGACCAGATCACGATCGACTCCGCTGAGGCGACCAAGAAATACGGCGTAGCAGTCAAATGCGCAACGATCACGCCCAATGCAGCCAGGGTTGAGGAGTATAATCTTAAGAAAATGTATAAGAGCCCCAACGCGACGATCCGCGCCTCTCTTGACGGCACAGTATTCAGAGCGCCGATCCTCGTCAAGGGGATCGATCCCTATGTGCGCACGTGGAAAAAGCCCATTACGATGGCCCGTCACGCCTATGGCGACGTTTATAAGAACGTTGAGATCCTGGTTCCCGGCGCCGGAACAGCAGAACTTCTTTTCACGTCGGAAGACGGATCCGTGGTCCGCAAGACGATCAACAAGTTTACCGGCCCCGGCATCGTTCAGGGAATCCACAATACGGACAAGTCCATCGAGGGATTTGCCCGCAGCTGTTTTGAATATGCTCTGAGCGTCAAACAGGATCTGTGGTTCTCCGTCAAGGATACTATTTCCAAGACTTACGACGGCCATTTCAAGGACGTTTTCCAGAAGATGTATGATGAGGAGTATAAGGAAAAATTCGAATCAGTCGGGACTACCTATTTCTATACGCTGATCGATGACGCCGTAGCCCGCGTTATGCGCTCTGAGGGCGGATTTGTGTGGGCCCTTAAGAACTACGACGGCGACGTCATGAGCGACATGATGGCTTCCAGCTTCGGTTCCCTCGCAATGATGACTTCCATCCTCGTTTCTCCTTCCGGATACTTCGAGTATGAAGCTGCGCACGGCACAGTACAGAGGCACTACTACAAGCACCTCAAGGGCGAGAAGACTTCTACGAACTCTGTCGCCACGATCTTTGCTTGGACAGGCGCCCTCAGAAAGAGAGGAGAGCTGGACGGCATTAAGGAGCTGCAGGACTTCGCGGACAAACTCGACGAGGCGGCATTAGAGACGATCGAGTCCGGAAAGATGACAGGCGATCTTGCCCTGATCACAACGATCCCCGATGTAGAAAAGCTCGGAACAGAAGAGTTTATTCTCGCTGTAAAGGAGACTCTGGACAAAAAAATGAGCGCGTGATCTTATAGATGAATTAAATAAGAGGGTGTCGCATCCTGCCGATCGATCAGCAGGGGCGGCGCCCTCTTTTTTACATATTCTCGCTAAGTTCTTCCCACTGCTCATACAGAGCTGCGAGCGTCTCCTCGAGCTTCTCTTTTTTGCTGCTGAGCGCGGCAAATTTGTCTGAGCTGCTGTAGTTTTCCGGAAGGGCCATCTGCTCTTCGAGAGAGGAGATCTCTTCCTCGGCCGAGGCGATCTTTTCTTCACACTTTCGAAGGTCATTTACAGCTTTGCGCTGCCTTGCCTGTTCTTCTTTCTGCTGCGCCCAGCTCATCTTTTCGGAGGAAGCTGCAGCATCTCCCGATGCTTTGCTCTTCTCAGAAGAAGCCGAAACGGGTGCGGCGGAATCTGCAGTCCTGCCCGAAAAATCATCCGGGATCCCCTGACCGTCCCTGTAAGCGTCTGCGATCAGAACGTCTTCCACTTGCGCGGACTTTTCAAGATAGAAGTCATAATTGCCTATGAAGCGGTCCGGAGCTTTCTCAGCGTTATTCCCGGGATAATTGAGCAGTACGGTCTTTGTGAGAGACAAAATACGGCTTGCCGTGCGGTTAATGAAATACCGGTCGTGCGATACATAAAGGACGGTTCCTTCATATGAATTGAGCGCGTTTTCCAGCACTTCCTTCGAGACCAGGTCCAGGTGGTTTGTGGGCTCATCGAGGATCAGGAAATTGGCCTTGGAGAGCATGAGCTTTGCGAGAGAGACGCGTCCCTTTTCGCCGCCGCTCAGATCGCCGACCCGCTTAAAGACTTCGTCGCCTGTGAAAAGGAAGGAGGCGAGAAGGCTCCGGATCTGCGTGTTGTTCATAGCCGGATACTCGTCAGAGATCTCTTCAAACACCGTTTTATCGTCGTGGAGCACATGGTGTTCCTGGTCATAGTAGCCGATGTGCACATTTGTGCCGAGGCGGATCACACCGGAGTCGGGGGCGACCACTTCATTCAGGATTCCGAGGATCGTTGATTTACCTGTCCCGTTGTCCCCGATCAGGGCCACATGTTCTCCTCTGCGGATCTTAAAGGATATGCCCGAGAACAGCCGCTTATCACCGTAGGACTTAGAGAGATCATCGACGGAGAGCACTTCGCGCCCGCTCTTGATGCAGGGGGTGAATGTGAGATGCATGTCATCGCGGATCTCAATGGGCTTTTCGAGAACTTCCGTTTTCTGGAGCATTTTCTCGCGGCTTTCCGCGCGGCGGATTGATTTCTCCCGGTTAAACCTGCGCAGCTTTTCAATGACCTCTTCCTGGTGGCGGATCTGAGCCTGATTATTCATATAGGCGTGGTACTGCTGTTCGCGAAGAGCTTTCTTGCGCTCCGCGTAGGCGGAGTAATTGCCCCCAAAGAGCATGCTCTTCCCGTTCTCGATCTCTATGATCTTGCTTACAGTCCTGTCCAGGAAATAGGGGTCGTGGGAGACATCAAGGCCTGAGCGTTTGTAGTTCATAAGATAGGTCTCAAGCCAGCGGATACTGTTCATGTCAAGGTGGTTCGTCGGCTCGTCCAGCATAAGGAGATCGGGCTTTTGAAGAAGGAGTTTGCCCAGGGCGACCCTCGTTTTCTGGCCGCCGGAGAGCGTTGATACCTTCTGCTCGAGCTCAGCGGAGGAAAAGCCCAGTCCCTTGAGAACGCCGAGCACTTCTCCTTTATAGGCATAGCCGTTTTCACGCTCGAAGCGGTGGAGAAGATCTGTGTATTCCTGGATCGCCTCAGTGAGGGCCTCTCCTCCAAGCACTTCCATTTGCCGCTCGAAAGAGGTGAGCTTGTTCTCCATATCGATCAGGTACTGCTTCACAGAAAGGACTTCTTCGTAAACTGTGCGCTCGGAGGAGAGCCCCTGGTTCTGGGCCAGATAGCCGTAGCTGCAGTCCCTTTCAAAAGATACCGTTCCTTCATCAGCGGTCTCTTCGCCCACAATGATCCTTAGAAGCGTCGTCTTTCCGGCGCCGTTGATGCCGATCATGGCGGCTTTATCCCCTTTTTCAAGATGGAAAGTCACGTCTCTTAAGACCACATTTTCCGGGTATTCTTTACTTATATGATGACAGGCAAGGATCATAGGTATACTCTCTTAAGAAGGCTGCAGGCAGCCTTGTATTATATTGCCGCGGACATATTCAAGGCCTTAAAAGTAAGACGCTGAACCGCGGAAGTTGAACAGTCTTGTGAACCGGCATTGCCGGCATCCATCATGATATAGAAAAATGCAGGATAAGTCAAACGGGCAGGACGTGCTATGAAGGCCGCAGCCGGCGGGATTTGCGATTCCCCCGCTTTACTTGACGTGTTTTTGCGGAATCGATATAATAAAATAAGTGAATTTTACGGGCAGCAGTCTGTCTTTTGCCTTGTCACAACGAGGCCGTGCTGTACTACAGAGAAAGGAAAACGAGGCATAGTGGAAGAACGGGGGATTTCTCAGGCAGTAATAAGTCGGCTGCCTCGCTATTACAGATATCTTGGTGACTTAAAGAATGACGGAGTGGAGAGAATTTCGTCTCAGGAACTGAGCAGGATCATGAATGTAACTGCATCGCAGATCCGGCAGGATTTCAACAATTTCGGCGGATTTGGACAGCAGGGATATGGATATAATACCAGCTATCTGTATGATGAGATTGGCAAGATCCTGGGACTCGACCAGCAGCATGATATGATCCTTATCGGTGCAGGAAATCTCGGCCAGGCACTGGTCAATTATATGAATCTTAAGAACCGGGGATTTTCTTTTAAAGGGGCGTTTGATATCAATCCTTCTCTTTACGGTGAGAAGATCGCGAATGTACCCATTTATCCCATGTCGCAGATGACAGGATTTATCAAAGAGAACAATATTGATATTGCGGTACTTACTGTTCCCAAGGCCGCAGCGATCGAGATCACGCAGGTGTTGTCGGAGACTCCTATTAAGGCAATTTGGAATTTTGCCCATGTGGACCTGAAAGTTCAGGACAGGATCCAGGTGGAGAGCGTGCATCTGCAGGACAGTCTGATGAAGCTTTCCTACAACATCAGGCGCTACGAGAACGATAAATGATGCGGGAACTGCTGTATCGGGATGTGAATGAGAAGGCCTTTTCCGGAGGGATCCGGAAAAGGCTTTTTTTTACAGGATCCGTGAACATGATCCATGCAGCGGATAAGGAAAGGAAATGCCATGAAATACTTGCTCACAGGACGGGAAATGGCTGAGGCGGACCGTGCGACTTCAGAAGTGATTGGGATCCCGTCCATCGTGCTAATGGAGAGAGCGGCGCTGGCGGTGGCAAACGAGATCACGGCGCGGTTTCGGGGCCGGACGAAAGTAACGATCCTGGCGGGACCGGGGAATAACGGCGCGGATGGACTTGCCGTGGGAAGACTTTTGATCGACAGAGGCTGTTTGGTGCAGTTTTTGCTTCTTACCCGCAAGAATCCTCCGGAAGGTTCCTCACTCATGACGCAGAGAAGGATCCTTGAGGCGTACGGAGAGCAGCAAGAACTCTTTGATGAAGAGAAAATGAGAGATTACGGGCCGGAGGTCATAGTTGACGCGCTTTTCGGAACAGGGCTTGGAAGGCCGCTGACCGGTATGGCTGCCGTGATCGCGGAAGCGGTCAACAAATACCGGCAGGAGAGCGGCTGCACAGTACTGGGGCTCGATATTCCTTCCGGCATTTCTTCAGAGGACGGAGCAGTACTGGGCTGCGCGGTGAAATGTGATCTCACAGTGACCTTTGCCTATTACAAAAGAGGTCATTTTATGTTTCCCGGATGCAGCTACTGCGGGGAAACGATCCTGAGGCAGATCGGGATCCACGACAGAAGCTTTTCCTGCCCCGGCGCACAGGTGCCTGAGATGGTCCTGTTTGAGAGAGAGGACGCCGGTAAAATATTGATCAAGAGGGATCCCGGCGGAAATAAAGGGACCTTTGGCAAAATACTGCTTATTGCGGGAAGCTATGCAATGTGCGGCGCGGCGATCATGAGCGCGGAAGCCTGTATGCGTGCAGGGGCCGGAATGGTAAAAATCTTTACCAGAGAAGAAAACCGCGTTATCATTCAGGAGAAGCTTCCTGAAGCGATGCTGACGGTATATGGCGCGATCCCGCCTGCCGGTTCGAAGTCCTCGGCAGAGAAGGCCTCAGATCTTTCCGATGCCATTAAGAGGGATCTGGAATGGGCGGACGCTGTGGCGATCGGCCCGGGGATCGGAAGGGGTGAAGAAGCCCGCATTCTGCTAAGAACTCTGCTGCAGGAAATCCTGCAGGAAAGCGAATCCTCTATGCGCAGAAGAAAGAAACTGCGCGGAATTGTGATCGACGCGGACGCGCTGCGGATCCTCGCTTCAGATCCTGAGGCAGACAGTCTCCTGCAGAAGAGGGACAGCGGCATACCGTGCATTCTTACGCCTCACCTCGCGGAGTTTGCGGATCTTGCGCATGTGTCTGTCAGGCAGGCAGCAGCGGACAGGATCAGCCTGATGCGGGCGCTGTGCCGCCGATATAACTGCACAGTGCTTGGAAAAGACGCCAGGACGCTGATCGCTTCAGAATGCGTAAGGCAGATCTGCATGATAGCAAACGGAAACAGCGGGATGGCAACGGCCGGCAGCGGAGACGTGCTGACCGGGATCACCGCAGCAATGCTTTTTGCGGTCCCACAGGGACATAAGGCCGGGCACAAAGCGGCGCAGGCAGCCGCTTATATACACGCTATGGCAGGAGAAGTGTGCGCAGACGCTTTGGGAGAGAGAGCGATGATCGCCTCAGATATGAGCCGGGCACTGAGCGAAGTGTTCGGGATTTTGACAAAAACAGATAACTGACCTGATCAGAAGTAAATAGATCCGGAGGCATATATATGGAAAATCTGGAAAAATCATCCTGCAGAACAGAAAATTCAGCCGGACACGACAGAGTGTGGGCGCAGATCGACATGGATGCCGTGCTTTTTAATATGGAGAGCATGCGCGCGAACATCAGGGAAGATACAAAGATCGTCGCAGTCCTCAAGACGAACGGATACGGTCACGGCGCTGCAGCTATCATGAAAGAACTGGAAAAGCTGCCTTATGTCTGGGGCTATGCAGCCGCCACCTTTGAGGAAGCCGCCGAGCTTCGCGAAAACGGCGCGCAAAAGCCGATCATTCTTCTCGGATACGTTTTCCCTTACTGTTACAGGGACCTTGCCCGTCTCGCGATCAGACCCGCCTGCTTCAGAGAGGACATGCTTGAGGATCTGTCCGAGGCGGCGCAGAAAGAAGGGGAACCTATTCGGATCCACATCGCGCTTGATACCGGCATGGGAAGGATCGGGATCAGACCGGATGACGCAGGTCTGTCTTTTGTCCGCAAGGCACTTGGCACGCCCGGCGTGATCGTGGAGGGAATGTTCACGCATTTCGCGAAGGCGGACGAAGAAGACCCTGTTCCCACATACCGTCAGATCGAATTGTACACGGGATTCAGGGACAGGATCCGCGAGGAGGCCGGCTATGAAATCCCTCTGTGTCACTGCTCCAACAGCGCCGGGATCATAGAATTTCCGCAGGCCAATATGAACCTCGTCAGAGCGGGGATCACTCTTTACGGGCTGTGGCCTTCTGCGCAGGTCAGCAAAACGGTCGTGCCTCTAAAGCCTGTAATGACACTTTACTCCCACATTGTATATGTAAAGGAAGCCGGCCCCGGAATGAGCATAAGCTACGGCGGAACATACACGACAAGTTCGGAGAAGACAAGGATCGCCACAGTGCCTGTGGGATACGGAGACGGATATCCCAGAAGCCTTTCCGGCAAAGGGTATATCCTTGTATGCGGCAAAAAAGCGCCGATCCTCGGCAGAGTGTGCATGGACCAGATGATGGTGGACATAACAGATATTCCCCAGGCAGCGGAGGGCAGCCTGTGCACCCTGATCGGAAGAGACGGGGACGAAGTCATAACGATGGAAGACGTCGGCGATCTGTCCGGAAGATTTAATTACGAGCTTGCCTGCGACATCAACGCGAGAGTTCCCAGAGTAGTCTGCGGAGGAAGCATCAGTTGACGGTTTCCCGCGATAATGGTATATTCTAGTTTGTATCTTTTTGTACGGAATATGCCGCTGCACTCTGATACAGAGTAAGCGGGATCATTATATCAATAGTGAGGAGCGAAATAATGTCAGGACATTCCAAATTTGCAAACATTAAGCACAAGAAAGAAAAGAACGACGCCGCCAAGGGCAAGATCTTTACCATCATCGGAAGAGAGATCGCTGTAGCGGTTAAGGAAGGCGGATCGGACCCCAACAACAATTTCAAGCTTGCCAAGGTCATTGCCAAGGCCAAGGCCAACAATATGCCCAATGAGACGATCGAGCGCGGCATCAAGAAGGCGGCCGGCGACCTCGGAAACGTCAACTACCAGTACAATACTTACGAAGGCTACGGCCCCGGCGGAATCGCGATCATTGTCGATACCCTTACGGACAACCTCAACAGGACGGCGGCGAACGTCAGATCCGCGTTCACAAAGGGAAACGGCAGCATCGGAACACCCGGCTGCGTGTCTTTCATGTTTGACAAGAAGGGCCAGATCATCATCGACAAAGAAGAGTGCGATCTCTCGGCGGACGACCTCATGATGATCGCGCTTGACGCGGGCGCGGACGATATCAAAGAGGAAGAGGACAGCTTTGAGATCCTTACCGCTGAGGAGGACTTCGAGGCGGTTGAAAAGGCTCTCAAGGATGAGGGTATTGTAATGGCCAGCGCGGAAGTGACCATGATCCCCCAGAATTACGTCAAGGTTACAGACGAGACTGTTATGAAGCAGATCAACAGGATCCTCGACATTCTCGATGACGATGACGACGTACAGAATGTATATCACAACTGGGACGAGGATTGACCGCACCTAAATACATAGTGCTTAAATCGGCAGGGCAGCTTTATGTTGAGGCATAAAGCTGCTTCCTTGACATATAAACAGCAGGTCTTATTTAAGAGCGGACAACATAAGGAATAAGGACGACTAAATGCCTATATTTGAACAGGAAAACGGAAGAGACGAAGAGGAAATGGAACTGAAGCTGCTTAAGAGCCCATTGCCTGCGCCTCCCCGGAAATCACATATCCGCATGGAATTTGACCTGACGGATCCCGACGAGGATGATTTTGATCTGGAGATCAGCGAAGAGGACGATTTTGACATCTGATCCATACTTCCTTCCGGATCGTTGACGGCGGACACTGGCAGCATTAAAGGAGAGCGTATGGCTTCATCCAGAACGAAAAGGAGTACAAACAGCGGGAAAAGGCAGAGAACTGCCGGGAAGAATACGGGTAAGAGCTCGTCGAAAAGAATGACGAAAGCACAATCCGAAAAACTTGCGCTTGAAGAGAAAAGGGCCATGGAAGTGAGACGGGATATCCGCCTTCTGATTCTTTTCGGAGCAATGGCATTTCTGATGATCGCGGAGCTGGGCTACGGAGGAATAGTGGGAAAAACACTGTCCGAGGTGATGTTCGGCCTGTTCGGAACACCGGCTTATATCATTCCGTTGTTTATCTTTATATTGGTCCTTTTCATTATTTCAAATTACGGAAAGAGGACGCTGCCCGCGAGGACTGCGGCTCTTGTGATGCTCGTTTTCTGTGCCTGCGCGCTGTTCGAGTTTTGGAACGGAGAGCCGGGCAAGGCGCAGCAGTACAGCGCGGCTGAGATCTATATCCGGTGCGCCGCTTCCAAAGAAGGCGGAGGTCTGATCGGAGGCACGATCGCATATTGGCTCTACCGGATCCTTAGAAATGTGGGTTCGGTATTTGTTCTTATTCTGCTCCTGGCCATCTTCCTTATGGTCTTTACGCAGTTCTCACCGATAGAACGCTACAGGAAGGCGCAGCAGGAGAGGATCCGAAGAGGCGATCCCTCTTTTATTGAAAAGAGAAGGGAAAAGGCGATCGAAGCCAGGGAAGCTTCCGCGAGGCGTCGGGAAGCGATCGCCCAGGAGAGAGAACGCGAGAGAATTGAGCGCGAGGAACTGATCGAAAAAGAGCGCGCCGACAGAGAAGAGAGACGACGCAGGCGGGAGGAGATCCGCCTGGAAGAGGAAAAGAAAAGCGCCAAGCTCGATATGAGCGCTACAGTGATCGAGCCGGCTCTTGGTGAAGAGGAAGAAGATTTCGGCCTCGACGAGGGATCGGCATTATTCCCTAAAAGAGAGAAGAAGACTTCTTCCCGCGAGCGGGAAAGCGCGGGCTTATCCGAACCGGAGAAGATCCGCAGCGGGTCTTCGCACGGAATACTCTTCCTCGACAGGGAAAGCGCAAGAACAAGAAAAACGGAGGAAATCCGCGTAAGCGCTTCTCCGGTGACAGACAAGCCTGCCGATGCGGCAGAGCGCATCCTGCGGCCGGATGCCAATACGGTAAGAGTGGAGTCGGAAAACCTGATGAGGGTCGATCCGGAAGATGAGATCAGCTTCGGGCGCTATTCGGGACCTGCCACAATGACCGTTTTCACACAGACACGGGATACCGGACCTGCGGATGACAGCCTCAAATTCCCTTTCGGAACAGAAGAAAATGAGAGAGGGATGAGAAAGGTATATGCGCGCGAAAGCGCGGCAGAAAAGCTTGTGAGCGGAACAGGACCCGACATTGCGGACGCGGGGGGAATGTCTTCCTTTAACGCGCAGACCCAGAGAAACAACACCGGTTCCGCGGGCAGGGAAGAAGAGATCCCCTGGGGAGCAGATGCGCTCACCGAGGAAGAGATCGCTGCCATTGAAGCACAAGAGGCCGGGGCTGAGGACCGGGAAAACCGGGAGCAGAGACCCGAACCTGTTCAGAAGGAAGCTCCCGCAGTCACTTCGGTCAGGACTCAGGTGACAGCAAAACAGAAGATAGAGACACGCGCGGCTGAAGCAGAGGTATCGGATGAAAACCTCGAAGGCATTGAAGTGCACAGAGACCGCGGGAACGAAGGCGGAAGCGGAGCAGGCAGAACTGCTGCAAGCGGACAGAGCAGGACCAAGGAAAACCGCGCTTACAGCTTCCCTCCCTATAAGCTCATGGAGAAGGGAGAGACAGGACATAATCCGGAGACGGAAAGAGAGCTGAAAGAGACGGCTTACAGGCTGCAGGAGACACTGCGTACCTTTGGCGTCAACGTCACGATCGCGGATATCAGCCAGGGCCCCTCTATAACGAGATATGAGCTGCAGCCCGAGCAGGGCGTGAAAGTCAGCAAGATCGTAAATCTCGCAAATGATATTAAACTGAGTCTCGCGGCCGTCGATATAAGAATTGAGGCGCCGATCCCCGGAAAGCCGGCGATCGGGATCGAAGTGCCTAATAAGCACTCTTCAGTGGTCGCGCTCAGAGATATTCTGGAGACACAGGAGTTCAGAAATGCCAAGAGCCGTCTCGCTTTTGCTGTCGGTAAAGACCTCAGCGGAAAGACAGTGGTTACGGACATCGCCAAGATGCCGCACCTTCTGATCGCGGGCGCCACAGGCTCGGGCAAATCGGTCTGCATTAACACCATCATCATGAGCATCCTTTACAAAGCTTCCCCTGACGAAGTGCAGATGATCATGATCGACCCCAAGGTCGTCGAGCTGAGCGTCTACAACGGGATCCCGCATTTGATGATCCCTGTCGTCACGGATGTCAAAAAAGCGTCGGCGGCGCTTAACTGGGCCGTCGCCGAGATGGAGCGCAGATACAGGCTCTTTGCGGCTGCCGGGGTGAGGGATCTCAACGGATATAACGCGATGGTGCGGAGCAAGGGAGATCAAGCCGGTGAGAATGAAAAAGTGCTCACAAGGCTGATCGTCATTGTAGATGAGCTGGCCGACCTCATGATGGTTGCCAAAAATGAAGTGGAAGCTTCGATCTGCCGTCTGGCGCAGCTGGCAAGAGCGGCAGGAATCCACCTGATCATCGCGACGCAGAGGCCTTCTGTAGACGTCATCACTGGACTGATCAAGGCCAATATGCCCAGCCGGATCGCCTTTGCGGTCACAAGCCAGGTGGACTCCAGGACGATCCTGGATATGGCGGGCGCGGAGAAGCTGATCGGTAAAGGAGATATGCTGTTTTATCCCCAGAATTACCAGAAACCTGCGAGGATCCAGGGCGCCTTCATTTCGGATGAGGACGTTCAGAGTGTCGTGGCTTACATTAAGGAAAACAACAGCACGGATGAGAGTTCTATGGAGAGCATCTCCAGCGAAATAGACGGGATCGCCGCATCGGGCGATGCGGGATCAGGCGCGGAACTCAGAGACAACTCGGGACACGATGAGTATTTTGCAGAGGCAGGAAGATTCATTATTGAGAAAAACAAGGCCTCGATCGGAATGCTGCAGCGCGTGTTCAAGATCGGATTCAACAGGGCTGCCAGGATCATGGACCAGCTGGCGGAGGCAGGCGTAGTCAGCGAGGACAACGGCACAAGAGCCAGACAGGTCCAGATGGACATGCCCACATTTGAGCGGCTCCTGGAAGATATGTAAGGACAGCGCGTGCGCGCTGCGGAAACGGAGGTTAGTGTGACACAGATCATAGACGGCAAGAAGATATCCGCCCAGATCAAGGACGAAGTAAAGGCGCAGACCGCGGTACTTTCTGAGCGCGGCATCAGACTCACTCTGGCAGTGATCCAGGTCGGAGAAGATCCCGCCAGCACGGTATATGTCCGCAACAAGCAGAAGGCATGCGAGTACACGGGAATCGCTTCTGTCAAAATAGCGATGCCGGCGGATACTACGCAGGAAAAGCTGTTGCCGAAAGAAAGAGGGCGAAAAGAAGACCG
>ODAI011763751.1_pt1 | contig 13000 bp, 10 predicted proteins | sample 1539321 | NCBI WGS metagenome assembly ODAI01 (sample SAMN02144231, study PRJEB22623) | gut metagenome | biome: sheep rumen | host: Ovis aries | place: New Zealand | reverse complement strand
GAAGCCTGTACAGCCGAAGGTGAAAACCACCGTTGTGTGAATGGTCCATTCCGTCATGGCGAAGGCTCTTTGCAGACCGGGCTCATCCTCTTTGGCCCAAAGCGTCCCAAGATAGGCCTCCACCCCATTCATCATGGATGTAAACAATTGTTTAACGCCATATACTACCAGGTTATATGCCGCATAAATGGAAACGACTTCAAATGTACTCAGGACAGTCAGCACAATTGTATCAGTATTGTTTAATACAACATATGCTACATGCTGAGCAAGTCCGTTCCACTTTTGTTTTATTGGCTCTTCTTCATATTTGATCTGATAATTGATTTTGTAATGACGACGTACATACCACGCAAGATACACGGGTCTCATCAGGAAAACAAGCGAAGTCGTCAGCTTCACGATATGGATGCTGACTTTTAGTCTGATCAGAATAACGCATGCGATCGTATTCAGCAGCAGCGTTAAAGTTTGCGAGGTATACTGGATATAGCCCTTTTGATCCGCAGTAAGAAGGAGGCGGTTGACGATGCCAAAATAGTACTGGGCAAAAGAACTGATGCTCATCGCCGCAATGAGAGTCGCAGTATATACCCAACTGAACTGCTGCCCGGAGATAAAAGGGTACGCGATGATCAGAACGACGATATAGACAAACATGATCTGCGCGATATGCTTGAAAAACTTACCGGCAGAAACCATGACCCTGCTGATCTGATCATTGTCCTTATCTACCAGAGGCTTATACAACGCAGATTGAACGACCTTGCCAACCCCCAGTTCAAGAAATGTGATAATTCCTATAAACTGAGTTATGGAGTTTACAAGTCCGTTAATGCCTGAGCCGTACGCCTGCATGATAAGGCGCGGCAGAATAAACCCGCAAACGATCGTGACGATCTCAAAAACCAGTGATGAGAATGTGTTTAGCTTTAACTTATTGACCATCATGAAATTTCCTTCAAAGGTCTTGCTCAGAGATTAAGCCCGCTTTATTTCTGCACGGGGATCGATGTGTCTATTTTCCATAGATTTCCCAGCATATAATCGGCTTCTGCAGGTTCAATCCTTTCAAAGCCGCTTGAATTTGTGAATGTCATCTCCCCAAAATAGATTTGTCCCCTGACATTATACAAATCAACGCGTACATGCGAAAATCCTGCTGCCAACGTCTCCGCAATTCGAACCATCTTCTCATAATTCTCCGGTCTCGGAATGGGCGTATCGCTGACTCCGTAACTGTACTGATACCAGTCCTGTAACTCCCAGTCCATGTTATAAACATTGCGTTTATGTACGTGATATCGGCCAGTATCAACCCAGCAGTAATATGCTTTCCCGTCAAAACAGATAAACTTATAATCCTGCAAATCTACGTCCCCGCTATCGATCAATTCCTCTGCAATGATCTTTGGCGAAATATCGTTATAGTGCAGTTCGCATGTATTGTATCCGAACTTCATATGCAGGTAATAGTCGAGTTTTGCTCTGTAGCCCCTGATTGTTTTTTCTGTCAGTTCACTCTTGTCACGTACGATGATAACATCCCCGGAAGCGCAATTCGTTTTCAGCACAAATTGCCTGGGAAGCGTTGAAAAATCGATCTCACTTACGTTATCCCAGACGCCGATCAGTGGAATCAAATACGCATCGCCAATTCTCTTTGCAACCCACTCCCGCACCAGGTATTTATCGGAAAGGACAACTTTTCTTGTATCATGATCAAATATCTTTTCCCACTGCATTTTTTCAGAATATGATTGAAGATTATTCCAATCCAGAGGAACTCCATGCCGGTTTTCGTATAATTGTGCATCATATGCCATGAGTTCTGTCAACGACTTCTTCTGCATCTTTTTTATGTAGCAGTTTCTCAGTATTCCTTTGATAGAATACTTCAGTTTGAAATTCCGCGCAAGAAGCTCTCTAATCATTTCAAAATTCCTCATATCAGACACGGATTCCCGGATATGTTTTGCGGATACCCATGATACTCCTGCTCAAGCGTTTCCAGGACAATGGATTCTCTCGAATTTCATTAAGGTATGAATCTCACTGATGCCATACGGGACGGATCCCATGCGTATACAATCCTCATGGAAGAATGGCATCATGCGTCGTACTTCTGCAGACGGCACATGGAATCCCATGAGGATTTTTCAAAATAGCAATGATATTCTATTGGTCAGAGTTCCTGGAATTCACATTTCAGGAAGCTGGCAGGGAGCAAATAAAACAGCTTGCTGCGTCTGAACGGCGTTCCCTCTCCCCGTCTTCCATCCCGTCATCTCTATTCATAGCTTTTCACGCGAAGAAGCTGCAGCAGTTTTTTTCCATAACGATACTCAGGGGACTGCTTAGAGATCCAGTTGGCTTTTCTGTAATTATCAAGTTCAAAGAAAGCTTTCTCGTATTCCTCGTCAAGGATCGATGAAAAGATCTCCTCAGAACTCCCGGAGTATTGAGCGATCGTTTCCTTATCAAGCTCCATGTGTGCAAAGGAGTCCCTCATGATGACGCAGACAGTTTTGAAAGTTTCCGCAGAAAAGGGCTTATTGAACACCAACATGTAGCTGTCTATCACATAGCGTATGAAACTACTTTTATAATAGTCATACCGCCCACGTTTGTTTAATTCATCGTATAAGGCGGTGATGCATTTTGCAAAGTTCCCGGAAGCGAGCTTATAAGAACCCTGAAGGCTCTCTCCGTTGCTGATACGGTAGTTAACAAACCTCTTGCTCAAGAACAGGATCCGATCAGCTTCGGGAACGATTGCCTTGGAAAAAAACACATCATTATTGCTTTTCAAATCTTGGAAACGCAATCCGGTTTTCAAAACAAACTCGCGATTATAAAACTTATTCCACGGAACGCCCTGTGCTATCCGAAACAGATCCTCTTGATGATCTTGCGGAGAACAGACCTTCCCATCGCAAAACGGGATCCCCATCAGGCTTCTTTTGTGAATGGTGGAAGCAAAATGATAAAACCCAAAGAAGAGTATATCCGTTTTTTCTCTTTCCGCTTTTCTCACAAGGTAAGATAACATGTTCTTTTCAAACACATCATCCGAGTCAAGGAACATGATGTATTTTCCCGACGCCTTATCCATTCCATTGTTTCTGGCAACGCCGGCATACTTATTTCTCTGCTCGAAAACCTTTATTCTATTATCGGCATGCGCGTACTGCTGCATGATTTTCAAGGAAGAATCTGTAGAGCCGTCATCTATACAAATCAACTCATAATTCTTATAAGTCTGACGAATGATGCTGTCGATTGCTTCACTCAAATACTTTTCCGCATTGTAAACCGGCATCACAATACTGACCAATGGCTTCAATTCTCAGATCCTCCATTGCCCATATAATAGGACATTAGCTTCTTATAAATCACATCTTCCGAAAAAAGAAGACGCTCTTGCTCGCAAATATACTCACTGTTGTATTGACGGTAGTCCTGGTACACTTTAAGCATTGCCGCCTTCAAGTCTTCTGTTCGATCGGGATTCACCTGAATGCCCAAGCGATCATCCCAGTTATCCATCACTGCCGCAGCAGTTGTCCCAATCACAGGTATTCCGCATCCCCAAGCCTCAATGATCGGAACCCCAAAAGTTTCATAAGTACTGTAGCAAATCAACGCGTGACTGCGGCCCACGATTTGCGCAGTTGCTTTCCGATCCAGTTTTCCGGTGAACCTGATTGACTCGCTCCCCTTCGCCAGTTTGTGAAGTTTGCCGGCTTCGGGTCCATCTCCTACAATCGTTAAACCTATATCACTCTTGCTTCCAAAGGCATCAAGATATGCCCCGATTATCTTGTCAAACTGTTTATGAGGAAATAACACCCCGACCGACACAAAGGTGAATCGACTCTCCTTCTCGTGAATCGGCATGAACAAATCATTTACGATATTAGGTAAAACAAATAATTCTTTGTCTGTTCCCGTTATCTCCTGAACAGCCTTTTTTAAAGTCGGACCGACGCATAAGAACGCATCTGCATGAGTTACATATTCCGTTAATCTCCTGGTTTCATATCGGTCTATTACTTTTCGTAAAACCTGGCTCCAATGCTCAGTACAGATTACTCTTGTGCCTTTTTGCTGATATTTCAGCACTTCTCCAGCTATTGTTATATTGGCAGGATAATGCACATGGATAACGTCCGGAGTGCCAGACGCTGCCTCCACTCTGGAAAGCTGTTTTCTCCATATCATAGTCTGCATCTTTTCCAGATGCAGCTTCATTCTTTCAATCGCATATAGTTGAGAGTACGTGTGAACCATTACGTTATCTTCTGTCCAGACGGCGTATCCCCATTTTTTCACTTTTTTGAACGGATGAAATATACAGGCAATATATGAGACTTTGTGCCCGTGTTTTGCCAACATTTTAGCCTGTTCCAACTCAAAGGATCCCTGCATATTGTTGATCGGCAACGGGTAACTACGTCCTATAACCCATATGTTCATCCTCTTGATCTCCTTTCCAGTATCCAGTCAACCGGGCAGACTAACTCATCTATCAGCCTGCCCGGTTGGATTAGAATAGAAGTTATTGAAGCTTCATTTCAACTCTATCAACCACTTCTTCAAGAAGCTTTTTACAATCATCCAAGGTCTCACCCTGAACAACAACTTGACCCACGCAGTCATCAGAATTCTCAAAAATCCTGATCTTATCACCGGGATGTTTGAAGAAGGTCACTTCCAGAACGTCCCCGGCAACTTCTCCGTTGAATTCAATGCTTTTCAGAATACCGGACTTCTCTGTCTCCAAGATCATTCTGGCAAGCCCAGACTTTTCTTTTCCCCTTCTCCGCTCCCACAACTCCAAGGGATTCTCCCCGAGGGCCATTGCAATAATCATCTTGTAGTATTCAATGCCGAAGTTGATCTGGGTGAGTTCTGGCAAGCAGTTAGCGCCTACCCGTCCGGTCAATTCGATGAGATAAACCGTATTATCTTTCAGGATCAGGTCAACATTCACAGCACAGTTGTTAAGCCCAAGTGCCTGAATAGCGCCTTTTACCACAAGCTCTGCCTGATTGCGGATGTCCTCGCTTCCTTCAAAAGGAACGTAATGTCCCACCGGAACGGCGGTATGACACATATAAGTCTCATCGCCGTGCGGCATAACAAAGAGGACATTTCCTTGATATACAAAGGCCTGTGCGCCAAATTCGTAGCCCTCAATGTACTGTTCCACAATGCAGTAATCTCTTCTGGTCTTCTCCATTGCGCCGAGAAATCCTTCGGCTGCAGCTTCACGGGTCTTTGCAATGTAGATCCCGTTGCTTCCCTGAAGATCCGTAGCTTTTATGATTACGGGAAGCTTCAAGGTTTCAAGCGCAGCATCCAATTCCTGCTCATTATGGATCTCCACAAACTGTGCTGTACTTACGCCATGCTCCACAAGTGCTTTCTTCATTTTGAGCTTGTCGCCGCACATGACGGCTGCCTTCTCAGTCAGTCCTGTCAGCCCCAATGCGTCGCAAACCTTGCCAATTGCCGGAACCCCTGTATCAAGACAGCTCGTTGCAAGGCCGTCGATGTTCAGCGTTCTGGCCTTCTCCAGCACTTCGTCAGGTTTGGCAATATTCATATAGCAGACTTCATCCGCAAGCTTGATCCCCGGAGGATTCTTATCGGGCATCGTGCCGGCGATCGAATGAACCCCCATTTCTTTTGCAGCCTTGTAGAGTCCGATCTGGCCACGCCCTGCGCCGACAACAAGAAGTCGTTTTCCTGCAACATTCATTTTGAAATCTCCTCATTATTCACTACATGAAGTTCAGAACCAGGATTGTTTTCGATATAGACGTTCTTCCGAAGAAAGACCGTTGCTATGGTCTTGAAAAAGATTTTCAAATCCCCAACAAATGTCACATTTTGAGCATATTCCGCATCATGTTCCAGCTTTTCTTCCTGAGATATGGAGTTTCTATAATAAGCTTGAGAATATCCGGTGATCCCGGGTCTCACAAGAAGGCGGATCTTGCGTTTTTCATCATATTCTTCCAGAGGACGATTGATCGTGATGGGTCTGGGTCCTATGAAACTCATATCTCCCTTCAGAATATTAAAAACCTGCGGGAGTTCGTCAATAGATGTTTTCCTTAACAGTCTCCCCACTTTTGTTATCCTTGGATCATCTGGTGAATTGTATGTTGAATTGTCCGCATTCCTCAGATCTGGAGCATTCATCTTCATTGAGCGGAATTTATACATATCAAAGACTTTTCCTTTTATCCCGCGCCGCTTTGCCTTATAGATGATGCTTCCTCTATCCTCGAGAAATATGGCCGGTCCAACGAGCAAGGTAACTGTCAAAATGAAAGGTGCCAGTATTAACGCGCCGAAAAAATCAAAAATACGCTTGAAAAATCTACTATATAGTCTCATTCAGATAAAACCCCAACTATTTTTCCCTCTGCTATGGTCAGCGTTTTGCATACGACCGCGTCTCTTTTCAGCGCTATATAGCCTTGGATTTCCTCAAAGCTCTGCTGACTTCTTCCATTAACGAAGCGAGTGTTTCCTGTTCTGCTCAGCTTCCAGAGCAGCGGTCCCGCCACGAGCGGTTCCGGTCTTGTTTGTAAGCACTGCAAATCGCTTCTTATTCAATGCTCGTACTCCTCCGCAGAAGGATTCGTCCTCTTGTGATCACGATACTGCGTCCTCCTGACATGGAATAAAACAGAAAGATAATCGGAATGATCAGATACTCTGTCGTGTTGAAAGGCTCCACCAGGAACATGAGGTAACAAGCGCAGCAGAGTCCTGCCAGAATGTAATAAGGACGCGTAATAGCTCTGTTCCTCATCTTAAAGAAAGGAGCTATGATCATACCCAACAGGATCAACTCACCAAAAATGCCGCGCTGGATCGCTACATCCAAATAGTAGTTATGCGAGCCCGAAGCATTGCCAACCCACTGTTTGTAAAACTCCCTGCCCCGATAGCCATATCCGATCCATGGCTGATTCAGAAACAGCTTACACCCGTTGCGCCACAGTCTTGCACGGCCGGAAAAGTCGGCAGACTTTCCGAAAAAACTGGTAATCGCTCTCACCGGGCTGAGGCTATCCTGAGCAATAACGGTGGTAAGCTCAAATACCGCCACAAAAAAAATGACTGCCAGATAAACCCATCGGGTCATTTTGTTGAGTTTATCATAAAACAAGATCCAAACCGCCAGGAACAGCAGTGCTCCTACGGCAGTGGCCGTCATATAAATCCGCAGCGAATTCTCGATCACACCCAGAATAAAAATCAATGTGACATTGGACACTTTTTTATTTCTTCGTGAATCCAGAATGCAGGAAGCGCTCAAGCCGGGGAAAATGTACTTTATCGTGGAGTTGACATTTCCGTACAGAAAATTCGGAAACCTTCGGTCTGTCGTAATCGACGGAATGCCTGCCGGATAGAGAAGAGTCGACACAAAATTGATAACAAAAAAAATCAAAGTCAAATCCCGAACAGCAAGCAGGAATGAATCAATCTTTCTCTTGTCACAAACCAGTTTATCGGTAACAAGGCAAAGCAGCAAAACATGCAGCGAATGAACCGAAACGGAAAGAATACCATTGCCGTTAAGATGCGTTGACACGACATAACAGAAATACAGCAGAAAAAACGGAAGAAAGGATGCTCTGATTTCCGCATAACCGCTCAGCAAAATCAGGGTGCCAACGACAAGTGGGAGAACTGCAATAAGAGATTCCAGGATCTGATAGTTTTCCAACGTAATGTCGAAATAATATGGGATCAAGTATCGAAATACTAGGAGAAGAGAAACAAAATACCGGGTGTCTCTTTTCTTTAGTCTGATTGTCATCATTTTATTCCTTCATTGTATTTCTGCGCGTTTGCTGAACAAAACGCATTTTGGGGCGCTGCCGCTTCCGGTGATGCGAGGACGTTTGGATGTAGTATAATCCTTTTCGCAGCCCAGCCGCGCCGAGATTCACAGGGCATAGAAAGCTGAATCTCCTGCCCCACAGCAGAGGCAAACAGGCCCCGGGATATCTTGTTTCAGAAGCATACAGCAGAAACAAAACATGGCTGAATCATTACACCGAAGTCCAAAAAGAGATCCCGGACCCGCTCTATCACATTTTGAGAACATGATTTATCGGTTCTCTATCTCAATTTCGATCCGTTCGATCGCCTCTGCACAGTCCTGAATCGCTTTTTCTGCATTGTTATCCTGGGCAATGACAAATCCCATTCTGGACCCACTGTCCATAATATCTGTGATGGTTTCGCCGGGGCGATGAACGATACTGATCTGTCGGACGCCTGTGAGATGTGCCGCTTCTTCCAATCCCACAACTTTTTTTACGAGGCCAGCACGTTGATTAAAATACCGAATGGCGGCTCCAAAAGTCTGCTTTGGACAGATATCCGGTTTTTCGCCAAGAGCGATCCTGATGCAGCATTCGACCATGTCGACCCCCGTGGAAAGGGGAACCAAATGCGTAGTGATGCAATCTCCGCCTAAGCGCGCGCCAAGCTCAACGATCTTGGGTCCATCCTTTGTGACCTTGATTTCCGTATGGGATGGACCGCTTTCAATACCGATCGCCTTATTTGCTGCGATCGCTGTGTCTCGGATCTTGTTCTTTACTTCATCACACAGTTGGCTGGGCTGACTATGCCCCATCTCCACAAAGTACGGAGCCCCCGTGGTAATCTTATCCGTGATCTGAATGACATGAATATCCCCATCGACGGCAAGCGTTTCCACACTGACTTCTGGCCCTTCCATGTATTCTTCCACAACGATCTCTCCGCTGCGGGAATAGTGAGCGGTATGGGCATACGCTGTGTCAAGGTCTGTATCTCCGTCCAGGAAATGTACTCCTCTGCTGCCGGAGTTATCAGCCGGTTTTGCAATACACTTCCCCTGAGCCGCAACAAGCTGCTCAACGCGCTTTCTGAATTCCTCTTTTCCTTTAACGCGAAAGTAGATCGGCACAGGCACGCCAGCTTCTTTTAGTGCATCCCGCATAAAAGCCTTATTGGTGGCCTTTATCGCTGTATCCTCACTGATACCGACCAGTCCCATTTCACGACTAACGGCTGCCACAGATCGCATCGGCATGTCGGAGGCAAGGGTCATGATACCATCGATCTGATGTCTCTTAGCAGCATCGACAATTGCAGGGGTATCGATTGTGCTGATTACTTCCTTCACCACGCCGGGAACCTTAAAGCCTATCGCTTCCGGATTCATATCAGCAGCAATGACTTCAAGGCCCATTTCAGATGCTTTTTCAATTGCAGGGAGCTGAAGAATGCTGGCCCCCAGTATCATGATCGTTTTCATCTTGACAATTCTCCATGCTTGAAAAGCTGCTGGTCCAAGCGAGTTTCACTTCCCTTGATACAGGTTTTTTGCCATTCACTCTCTCTTCAGAACCGATTTATCCCGGGAACACACACTCCTCCAGCATGCAGCAAACATAGTCAACGTCTTCATCCGTCAACAGTGTATGCAGGGGTAAAGTGATTTCATTGAAATAATAATCATACGTATTGGGAAAATCCTTGATGTCCCAACCCAGGTTCCGATAAGCTGTCATCATCGGAAGGGGCTTATAGTGTACATTTGTCGGCACGCCGCGTTCCGCAAGCTTTTCGATGATCTCATTTCTCTGCTTTTCTGTAATGTCGGGCACACGAATCAGGTAGAGATGATGGCTGCTGTCCATCAGGGGTGTGTGATGAACAAGATGGGCAATCCCAAGTCTATCGCATACATCATCATATTGCTTCACGATTTCAGAACGGCGGGATAACAGTTTGGGATACCTGTCCAATTGTCCCAGTCCAACAGCGGCCAGTACATCTGTCATATTGCATTTATACCAAGGGCCGATGATGTCATATTCCCATGAGCCGAGCTTGGTCTTTGCCAGGGCGTCCTTGTCCTGTCCATGGAGAGAGAGGAGCTGATACATACGGTAGATTTCCGCATCGTCAACTCCGGGAATCGGAAGCCACGTGGAAGCGCCGCCCTCGGCCGTCGTGAAATTCTTTACGGCATGGAAACTGAAATCCGTAAAGTCCGCGATCGCGCCGCAATGCTTTCTCTCTCCCCGATACACGCGGCTTGCGCCGAGGCTATGGGCAGCATCCGAAAACACCGCGACTCTCCCGATCGATTTCTGAATGCGGGAAGACAAATCGCCAAGTACTGTTCCGTCGCTCTCCCTCGGAACAAAAAGATCCTTTTTCCGCTCAACGATCTCAAAGATGCGGTCATAATCGCATACAATACCGCCAAGATCCACCGTGACGACTGCTTTGGTTTTGGGGGTAATGGCCGCCTCAAGCTTCTCATAATCCATCTCCGGCATATGCGTTTCCGGATCTCCATCTTTTTGGATATCGATGAATCTGACCGTAGCCCCGCAATGGATCGCAGCAGAAGCAGACGACGTGTAGGTATAGGCTGTTACCAGAACTTCATCACCCGGACCTACTCCAAACATCCGAAGATTCATTTCTTCGGCAGCGGTGGCAGAGTTCAGGCACGCGACTCTGTTGCTGTATCGCTCCACATTTTCCGCCAGATTACAGTCGATATCCGTTCTGCCGGTTTCGATATACGCCGCCAGACGACGCTCCAGCAGCTTTGTTCTCGGGCCGGTGGTGATCCAGCCGGAACGCAGCGCTTCACACACTTCAGACATCTCATGTTCTCCGATATCAGGCGGGCTGAAACGGATCATTCGCTTTTCCATGTGATTCATCCTCTCTGATATGCCAGCTTCCATGAAGAAAGCATCCCCAAAAAACACCTTGGGCATAATCTGCGCTTGCCCGGACTGCTCCGAAGAATGATTTCGGAATCTTTCAAACGGATCCGCCTTTCCTTCCTTTGTTCTGCAAGGACTTCAGTTCCTTCTGAACATTTCCTTTTGAAAGGCTGGATACGATCCGGTAAAACGGAAGGATCGGAAGCAGGATCCGATGTTTCCAGAAAAACGGATACTTCCTCTTAAGCAGATCTACCGGCAAAAAAACTCTTCTGAAGAAATATTTGATCCTTCCGAGCAAGCCGCCGCCCAGCTTCTGGACGTCATTTTGAACGCGGTTGACATAGGTCCCGTGGACGCCGGAAGACAAAATATACCGGAGCATCTCCCTGTCGCTGTCTGACAAGCTGCCGGTGCCGAACAGACGCCGTGCCAGCATCCGGTTTTGGGTTTCAAAGTCCCCGAGTCCGAGTTTTTGCGTTTCCTGCTCAATATACGTCCAGTCCAGTGCTCCCTCGTATCTTTGCAGAAGCACATAGGTATCCAGGATCGATCTCAGGCCGGTGCCGGCTTTTTGGTAATGCTCCCATTCATGGGAGAGCAGATAGAGGTAGAAATCTTCCGGGCGAAACTCCAGTTCAGAGCCTGTTTTGGGAAGCAGTCTCTCTCTGATGCTGCAGTAATAATCGTTCAGTCTGGCCTCATATCCCTCGCCGAACAGATCCACATGCATCTGCATGTTGGTGACAGGCTCTTTAAAATAGACATCGTGATGGCCGGCGCCATAGCTTTCTACTGTGTAACCGAGGCCCAGCATAATATCCCGGACCTGCTCTTCGAAGCCTTTGTCGAACAGGATATCGCAGTCCGCGCTCTCGCGCATACCAAATTGCGGATACCAGTCTTTGATCACGGAGCCTTTGAGGGGCACATACCAGATCCCGGCTTCGTTCAGCTTCTCGCAGACTGCAGAACGTTCGGTATCCAGGATCATGGTCTTCCAGTAGGCGCGCGAGACGGCTTTCGCAAAATCCTCCGTGCAAAGGCCGGCAGACTGAAGTGCGAGGCCGGTAATTGCAGCAAGCATATGCCGGGAAGCAAGTTTATACAGTTCATCAAGATCTGTGTTTTTCAGCTTTTCCTTGTCAGCCGTCTCCTGATTTACCGCACACCTGCATAAATAAATCAGGCTTTCGGCGACAGGCGAAGCTATATTTTCGAGCATGATCAGATGCCCTCCTCATGCGATAGCTGCCTCTGTTTGTCCGGACGCTCCGAAACAGCGTTGGAAACCGCGAACACCACTCCATCAGTGCGCAAGAGCAGACTCTGCCGCCAGATGCTCATAAACAGGATTTTTTGCGTCGCACCCGTTTCTCCCGGCCGGGTGATAGGTGGAAACCATTCCCTCCACCGTCTCGCGGATGTCCTCCCGGTTGGCATAGGCCCGCTCCATCAGCGGCTCCAGTTGGGAGAGGAACTCATCCGTATCAAAGGGGATGGGACTGCCGATGTGGATCAGTTCATTGTCTGTCTTGCGAAGGCCCTCCTCCGCCATCAGCTTCTCCTCGTAGAGCTTTTCGCCGGGGCGAAGGCCGGTGTATTCGATCTTGATATCCACGTCCGGCTTAAAACCGGAAAGGCGGATCAGGTTGCGGGCCAGGGTATCGATTTTGACAGGGCTGCCCATATCCAGCACAAAGATTTCCCCGCCCTTGGCATAGGTACCGGCCTGGAGCACCAGGCTCACCGCTTCGCTGACCGTCATGAAATAGCGGATGATGTCCGGATGGGTCACCGTCACGGGGCCGCCCTTGGCGATCTGCCGCTTGAAAACGGGAACGACCGAGCCGTTGCTGCCCAGCACATTGCCAAACCGGACCGCCACAAACTCCGTCTTGATCTCGTCCGCCGGCAGCTGAAGCTTGCTCACAGGATCACTGAACTCTCCGTTGTGGGCATAGAGCGTGGGCAAGTCAAAGGGGCGTCCCTCCCGCACCTTTTTGTCAAAGGCCTGGATGACCATTTCACAGAGACGCTTGGAGGCGCCCATGATGTTGGTGGGGTTCACGGCCTTGTCGGTGCTGATGAGCACAAAGCGCTTGCAGCCGTGGGCCATGGCGGCATAAGCGGTCTTGTATGTACCGATGACGTTGTTTTTGATGGCCTCGCAGGGGCTGTCCTCCATCAGCGGGACGTGCTTGTGGGCAGCAGCATGATAG
>ODAI011633928.1_pt1 | contig 13000 bp, 13 predicted proteins | sample 1539321 | NCBI WGS metagenome assembly ODAI01 (sample SAMN02144231, study PRJEB22623) | gut metagenome | biome: sheep rumen | host: Ovis aries | place: New Zealand | reverse complement strand
TGCCCGATCAGAGCAATCCCGATCCGGTTCACCTGTTCTTTCACTTCCTCTTCGTTCAGATCCAGCCGGTAGCCCGGAATGGATTCCAGCTTGTCCACCGTACCGCCGCAGAACCCCAGCGCCCTGCCGCTCATCTTGGCCACTTTCGCTCCTAAAGAAGCGACCATCGGCATTAAGGCAATCGTGGTCTTATCCCCGACACCTCCCGTGGAATGCTTGTCCACCTTGATTCCCTGAATCCCGCTGAGATCCACCACATTGCCACTGTAGGTCATGGCTTTGGTCAGATAGTAGGTTTCCTTCTCACTCATTCCGTTTAAGCGGATCGCCATCAGAAGAGCACTCACCTGATAGTCCGGAATCTCTCCCTTGCAGAAACCGTCAATAAAGAACTGAATCTCCTCCTCGCTTAACTCCTCTTTGATTTTCTTTTTCTCAATGATATCCGTAAATAACATAGAATCCTCCCGGTATTCACGGAAAGGAAAAACATGAAAAAAGCGCCTTTCCTCTTCCGGATGATACTGTTTTCTTATCTCTATCTTTATTATAGCGCAAACCCTTTCTCCCCATGGGCGGAATTTGATTCTTAAGAATCAAAAAAGGATGCCTTTGCATCCTATTTCGGTTCCTTGTATTTTCCGAGTTTCTTCACGCGGTAGTACGTATCGTAGATCTTACGGCGTACTCTGCGGATATTCCGATAAAGGAAGAAGAAACGGTCAAAGTCTTTCTGATCATAGATATAATCAAACTCCCCGATCTGCTCCACATAGTCCGGTCCGAATCTGCGCTTGTAGTAATACAGGCCGTAGAACGGATCTTCCTTGTTGGTCTTGCCGCTGAAGCCCACCATATCGTAAAGGGTGACACCCTTCTCCTTCAGTTCTTTAATGGCCGTGATATGGTTATGGTCGGTCGGCGAGAAGCTATAGAAGTCATCCCGCTTGTAATTGTAGAGATTCCAGCTCTTGTTGCCGTAATAGACATAGATGGCGGTTCCGATGATTTCCTTTTCCCCGTACTTCTCCAGCAATGCCTGACACTCGTCGATTTCCTTCTGACGTTTTGTCTTCTGGCTCTCATCGCTCTGCACGTCCTTGGAATTGAATTCCTTGAGAAGGAAGTCCAGATTCTTCTTCAGATCCACTTCCGTCACATAGAAGATGATATGTCCGGCCAGCTTATCCATCAGGCGTTCAAAGAACTCCACCTTGTGCGGTTTGAAGCCCTGCGTCTTGGTCAGATCGTATTCCATCATGACCAGATACTTCAGTTCCTCCCTGGTGCCGTGGCGGGTCGTCACCGCTCCGATGCGGTCCAGCCGCTTCAGGGTAGCAACCTTGCTTTTGGAGAATTTGGACTGAATGGTCTTCATGTCACCGGAGATATCGATCTTTAAGGTGAAGCGGTTGATCCAGCTGCCGTTATAGGCGTTGCCGTACCCTTTATGCCGAAAGCCTCTTTCCTTTAAGTATTCCGTGATGTATTCGTTGTTGAAACCGTCATCGATGACGTTTCCGTCGATATCCTTATGCCACCGCTCCACATTCGGGTCAATGCGCAAAAATGTCACCTTTTCGCTTCGGGCATATTCCACTAAGGAATCAATAAAGAAGTGGAAGAGTTCCTCATTGTAGTAATCCACGCACATTCCCGTCGGGATATAGATATAAGGATGTGCGGCATACGGGAATTTCTTCTTTAAAAGAATCGTGGTGGCCAGAAGGTTCCCCTCTTCATCCTCCACGCCCGCATAACGTGTCTCATATCCTTCATAGGCCTTTTCGTATTCCGCCCAGAAGGATGTCTTCATATAGTGATTGAACGGATGGTTCAAAACGAATTCATCCATTTTCTTCGGATCAATATCCAGAACAAATTTCATCCGCGATTACCATCCTTTCCATAAGAGATAGAACTTGCGCTTGTATGCCCTGTAGTGCGCATAGACATAGCGGAAGATCTTATATTTTCTTTCGTTAAATACCGCATCGAACTCTCCGGCGTACTCAATAAAGTCTCCGCCGAACGAACGCTTGAAGTCCTGCAGTCCGTAATACGGATCTTTCGGATCCAGAGAACCGCTGACGCCTTCAAAGTCATAGGATTCCCCGCCCCGTTTCTTGCACTCACTGATTACCAGGGAATGCAGCGCAAAGGCTGTCCGGAAGTTCGGCAGGATCTTAAAGGTATACATATTCAGATTGGAAACCTTTTTCCCGATCTGAACGATCAGCTTGGCTCCGAGCACCTTTTCTCCCTGATGCGCATAGTCCTCTTCCTCCATGGCCTTTAATTCCTTTTCATAGGAGGCAATGGAAGCAAGGCGCTCCTTCTGCTGCTGCGCCTTCAGTTTGGTCTCATCCTCCGCAAGCAGTCTTTCATATTCCGCCTTCACGTTATAATAGGCCTGCGTCAGATTGGCCTTGGCAATATAGATATGGGCATTGTCACCATAGACATCCATTAAGCGTTCAAAATACCTCACCGAGCGCGGAATGAAGCGGTTCTTTTTGGCCAGATCCACTTCCGCTTCATATAAAAGCGGCAGGTCCTTCCGGCTGCCCTCTTCCACCTTGACGCAGCGCATCTCGTTCTTGCGCGTATGCCCGTTGAAGTTCTTGATGCCTTTATAAATGGTCTTCAGATCCGGTGTGGTATCCAGAATATAGGTGAAGCGGCTCATCCAGTTTCCGGAATAGCCGTAATTGTATCCCAGATGAACAAATCCGTCCTCAACAAACGCATCCGTCATCCACCGGTGGTCAAATCCGCCCTCCAGAAGTTCCCCGTTCTTTTTATGTTCGATGATCGGATAGTCCGGGTCCACCCGCAAAAAGAAACAGTGCAGCGTATCCCGGCAGTATTCGCACAGCTTCCGGTTAAAGAAGTGCAACAGATCCAGATCGCTGTAATCGATATTGTATCCGTAACATACATACGCAAAATTGGACAGGACATAGAACTCCTTCCGGTAAAGGATCAGAGCGCTGGCAACCAGTTTGCCGTCCTCCTTCACCCCTGCCGTCGCATAGTGATATCCGTCAATTGCCCGCAGTTTTCCGTATGCGGTCACCTTGGTATAGCGGTTGGTATCCGAGGATTCACAGAAAGCGTCGAATTCCTTTTCATCAATATTCGTTACAAACTCTCTCATTTGTTCCTCCTGGTACGGATCCACGTCCGGATGTCTTTATAAAGAGGCACGCCCTTGATAAAGGCCCAGTACATCAGCGGGTTGATCGGCAGATCGAACTCTCCGATATACTCATCGATGTTCGGATCAAAGTAACTCTTGAAGATGGTCAGTCCGTCATCCAGCGTTCCTTCCAGTCCGCCGAAATTGCACAGGCGGCAGCCGTTGTCATAGGCCCACCTGATTCCGGAATAGTAGGAAACATAAGTCGCATAGTACTTGTTGTATTTCTCATTCATGCCGGCATACAGCAGCTCTGCCGTAGAGCCGACCTTGATTCCCAGTAAGCAGGAGATATAGACTTCATCCCCGTCTTCCTTCTGCGCTTCATTTAAGAAGTCAATCTGTTTCAGGATGCTCTGCAGCTGGTCCTTCTTCTGGGAGTTCTTATTGCTGGAAGCATTCTTCAAGCCTTCCTCCAGCTGAGCAGCCTCTTCCTTGAAATTGATCAGCTGCTGCTTGATATTCAGTTTTGTTGCGCAGACGTAGATATTCTTCGGATAGGCGTCATAGAGACGTTCGTAGTATTCCTGATTGCGCAGCATGATGTTCTTCCGTTTTTCCGTATAGCTCATGATATGCGCAAAAACATCCAGCTGATCGCGCTTTAAAATCTCCAGTTCCACCCCTTTGCCCTTGGCTTTGCGGATCTCCTTAAAGGCTTTCGGATGATAGTTCTCTTCCCAGTTTTCCCCGTAATAGAGAACACCGCAGTAGCGTGGCTGTGCCGTTGCGTACATATCCTTATTAAATCCGAAGTGCTTATATCCGCACTTCTTTAAGGCGTCAATCACGGCACTCTGACGCACGCCTTCGCTCTCTCTGGCTTCCTTAATCGGCAGCGAGCTTAAAAGCACATTCGGATCCATGCGCAAAAGGATGCCGCCCTTGCTGCGGGCAAACTTCTTCATTTCCTTGGTAAAGAATGCCAGTAATTCCTGATTGTTGAAATCAAGAAGCGGTCCGCGCGGCAGATAGAACATCTTCATGCCGAGCGGCAGATCTCTCATTAGGGCCAAAGCCGTGGCGACCAGATGATCATCCTCATAGACCCCGCAGAGATAGGAGTGCCACTCCTTTTTTACTTCCCGCCACTCAGGGCTCTGGAAAATATTATAAAGAGGACTATTTGCGGCATAGCTCAGATACTCCTCTTTGGTTAAATCACTTTTAAATGTATAAGACATTGCCTGTTTCACTTCTTTCCTATCCATTATAACAAAATAAGAAATTGATAACTACGTTTGGTTGTGTTAAAATAGTTTTGCTTGGATGATTAGCTCAGCTGGGAGAGCATCTGTTTCACGTATAGAGGGTCAGGGGTTCGAGTCCCTTATCATCCACCATTGCTGGAAAGTACAGCGGGAAGGAATTCCCGCCGTTTTTCTGTTTTCTTTTCAGGGTTGAATGGGGGGATGTATTCGTGCTACTTTATAAACATGAGAAGGAAGAAAAGATGAAAAGCATGAAAAAGCCACCAAAAGAAACCGCATTATACCTTCTGTGCATCATTGCCGGACTCATTACCGGATATCTCTCCGGAAATCTTTTTCCGTCTTTTCAAACAATGCAGGATATGAATGAACATGCTGTCACTCAGACAAAGGAAGCGTTCCATGCGGAAAACGTGTCTGTCACAAAAGCACGGCTTTCTTATCAGTCCGCATCCCCATACTCCTTTTTCGGTATTGTTTTCTTCCCGAATCAGGTCGTACAGAATTACGAATCTGCTTTACAGATTGATTCTTCCTTTTACTCTGTACTCAACAGTGAGAAAAATGATACGGATCATCAGCAGTCACTCAGTGCTACAGAAGAACTGAATACCCTTTTGAAAGAGCAGTTCGGCAACAATGCCACCGGTACCGTTTTATCACGAAACAACGGAAAACATATCCAGTATTACTTGCTGGCACAGACGGGAACTGACGCTTCGGAAACATTAGCAGAACTGGTAAGAGGCACAAGCGCATACGGGAGTGCGGAAGATGCTGTACTTTATTATGCGGAAATCGCAAATACCAAACTCGCTTCCGATACGGTTGAAATCCTGAAGTTTTTCCAGTCCGGCTATGAAATTCTGCCAAATCAGCCGAATTCCTATATCAGCCGGATCAAGAAAAACCGAATCGCTCCGGAAGTCACCATTATTCTGAAGGGAGGAAACTGACATGAAAAAAGCACTCGGAATTCTCCTCTTTCTCATCGCATTCCTGTTTGCTTTCTCTTCTCAGCGCAAATATGTCACGGATGCTGGCGCAAAGGAATTAATCACAAATGAACTCTCTGCTTACACAAGTGAACCGCAGATTGCCATTGTGAATGCCGATTACGAAAAGGAAGGAAAAGCGCAGATATTCCATTACACATTGAGTAATGATGATTATGCACCTTATCTTTATTACGGAACAGCAAAGATCCGCTCCGGAAAAATCATAAATGCAGAAGAAATCAGAAACAGTCTGAAGCAGTTTGAATCAGACATCGAAGCAACAGAGACACTGAAACAATTCCTAGAAGCAGGCGTTTCAGTCCCCTTCCGTGTATTTGTTACAGGTAATACGGAAAAAGAAGCCGAAGCCTGTCTGGTGCTCTCTGAAGTGTTTCCTGCAGAAGAGCTTCAGGCTATACTGAAGGAATACAAGACCGCACAGGCCATTGATACGCTCTTTCTCAACACCTTAGCTGTGGAAGACGGTGATCTTGTTTCTCACAATCTGGATGTTCTGGGATGCTTCTTTCCGTATTACAGGGAAAACAACGAACTCTTCCATAATGACTATATGAGAGAGAAGATCGCGGAAGCAGTGCGGATTGAAATCAGATGATACAAAACAGCCTGACTCCCGTCTTATCGGGAATCAGGCTGTTTTTCTATGGCTTAATATTCAAATTCATAGCGGGTCATCGTAGAGGCCCATTTATCCTTTTCAATAAAAGGTTTCGCAAATTCCGGACGGACCAGACTGTTCGGAAAATACTGTGTTTCCAGACACAGTCCCATCTGCGGCTTGTAGTCTGCTCCTTCTTTCCCAAGAGGGCATCCCAGATAATTTCCGGTATAGAACTGCACTCCCGGAAGATCCGTATAGCACTTCATGGTGATTTTTGTTATGTCTGAAGTCACCTTTCCGAAATAGCGGAAGGTTCCGTCATAGCCATCAATCACCAGATTATGGTCGATTCCGTTGGAGAGGATCATCTGCTCATCTTGCGGATCATACCCTTCCGAGATTCTCTTTCCCTTTCTGAAATCAAATACCGTACCTTCCACGCTGCGGATCTCTCCCGTTGTGATTGCCCCCTGCTTCACCGGTGTAAAATAAGAGCAGTTCATCACAGCCGTATGATTGAGAACCGTACCGCTGTTATGTCCGTTTAAATTGAAATAGGTATGGTTGGTCGGATTGAATACCGTCTTACGGTCAGAAACCATATCGTATTTCAGTAACAGAGACTTTTCCTCCAGATAATATGTCACATTCAGCAATCTCTCACCCGGAAAGCCGTTTTCCAGATGGCTTAACTTCAGTTGCAGCACAACATAGTTATCCCCGAGCTCAATGAGTTTCCATAACTGCTTCTGCGCTCCGTAAAGAACGCTGGAGTGCAGATTGTTTTCCCCGTTATTTTTCTCTAAGGGATACGTAAGACCGTCCATGGTAAAGGAAGCACCTTCCGTCCGGTTGGCATTCGGCGCAATCACCGCTCCGAGATTTCCCTTGTTTGTCAGATAGGCATCCAGGTCTTTATACCCCAATACCACATCCAGATTATTTTTCTCTTTCAGTTTCAGTGAGAGTAAAACGCAGCCGAAGGCGGAAACTTCCGCCCTCAGGTATTCATTTTCTATTTGATATTTATAAACTTCCCTGTGATCCGGCAGAATGCCGAACAGTTTCATTCCCATAACGCGTACTTCCTTCCTATCTCTGATGCTCCGCAAAGACCACGCTGAGCGCATCGATCAGATCGCTGGCGCGCATCGAAGCCTCCCCTTTGATTAAAGAGGCCTTACTGCCGGCTGCCGCATGCAGATAGGCGCCCATGCAGGCAGAAGACAACTGGGAATACCCCTGAGCTAACAGGCTTCCGACAATTCCCGTCAAAGCGTCTCCGCTGCCGGCCTTTGCCATGCCCGGAGATCCGTTTTTAATCAGATACACCTCATCGCTCCGGTAGGAAGCAATGACACTCTCCGCATCCTTTAAAATAACGCATACTTTATATTCGTCCGCAAATTCCTTTGCGCAGTGTTCCTTATACTTTTTAACGGTCGCAACGTCCCACCCGCTCAAACGGGAGAACTCCCCGATGTGCGGTGTCAGAATGACATTGGCGCGCTTGTTCTGAAGCAGTTCCTTGTGCTGAGAGAGCACATTCAGTCCGTCCGCATCGATCACCAGCGGCTTCTTCTGACGCAACAGATAGCGCAGGATCTGATAGATCTCTTCGGAATTGCTGACGCCGCAGCCGATGCTGACGGCATCCATCTTGTCAATGATGCGGTCCAACAGGTCAATATTCTCTCTGGCGATCACCCCGTCGATCTCCTCCAAAGGGATCAGTACCGCTTCCGGCAGAACACCCACCAGAATCTTTGTGATCTCTTTTAAAGATGCCAGGTAAAGATAGCCGCAGCCTGCCGCATAGGCGGCTTTGGAAGAGAGAATGGCGGCTCCCGGATAATTGGCGCTGCCGGCAATATTCAAAAGCCTGCCGAAGTCTCCCTTGTGGCAGTCTTTTTCCCGTTTCTTATAGGTGCCGAACACCATTTCTTCCGTAACCGTAACCTTATTCATAGTTATATTTTACAACATATTTGAAAATCGTTGGCAGGAATTATACAATATTCATAGTATAGAAGGAGATTATCATGCCAAACAAAAATATCTTTGATGTTGTTCTGCTTTTCGCTCTTCCGGCCAGCGGAAAGAGTGAAGTCCGCCGTTACATGGCCAACATTTCCCCGAAAAAACTGTCTGAGGAATTCCATATCGGCGACAATTTACAGCTGGACGACTTCCCATACGTCTTCATGATGCGCCGCATCGATGAAGAGCTTTTAAAACTCGGGGAACCGAGAATGTACTATCCGGGAGAAGATTCCTTCCTGGACGGCAGAGACTGGGCTACTTTAACCACATTATTAAACGAAGACTACTACGATATGATCAACCGTAATGTGGTACAGTGCGATTCCGCAGCGGAATACCTGTTCCAGAGACTGGAAAACGCCGCCATCAAAGTCGGTATCAATCCGCGTCTGACTTATCTGAAACCGGAGATCCGCAAAGCGCTCGCCGAAGCACTGGAAGACGAATGCCGCAAGATGCTGGATGAAAAGCAGGCTGCCTATCCGGATACGATGGAAAACAAAACCATCATCGTGGAAATGTCCCGTGGCGGCGCCGTCGGTTCCACCATGCCGCTTGCCGATCCGTTCGGCTACCAGTACACACTGCGTCACTTCTGCCCGGAAATTCTGGAGAAAGCTGCGATCCTCTACATTGAAGTCACTCCGGAAGAAAGCAGAAGAAAGAACAGAGAACGTTTCGACCCGACCAACCCTGGTTCCTCCATCAACCACGGAACACCGGAACTGGTCATGATCAATGACTACGGCTGTGATGACATTGCCTATCTGCGTTCCGTTTCCGAAGTGGAAAACACGGTCACGGTGAAATCCTTTGACAAGACTTACCATTTACCGATCGGTGTCTTCAACAACATGCCGGACAGAACCACTTTCCTGCGTGACTATCCGGAAAAATGGGATAAAGACCTGGTCAATGACATTGAGCGTCTGGTCAAGAGCGCCACAGACACCATGTGGGCCAATTACAAAAAGTAGAAAAAGCCGCAAGGCTTTTTTCTTTCTGTTATAATATGATTGAAAATCACAGGAGAATCATACTATGAGTCAATACGAATTGTGTCTTGAATCCGCAAATTTTATCCGTTCGATTGTTGATACCACGGATGCCGTCGGGCTCGTGCTCGGCAGCGGCCTGGGAAATCTGGCCGAAGAGATTGAAAACCCGGTCGTCATACGCTACAAGGATATCCCGAACTTCCCTGTCACAACCGTGCCGGGGCATGCCGGAGAGCTGGTATGCGGCTATATTAATAATGTGAAGGTATTATGCATGAAGGGGCGCTTCCACTTCTATGAAGGCCATTCCATGCAGACGGTCGCCATGCCGGTTCGCGTCATGAAACTGTTAGGCTGCAAGTGCGTCATCTTAACGAATGCGGCCGGCGGCTGCAATCCTTCCTTCCACCCGGGAACATTAATGGTCATTGATGACTTCATCAACTTCATGGGAGACAATCCGCTGTATGGCGAAAACGAAGACAGATTCGGTCCCCGCTTCCCGGATATGACCAAAGCCATGGATCAAAAGCTCAGAGACTTAACGCTGCGCTCTGCCAAAGAGCTGAATATCGATGTACAGAGCGGTGTCTATATGTCCTTCCGCGGTCCGAACTTTGAAACCCCTGCCGAAATCCGCTTTGCCCAGCGCATCGGTGCGGATGCCGTCGGCATGTCCACGGTTCCGGAAATCCTGGTCGCCAGACACTGCGGCCTGCCGGTGCTCGGAATCTCCTGCATCACCAATATGGCGGCGGGCATCACCGGCGAAGAACTGACCCATGAGGAGGTTCAGGAAACGGCGGACCGTGTCAACAAGGACTTCCGCAATCTCTTAAAGACCGTGATCACCAATATGGAATAAACGCAGAACTCCGGAGTGTTTCTCCGGAGTTCTTTTTTTATCTTGAGAGTCCTCTGTGCCCGTATACTTTCAGCTGATTCAGTTCCTTCTCCAGCTGTTCAAATTTCTCATCGCTCAGCTCCACCAGAGCAGAATCGAGATTCTCCAGGATCCTTTCCTTATTCTTCGATCCCGGAATCGGAACAACATTCGGATACTTATGCAGCATCCACGCCAGAGTGATCTGGGCAGGTGTGGCCTCTTTTTCCTCTGCCACCCGCTTTAAGAGATCAACGATCGGCTGATTCCCTTCAATATTCCGCTTGGAAAGCTGCGGCACCCAGTTGCGGACATCGTCATAGCTTTCAAATCTGGTTTCCGTTGTGATCTTGCCGGACAACAGTCCCGAAGCGATCGGAGAAAACGGCACAAAACCGATATCGTGCTGCAGGCAGTACGGAATGACTTCTCTCTCTGCATCCCGCTCCACCATGGAGTAGATGTTCTGAACGGCACTGAGCGGTGTGATCTTCTGGGCTCTCTCAATCGTTCTGACATCCACCTGGGATAAGCCCCAGCCGCGGATCAGCCCTTCTTCAATCAGATTGCCCATCGCTTCGGCAATGCTTTCCAGAGATACGGACGCGCTCTGCCGGTGCAGATAGTAAAGGTCCACATAATCCGTCTGCAGGCGTTCCACGGAAGCTTTCAGGTGCGCCTTTACGGCTTCATAGACGGAACCGTATCTTCTGACATCCGAGGAATCAAGAAAGAGCTTGGTCGCAATGACGACATTCTCTCTGACATCTTTCAGAGCTTCCCCGACGATGCGCTCATTATGTCCGATTCCCGCCAGACCCGGGCTGTATACTTCCGCCGTATCAAAAAGAGTGCATCCGTGTGCATAGGCCTGCCGGATTGCTTCAACACTGTAACTCTTTTCCGGAATCTTTCCGTATCCGTGGGAAAATGCCATGCACCCCATTCCGACTTCCGATACTTCAATCTGATGCAGTTTTCTTGTTTTCATTTCTCTATCTTCCGGTGTATTCATCTTCTACCTTCATTGTAAAGCCGTGCGATTGAATCATCAAATTAAGATATTATATTTTCAATAAACTATTTTTATTGTTTCTAATTACCGGTATTCATAATATACCCGCTTTACATGTATACGTCATTCGTGTATAATTAAATCAGGAGTTATCAGTGATACAGTCATTTTACGATAAAGAAACAGAACGCATATTTCATCAGCAGTTTTCAAGAAAGATACCTGAGACAATACAGAGAATTGCTTTACGTAAGCTGATCATGATTAATAACGCAAAAGATTTAAATGATTTGAGAGTTCCTCCTGCAAACAGACTCGAAAAACTCAGTGGGGACCGCAATAGGCAGTATAGTATTCGAATCAACGATCAATACCGGATATGCTTCCGCTTTGATCAAGGGGATTTCTATGATGTAGAAATCACAGATTATCATTAATGGAAAGGAAATGAAAAATGAATAGAACAATTGAGACGCCAAAAATGAGTGAGATACTTTATGAGGAATTCATGGAGCCCTATGGCATTTCTGCTTATAAACTCGCAAAGGACATCAATGTTCCCACCTCCAGAATTCAGGATATTCTTCATGACAGAAGGAAAATAACTGCCGATACTTCATTGCGCCTGGCAAAGTACTTCGGCGTCTCCGATGATTATTTTCTGAATCTGCAAAATGAAATTGATATGCGCAACACCAGAATTGCCATAAACGACGAGATTGAAAAAATTATACCTTACTCATCCCGGAGTACACTCTCAGCAGTCTGAGAGAGTCAGTATCTCCTCTCTATATACCGGAAACAATGAAAAGCAGGAATTTCTTTCGAATTCCTGCCCTTTTTATTCCAGATAAATTGCTTTGAACTGCTCTTTTTCTTCCTTTGTTACGCCGATTTCTTTCTCAATATATTCGGAAAGATTTCCGGCATTCTGCAGATACTTTTCCAGATACTCCCTGCGTACCGTATCAAAATAGTACGTCGGGGAATCTTTCGGGAAGTCGTAACAGTCATTGGTATACAGATAGTCTTCCATAATCGTATCTTCATCCACATCCAAAAGATTCAAAACGATCATGGCTCCGATCCCGCAGCGGTCTTTTCCCATGGAGCAGTGCCAGAGCATGCTGCCCTCTTTATTCTTTAGTAAGAGCTTCACAAAGGTATGGTAGTTTTCCTTTGCCTCTTCCAGCGTGGACATCTGATCGTAGAGATCAATCATGAATTCAATGATCTTCTCCTTATGTCCTTTCAGACTTTCAATCATCCGCGCAAAGAAAGCTTCCTGATCATCTTCCCGGGTGATGCCTTCCTTGGTGTAGTTGAAGATCGGCAGCGGAACAAGCTTCATATCTTTGATCAGCGGATCCGGATGCGAGGCCATTTCCGTATCATTGCGCATGTCAATAACCTGGCGGACATCATATTCATCATAGAGCCGCTCGATATCCGCTTCACTTCCGTGATAGAGCGCCCCGGAGCGGATCAGCTTATGCGCCTTGATTCTTTTTCCTTCCTTATTGATGATTCCACCCATATCACGGGTGTTTTTCAGTCCCTGCAATTCAATCTTTTCCGATTTCATATTTTACTCCTCACTAGGATTTCCTTACCACATTGCTCTCATAGAAGAGCGGCAAAAAGATATAGCCTCTTTCTTTAAGTCCCATAATGATTTCCGGCAGAGCTTCCAGTGTCCCTTCGCAATAGTCGTGCAGCAGAACGACCATCAGCTTCTGATCATGGACCGTGTTGAACAGATTCTCCACGTATTCGTCCTTGCTTAAATTGATCAGCTTGCCGTCTCCGTCTTCCGCATCCCAGTCCACATAGCCGTAGCCGAGCTCCTGCAGTCTGGCCACGATGCCGTCCTTCAGATTCCCTGCTGTCGGGGATCCGCCCGGGAAGCGCAGGATATTGGTCGTATAGCCGATCAGTTCCTGAATGTAGTCCCTGTTTTTTACCACATCTGCGATAAAGGCAGCCACGCTGCGGTAGATCCCGTTACGGATCTGATGACTGAAGGTA
>ODAI014393655.1_pt1 | contig 13002 bp, 8 predicted proteins | sample 1539321 | NCBI WGS metagenome assembly ODAI01 (sample SAMN02144231, study PRJEB22623) | gut metagenome | biome: sheep rumen | host: Ovis aries | place: New Zealand | reverse complement strand
GAAGATCGGGAAGGACAGCTATCCCGTTCCGCCCGTTTTCGGCCTGCTGCAGAAAAAGGGCGACCTGGCGGAAAAGATGATGTATAATACCTTCAATATGGGCATCGGCATGGTGCTGGCCGTGGACGCGGCGGATGCCGACAAGACCCTGGCGGCCCTGGAAGCGGCCGGTGAGAAGGCTTACAGGATCGGCCGGATCGAAGCCGGACAAAAGGGAGTGGAATTATGCTGAAGCTTGCAGTATGTGTATCCGGCGGAGGAACCAACCTCCAGGCCATCATAGACCGGATCGGGGACGGCACCATACAGGGAGCCCGGATCGTCCGTGTGATCAGCAACAATCCCCGCGCCTATGCCCTGGAACGGGCAAAGCAGGCCGGGATCGAGGGAGTCTGCGTATCTCCCCGTCAATTTGAGACCCGTGATCTTTTTAACCAGGCCCTGCTGGAGGCACTGCAGGCGGCGGAGCCCGATCTGATCGTGCTGGCCGGCTTCCTGGTCGCCATCCCGCCCGCGGTCATCGAGGCTTTCCGGGGCAGGATCATCAATATACACCCGGCTCTTATTCCTTCTTTCTGCGGAAAGGGGTATTATGGACTTAAGGTCCATGAGCGGGCCCTGGAAAGAGGCGTCAAGGTTTCGGGCGCCACGGTCCACTTTGTGGACGAGGGACTGGATTCCGGTCCCATCATCCTGCAGAAGGCGGTGGAGATCCTGGACGGGGATACGGCCGAGGTCCTGCAGAAGAGGATTATGGAACAGGCGGAATGGATCATTCTGCCGCAGGCAATCTCCCTGATCGCCCAGGGCAGAGTCGTAATAGAGGGCAGGACCACCCGGATCCTGCCGGAACGGAGGTAAGAATGAAGGTATTACTTGTGGGCGGCGGCGGAAGAGAGCACGCGATCGCCACAGCCCTGGTCAGGAGCAGCAGGGTGGACAAACTCTACTGCGCGCCCGGAAATGCGGGTATTGCCCGTATCGCGGAATGTGTCCCGATCGGCGTCATGGAATTCGAGAAACTGACTGCCTTCGCGCGGGAAAAGGCCATTGACCTGACGGTCATCAGCATGGATGATCCCCTCTGCGCCGGTATCGCGGACGCTTTTGAGGCGGCAGGACTCCGGGTCTTCGGTACCAGAAAGAACGCGGCCATTATTGAAGGCAGCAAGGCCTTCTCCAAGGATCTGATGAAGAAATACGGGATCCCGACAGCCGCCTATGAAATATTTGACGACGCCGAAAAGGCTCTGGCATATCTGGAAACATCCAAATATCCCATCGTCCTCAAGGCATCCGGACTGGCCCTGGGCAAGGGCGTCCTGATCTGCGAAGACCGTGAACAGGCCCGGGCCGGCATCGCCGAGCTGATGGTCGATAAGAAGTTCGGCACCGCGGGGGACCAGATCGTTATTGAAGAGTTTATGACAGGCCGTGAAGTATCCGCCCTGGCATTTGTGGATGGAAAGCATTATAAGTTAATGACCTCCTCCCAGGACCATAAGCGGATCGGAGACGGAGATACCGGTCTCAACACAGGCGGCATGGGCACTTTCTCTCCCAGCCCCTTCTATACGGAGGAAGTCCACCGCTTCTGCGAGGAGCACATTTACCAGAAGACGGTCGACGCCATGGCGGCAGAGGGCAGGCCTTTTACCGGCGTCCTCTATTTCGGCCTGATGCTGACCCAGGACGGACCCAAAGTCCTGGAATACAATACCCGCTTCGGCGATCCCGAGACCCAGGTGGTCCTGCCCAGGATGAAGACGGACATCGTGGATGTGATGGACGCCTGCATCGACGGTACACTGGATCAGATCGATCTGGAGTTCTACGACAACGCTGCGGTCTGCGTCGTTCTGGCCTCCGGCGGGTATCCCCAGAGCTATGAGAAGGGCAAGGTCATCACCGGTCTGGATAAATTTGACGGCGCGGATGGCTTCTATTGCTTCCATGCGGGGACTAAATTTGACGATAATGGCAATGTCGTGACCAGCGGCGGACGTGTCCTGGGCGTCACGGCAGTAGGCCCTACGCTGAAGGAAGCCAGGGCGGCAGCTTATGAAGCGGCCGGCTGGATCCACTTTGACGGTCAGTATATGCGGCATGATATCGGCAAGGCAATCGATGCCGCGGAATAATCGAGGACCCCGCTGGAGTCCGGAAAGGATCATATAGTTATGAAAAACAGAAGATTTGCCCGTTTCGGCAGACTCGCGATGACTGTAATGACCGCGGCGGCACTCGCCTTCGGTACACTGGCAGCGGCACAGCCTGTCATGGCGGAAGTCATTACCCAGGACGGTGTCAATATCCGTCTGGAAGCAAGTACGGAAGAAAATAATATCATCGGTTCCCTGAACGCAGGCGACCATGTGGAAGTCCTTGACAGTACCACCGGCACTGACGGTGCGGAATGGTATCTGGTCCAGCTTGATAACGGCAACCAGGGCTGGGTAAGAGCGGATATGGTCGGAGAAGACCCGGAGGAAGCGCCTGCCCAGGAAGAGCAGAAGGAAGAAGCCCCTGCCCAGGAAGAACCTGAAGAGGAGGCCCCTGCAGCCGAGGAGACCAAAGAAGAGGAAGCCAAAGCGGAGGAAAAGAAGGAAGAGACCCCCGCGGCCGAAGAGAAGACAGAAGAACAGGCCGAAGAGAAAAAGGAAGAAGCGCCTGCCGCCGAAGAGAAAAAGGAAGACAAGGCGGAGAAGGACAACAAGGAGACCGGCAAGGAAGAGGAGGCCGCCAAAGATACAGCCCAGACAGACAACACTCTGAGCGCGGCGGATTCCGACCCCGCTACGGATCCCAACACTTCCTACGGACTGCAGTATGATGAGGAACCGGACGGCACCGGCAGATGGTATGTCTATAACTATGATACCGGCAGAAAGTTCGCGGTCAGCGAAATCCAGCAGATGGATGAACTGAACCAGCTGGCGGAAGAGAACGCGGCCAGGGCAGCCAGATATCATACTGTCCTGATCATCCTGTTCATTCTGCTGCTCCTTCTGGTCCTCTATATCATCTGGATGCTGCTCCGGCGCGGCCAGACCCCCGATGGCGGCAGACCGGCCCGCAAGCCTTTCTTTGCGGATGATGATGACGACGATGATGACGATGACGGTGAGGACGACGAATTCGACATCTACGGAGAAGAGGACGACGAAGACGAATATGAGGAGATCGATGATCTCGACAGCGGCGAAGATGATGAGGACGACTACGAAGACGATGAGGATGATGAGGAAGACGACGAGGAAGAGGGCAGCTTCTTCAAACTCCCTTCCTTCTTCGGCGGCTTCATGAAGAACAGGGGAGAGAAGAAAAAAGAGCCCCAGAAGCCCCGCAGGAGATACGGAGACTTTGACGAGGACGAAGATTACCCCGAGGATGTCGGCCTGATTCCTGATGAATATGAAGAGCTTGAGGAAGACGAAGATGTGATTCAGGAAAACGCAGACCCCGTTCCTGCCGCGCCTGAGGAGGAAGCTGCTGATCTGCCTGCAGAGGACGAGATGCCTGCGCCCGCGCCCGCGCCGGCACCCGGACCTTTCCGCCAGGATGCCGGATATGCTCCGGAGGACGACGAGGACGAGGATGAAGACGATATGGAGTATGAGTTCCTGAATGTCCGCAAATAAACAGGTGTCCGGAGGAATCCCGGCGCTTTATTGACATAGCATGCCATCTGTTATATTATCGATATAACAGATGGCGTTCTTTTTTCAGTAATGAAAGGTGAGGTGATATATATGCTGATCCAGATTGATTTCAGCAGCGAAGAAGCGATCTATCAGCAGCTCTGCAATCAGATCATACTCGGGATCGCGACTTCCCAGTTCACGGAGGGCCAGGCCCTTCCTTCTGTCAGGCAGCTGGCGGATGATATCGGCATCAATATGCACACAGTCAATAAAGCTTACACGGTTCTGAAGCAGGAAGGCTTTGTCAAAGTAGACAGGCGCAGGGGCGCCGTCATTTCTGTGGACGTGGACAGGATCCGGGCACAGAAGAGCATTGACAAGGAACTCAGGATCCTGCTGGCGGAAGCAATCTGCAGGAACCTGACCAGGCAGGATATCCATGCCATGGTCGACAGAATCTATGATGATTATGGAGAAGTGAATGAAAGATAACTATACCAGGAGCGCGGCGGAGGCCATCCGGCTGGCCCACAGGGTCTCCGCTGCCGGCAAACAGAATTACACAGGGACCGAGCATCTGCTGCAGGGACTGGTGCTGGAGCAGGAGGGCGCTGCTTCCCGGGTCCTGCGGGAGAACGGGGTGACCCCGGACCGGCTGCGCCAGATGGTGGAACAGCTCAAGATCCAGTCCGGCAACCTGGCCCTGCAGGACCAGGACGGTTTCTCCCCCCGCTGCCAGAAGATCCTGCGCATGGCCAGGGGACAGGCGGACCGCTACCGGTCCGAAGCGGTAGGCACGGAGCATATCCTGATGGCCATGATCCTGGAGAAGGAAAATGTGGCGGTCAAGCTTATTGAAGCCCTGGGCGTCAATCCTGCCAAGATCTATTATGAAGTCCTGTCCGCCATCGGTGAGAATCCCGCCGATCACAAGGAGGACCTGCAGACCGGCGGCCCGGACCAGTCCGGGGAATCCATGCTGGCCCAGTACAGCCGGGACCTGACCGACCTGGCGGCCCGCGGAAAGCTGGATCCGGTCATCGGCCGGGAAGATGAGATTTACCGTATGATCCAGATCCTCAGCAGGCGGACCAAGAACAATCCCTGCCTGGTGGGTGAGCCCGGCGTGGGCAAATCAGCCATCGTGGAAGGCCTGGCCCGGCGGATCGTGGAAGGAAGCGTTCCGGAAACGGTCCGGGGCAAACGGCTGCTGACATTGGATCTGTCCGGCATCGTGGCAGGCTCCAAATACAGGGGTGAGTTCGAGCAGAGGATCAAGTCCATTATCGCCGAGGTCATCGCGGACGGGAATGTCATCCTCTTCGTGGATGAGATGCATACCCTGATCGGGGCAGGCGGCGCGGAGGGGGCCATTGACGCCTCCAACATCCTCAAGCCCTCCCTGGCCAGGGGCGAGCTGCAGATGATCGGCGCCACCACCCGGAATGAATACAGAAAATATGTGGAAAAAGACGCGGCGCTGGAAAGACGTTTCCAGCCTGTCGCCGTTGAAGAGCCCGACGCGGAGGAAGCCATGGAAATCCTGCGGGGGATCGCCCACTGCTATGAGGACTACCATAAGGTTTCCATCACAGAGGAGGCCATCCAGTCCGCAGTCAGCCTCTCCGAGCGTTATATCAATGACCGCAACCTGCCGGACAAGGCCATAGACGTGATCGATGAAGCCTGCGCCGCAGTGCGCCTGCGCGGTCTGGGGAGCGGGACAGATCCCCTGTCGGAGCTGGAAAAGGAGATCCGGGAGGCCGACGACAGGATTGCCGCCGCTTTTATGGCCGGCGACATGGATACAGCCCGCCAGGCCAGGGCGGAACAGGAAGCCCTGCGCAAAAAGCTGGAGTCCAGAAAGAGACGGGCCGGCAGGAAAGCCGCAGGACCGCCCCGGGTGACCGCTGAGGATGTGGCAGGCGTTATTTCAGTCTGGTCCAAAGTCCCTGTCAGCAGGCTGACCCGGAAAGAGAGCGACCGCCTGATGCAGCTGGAGTCCGAGCTCCATAAGCGGGTCATCGGCCAGGAGGACGCGGTCCGGGCCGTGGCAAGAGCCATCCGCCGGGGCCGGGCCGGCCTGCAGGACCCCCGGAGGCCCATTGGTTCCTTCCTTTTCCTGGGACCCACCGGCGTCGGCAAGACGGAACTGGCCAAGGCCCTGGCCCAGGTCATGTTCGGGTCCGACCAGGATATGATCCGCGTGGATATGTCTGAATATATGGAGCAGTACGCGGTGTCCAAGATCATCGGCTCCGCGCCCGGTTATGTGGGCTATGAAGAGGGCGGCCAGCTGTCCGAAAAGGTCAGGAAGCACCCCTATTCCGTCGTCCTTTTTGACGAGATCGAGAAGGCCCACCACGATGTCTTCAACGTGCTCCTGCAGATCCTGGACGAAGGCCATATCACGGATTCCCAGGGTCACAAGGTGAACTTTAAGAATACCATTATCATCATGACCTCCAACGTGGGCGCCCAGAAGATCATCGAGCCCAAGACCCTGGGCTTTGGCGCCAGAGCCAGCCGGGAGACCAGCTATGAGAAGATGAAGACAGGCGTCATGGAGGAGGTCGGCAAGATCTTCCGTCCTGAATTCGTCAACCGGATCGATGAGATCCAGGTCTTCCATGCTCTGACCCCCGAGGAGATGCAGCAGATCACGGCCCTGCTGGCCTCTGACCTGCAGAAGCGGGCCGCCCGCAATATGGGCATTACCCTGCGGATCACTCCTTCCCTGCGCCGTCATATCGCGGAGCACTACGCCAATGAAAAGATGGGCGCCCGGCCCCTGAAGCGGGCCGTACAGACCGTGATCGAAGACCCTATGGCGGAGAAACTCCTGTCCGGCGAGATCATGGCGGGCGATACGGTCTCGGCAGGCATGCGGGGCGGCGAAGCGGTCTTTACCGTGAAGGACAGAAAGACCGTCCCGGCGACGTCGGAAGCGGCCGGGGAGGAGGCGCCCGATGGCCTCGAGTAAGAAAAAGACCGCCTTCTTCTGTCAGGAATGCGGTTATGAATCCGCCAAATGGACCGGCCAGTGTCCGGCCTGCCGGGCCTGGAATACCATGGTAGAGGAGCCGGTCAAAATGACCGGGACCGGCGGCATGGCAGGGCGGACGGCCAGGATCGGTCAGGACCGGATGCCGGTCAGTCTCTCCGCCGTAAAGGAAGGCGGGGAAGTCCGCTTTCCCACCGGTTTCGGGGAACTGGACCGGGTCCTGGGCGGGGGGATCGTCAAAGGATCTCTGATCCTGGTCGGCGGCGACCCCGGCATCGGCAAATCCACCCTGCTGCTGCAGGCGACGGCCAATATAGCGGCCGCCGGACACAGGGTCCTCTATATTTCCGGCGAGGAATCCCTGCATCAGATCAAACTGCGGGCCGACCGGGTCGGTTCCTTCGGGGATAATGCCCGTTTCCTGTGCGAGACCGAACTGGATACCATCACACAGATCCTGCCCCGGGAAAAGCCGGACCTGGTGATCATTGACTCCATCCAGACCATGTATAATTCCGGCGTCCAGTCGGCGCCGGGCAGTGTTTCCCAGGTCCGGGAGACCACGGCTGTTCTGCTGCGCCTGGCCAAGGAGACCGGGATCACCTTCTTTATTGTCGGCCACGTGACCAAGGAGGGGACCGTGGCGGGACCCAGGGTCCTGGAGCATATGGTGGATACGGTCCTCTATTTCGAGGGCGACCGCTATGCCTCCTACCGGGTCCTGCGGGGCGTCAAGAACCGCTTCGGTTCCACCAATGAGATCGGCATTTTCGAAATGGGAAGCGCGGGCCTGCAGGAAGTCCTGAATCCTTCGGAATATATGCTGAGCGGACGGCCCGTGGGGGCCAGCGGCAGCATCGTGACCTGCTCCATGGAAGGGACCAGACCCCTGCTGACCGAAGTACAGGCCCTGGTCTTTCAGACCAACTATGGCTATCCCAAGCGTCAGGCCACCGGTACCGATTACAACCGGGTCAATCTGCTGATGGCGGTCCTGGAAAAGCGTCTGGGCATCCCCATGTCCGACTATGACGCTTATATCAATCTGGCCGGCGGCGTCCGTCAGACGGAGCCGGCACTGGACCTGGGGATTGTCATGGCCATCCTGTCCAGTTTCCGCAACACCCCCCTGCCCGATGATATGGTCGCCTTCGGCGAAGTGGGCCTGTCCGGGGAGGTACGGTCCGTGACCATGGCGGAAGCCAGGGTGCAGGAGGCCCGCAAGCTGGGCTTTACGACCTGCCTGCTGCCGGCCGGCAGCCTGGCCAGGCTGAAAGCGCCGGAGAGCATGCGGCTGATCGGAATCTCCGGTCTGCAGCAGGTCCTGGACTATATTTAGGGAGCGGACGCGGTTAACAGTTCATGAATGAGTATTGACAGCGGATATGCTATAATAAGGAGCATAAAACGAAGTCTTCTGTAAAGAGGATTCCAAAGCGTGTGTTCCGCGCGGGAAATGAGGTAGTAATGAGCAAAGAGAAAGTGGACAGAAGCAAAAGCGAAATCGGGGATTCCAAAGGCAATCTGGCCTATAAGGAAAGGAAGAGATGGACATTGTTCGGCCTGCCCTTTACCTTTACGGAGTTCTATATCTATGATAATGATATCCAGATCCGGGCGGGTCTGATCAATTCCAATGAGGATGACTGCTATATGTACAGGATCACGGACGTCAAGCTGAAACAGTCCCTGTTCCAGAAGATGTTCGGCCTGGGTACTGTAGAATGCTATACCTCGGATGTCACGGACAAGAAGATCGTTCTCAAGAACATCCGCAACGCCCGGGAGATCAAGGATTTCATCTACAGTGCCTCCGAAGAGAGCAAGAGACGCCGCCGGACAGTCAACATGCAGAACATCGGCGCTTACGAGGACTATGATTACGATCAGGATATGTAAGCCGCATGGCTGCAGATCCTGACGGACAGCCTGTCATCCCCGTTCCCATGCGGACCGGGGATGGCGCCTGGGTATTCAGACCTGAAATTTTTATCAAAAACAGGTTGAATCTCGTAAATTCCTATGCTATACTTTCGTAGTCGGCAAAAAAAGCCGCCATAGGGGAATCATACAATGGCAGTATTCCGGTCTCCAAAACCGTCCATGGGGGTTCGAATCCCTCTTCCCCTGCTGCAGATCCTTTCAGATGCTCCGTACGGAGCGCCTGAGAGGATTTTTTTTGTTTCTCTGTGCATTCTGCGCATTTTTCAGGGAGGCCCTGTCCGAAATGTAGTGTTGAAAGTCTGCTGTACTTTTCACCTGCTTGTGATATAATTAGCGCGACAGCCGCGCGCCGTCCGCAGGCCGGCCCGTGGCCGCAGCTTATCCATACGCGATTGAACAGGACAGGTCAATTTGAGCGACAAAGCGGAACGTAAGAAAAAACTGATCAGAGATACAGCCCGGGAAGTCTTTATCCGGAAAGGCTTCAAGGATGTCACGATGAAGGACATCGCCCAGACTGCGGGGATCAGCAGGGGCGGCCTTTATCTGTATTATTCCAGTACAGAGGAGCTTTTGCTGGACGTGCTCCGGATCGAATCGGCAGAGTCGGACGATACCTTTGAGACAGCCATCTCCCGGCGGGCGGCAGCGGCGGACATCCTGCTGCTGTTCCTGAATGAACAGAAAAAGGAGCTTCTCAACCAGCAGGACGCTCTTTCTGTGGCGACCTATGAGTACGCCTTTTCCACCGGCCCCGGGGAAAGCGGTTTTTTGCGCAAACGTTTCCAGTCGGCGGTCCGCATCATCGAGCATCTGATCCGGGCCGGGATCCAGAATGATGAATTCTACAGTTCGGATCCCCACGCCGCCGCGACCAACATCATGTTCGTGATAGAGGGTCTTAAGATCTCCGCCCAGACCATCGGGATAACGGAGAAGGAGGTCGACCGTGAGATCCGCTACCTCATGGACGGACTTGCCCGGTTTTAATGAATGAAAAGTGCTTTTGACAGTGACCCTGCCCGAAGCACTTTCTTGTGTACCCAAACGGACTGTATCCGCCGTCCGGGTACCCGCCACAGGTAATACAGTCAACTGCCGTCGGCCAGCCCGGCGTACGTTCACAGACAGATATGTATATAAGAACAGGAGGAACCATTTAGGAAATGAGCGGTGTAAGACGTATTTACGTTGAAAAGAAACAGCCCTATGCCGTAGAGGCGCAGCACCTGAAGGAAGAGATCACAGGCTTTCTGGGCGTTGACGGGATCGAGGATGTCAGAGTCCTGATCCGCTACGACGTCGAGAATATTTCAGATCAGGTATTTGAAACAGCCTGCAGGACCGTATTTTCCGAGCCGCCCGTCGATATCCTTTACAGGGAGACCATTGAGATCCCGGAAGGCGCCAGGGTCTTCAGCGTGGAGCCCCTGCCCGGCCAGTTCGACCAGCGGGCCGATTCCGCCGTCCAGTGCGTCCAGTTCCTGAATGAGAACGAGAAACCTGTGGTCCGTACAGCCAGGACCTATATCCTGACCGGCAGGATCAGTGACGACGAATTTGACAGGATCAAAGGCAACTGCATCAACCCCGTGGATTCCAGGGAGACAGGGCTGGAGAAGCCTGAGACCCTGACAGATGTTTATCCGGAAGCGCCGGATGTACCGGTGCTGAAGGGCTTTGCTGATATGGAGGAAGCACCCCTGCGGGAACTCTACGCGTCCCTGAGCCTGGCCATGACATTCCAGGACTTCCGCTTTATCCAGGATTATTTCGCCGGAGAAGAGCACAGGGATCCGACCATGACCGAAATCCGTGTCCTGGACACCTACTGGTCCGATCACTGCCGCCATACTACTTTCTCTACGGAATTGAAGAATATCACCTTTGAGGACGGATATTATAATACGCCCATCGAGACGACCTTCCGCAGCTACCAGGATACCAGAGAGGATCTGTATCAGGGCCGCGAAGACAAGTTCATCTGCCTGATGGATCTGGCACTGATGGGCATGAAGAAGCTGAAAGCGGACGGGATTCTGACCGATATGGAAGTCTCTGATGAGAACAACGCCTGCTCGGTCGTCGTGCCCATCGAAGTGGACTACGGCAACGGTCCCGAGACGGAAGAGTGGCTGGTATTTTTCAAAAACGAGACCCACAACCATCCCACCGAGATCGAGCCTTTCGGCGGCGCGGCCACATGCCTGGGCGGCGCCATCCGGGATCCCCTTTCCGGCAGAGGCTATGTATACCAGGCCATGCGCGTGACCGGCGCGGCCGACCCCACCATTCCGGTGGCGGATACCCTGAAGGGAAAACTCCCGCAGAAAAAGCTGGTCAACGACGCGGCCCAGGGCTATTCCTCCTACGGCAACCAGATCGGCCTGGCTACCGGCGAGGTCAAGGAGATCTATCATCCCGGCTATGTGGCCAAGCGGATGGAGATCGGCGCCGTCATGGGCGCGGCGGCCAGAAAGAATGTGGTCCGTGAGAACCCTGAACCCGGCGATATCATTATCCTGCTGGGCGGCCGTACCGGCCGTGACGGTATGGGCGGGGCCACCGGCTCCTCCAAGGCACATACAGAGCAGTCCCTGACTACCTGCGGGGCCGAGGTCCAGAAGGGCAACGCCCCTACGGAACGAAAGCTGCAGAGGCTCTTCCGCAGGGCGGAGGTCAGCAGACTGATCAAAAAATGCAATGACTTCGGCGCGGGCGGCGTTTCTGTCGCCATCGGCGAACTGGCGGACGGCCTGGACATTGATCTGGATCTGGTACCCAAGAAGTATGAAGGTCTGGACGGCACAGAACTGGCCATCGCCGAATCCCAGGAGAGAATGGCGGTCGTTGTGGCCCCCAAAGACCTGGATGAATTCATGGGCTACGCGGCCGAAGAGAACCTGGAGGCGGTCGTTGTGGCAGTGGTGACCGAAGAGCCCAGGCTGGTCATGAACTGGAGAGGCACCCCCATTGTGGATATTTCCAGAGCCTTCCTCAATACCAACGGCGCCCATCAGGAAACAGATGTGACTGTCCTGATGCCCGATGAAAAGGACAACTATTTTAAGAAGCTCGCTTCCAGAGGCGTCTCTGAGGTCCTGGATCAGGATCCGGAAGGCGGCAGCCAGGAGCACCTGTTCGCCGGAGCCCTTCTGGCCGGCCTGCAGGATCTCAATACCTGTTCCCAGAAAGGACTGGTCGAGCGTTTTGACGCCAGTATCGGCGCCGCTACCGTGACCATGCCCTATGGCGGTAAATATCAGCTGACAGAGACCCAGACCATGACCGCCAAACTTCCGGTCCTGGGCGGCAAGACCGACGCCGTCACCATGATGAGCTTCGGCTTTGATCCCTATCTGTCTTCCTGGAGCCCTTATCACGGCGCTGTCTACGCGGTCACCGATTCCATCGCCAAGATCGTGGCTGCCGGCGGTGACTACCGTAAGCTCCACTTTACCTATCAGGAATATTTCGGCAGGATGTCCCAGGAGCCGGCCCGCTGGAGCCAGCCTTTCTCGGCCCTGCTGGGCGCCTATGACGCCCAGATCGGCTACGGGATCGCCAGCATCGGCGGCAAGGACAGTATGTCCGGTACCTTCAATGATATCGATGTGCCCCCGACCCTGGTATCCTTCGCGGTCGATGTGGCCGACGTCCATGATGTCGTGACGCCCGAACTGAAAAAGGCAGGCGATGTCCTGGTATACTTCAAGATCGAAAAAGACGAGTATGACATGCCTGTCTACGAGGAAGTCAAACGGCTCTACGGCCTGGTCACCGGCATGATGCGGGATGGAAAGATTACGGCAGCTTACGCGGTCGACGCCTACGGCATCGCGCCTGCTGTCGCCAGGATGGCTTTCGGCAACCGGCTGGGCGTGGCTTTCAGCACGGACAGAAAGGTCCGCCGCCTGTTCAGCAACGGCATCGGCAACCTCATCGTGGAAATGAATCCGGAGGCTGCGGACGGACTGGATGCCCTGGATGTCGAATACAGGATCATCGGTGAGATCACAGAGGAGCCCGTATTCACCTACGGGGACGCGGTCCTTTCCGTTGACGACGCGGTCCGGGCATGGAAAAAGCCCCTGGAGAAGGTATTCCCTTCCATCGCCGTAAAGGATAAGACCCCTGTGGAGACCCCTCTGTATCAGGAGAAGAATATAGCGGTCTGTGCCCATCCGATCGCGCAGCCTACTGTATTCATACCGGTCTTCCCCGGTACCAACTGTGAGTATGATTCCGCCAGGGCTTTTGAGGCGGCCGGCGCCAGGACTGTGACCAGGGTCTTCACCAACCTTTCGGCGGAAGGCATCCGCGACTCTGTTGCCGCTTTCGCCAGAGAGATCAGTCAGGCCCAGATCATCATGTTCCCCGGCGGCTTCTCAGCCGGCGATGAACCCGACG
>ODAI014539638.1_pt1 | contig 13003 bp, 9 predicted proteins | sample 1539321 | NCBI WGS metagenome assembly ODAI01 (sample SAMN02144231, study PRJEB22623) | gut metagenome | biome: sheep rumen | host: Ovis aries | place: New Zealand | reverse complement strand
GTTGAGGGAGAAATAGCTGCCGCCGTCGGCCTGGTGCTTGGTATCGAAGTACATGCGCCGGTTGGCCGATTTGACGCTGTTCAGATTCATGTCCACATTGAAGCCGCCGGCAAGGCAGTACTTCGGATCGTTCCATTCGGCCATGAGCACTCGTTCGGGGTAATTTGCATCCTGCCAGGCACGCATTTCGCGCCACAGACGCATTATCTCCCTCTTGTCGCGGTCGTTCTTGACCAGGCTCGAGGCCATATCCACGCGGAATCCGTCCACACCTTTGCTGTACCAGAACGCCAGGATGTTCTTTAGCTCCTGCCGCACAGCTTTAGGACCCGGAGCGTCAACGCCCTGCTCCCACGGCCGGGACGGGTCGGGGTTGGCATAACCATAGTTGAGCGCCGGCTGACAAGCATAGAAGTTCTTGTAGTAATACTTGGCACGCGGGTAGTCGCTCGTCATCCATTTGCCTGTCGTATTCTGCATGTAGTTGGGATCCTTAAGCATTTTCTCCAGGTCTTTCCGGGCTTTGTCATCGGGAAGACGGTCGCTCCAGATATAATAGTCGGAGTACTGCAGGTTGGTGTCCTGGGCGCTCTGGAGGAACCAAGGATGCTTGTCGGAGGTGTGTCCCGCCACCAGGTCCAGCATGACTTTTATGCCTTTGGCATGGGCCTTCTGCACAAGTTCCACGAGGTCGTTGTTGGTGCCGAAGCGGGGATCGACCTTATAAAAATCGAGCACGTCGTAGCCTCCGTCTATCCAGCCGGACTCAAAAAGAGGATTGAACCATATTGCAGTCACGCCAAGGCTCGAGATATAGTCCAGCTTGGAAATAACTCCCTGGATATCACCTATTCCGTTGCCGTCGGAATCTTTGTAAGAAGACGGATATACCTGGTAGATGACGGCATTCTCCAGCCATTTCGGGCCTTTCTGCCAAGTCTGGTGGAAACTGCCGGGGGCCGGCTGGGCACAAACCCACAAAGCCGCTGCAAGGGCAGCGAACAAGGTAGTCAGGATCTTTTTCATATTATTTCTTCTCTTTCCCGGAGATCCTTAACGCGAAGCTGAATGGTGGAGTTGCCACGATAGTAGTTCTCCACAATGGAATAGCACACGTCGAGGGGATTGCCGGATTTAATGTAATCGTAGTATTCCGCCATGTTGAAAGCGATGGCGGCGATCTGGTGATAGGGCTGCGATTCCTGTATAAGGTCGAGTTTTAGATGCATTCCGCCTGCACCCACTTTGCGTCCGTTGCCGGCGTCGTACACGTTTTCGGTCACAAATACGGGATTGTTGTTGCCCGGTCCGAAGGGTTGGAACTGCTTGAGGATGCGGAAGAACTTGGGCGTGATCTGGGAGAAGTCCAGACGGGCGTCGATGTCCACCACCGGCACCAGCATTTCCGCCGTGATCTTTCCGGCTATGAAGCTGTCCAGACGTCTGGCGAACTCCTGCACGTTCTCTTCCTTCAGGGTAAGGCCGGCTGCATAGACATGTCCGCCGAAGTTCTCCAGCAGGTCGGCGCAGCTTTCTATGGCCTCATACAGGTCGAAGCCCTGCACGCTGCGGGCCGAACCGGTCACGAATCCGTTGGACTTGGTGAGCACCACGGTGGGCTTGTAATAGGCCTCCACCAGACGGGAGGCCACAATTCCCACTATTCCTTTGCTCCACTTGGGGTTATACACCACGGTGGCATTCTCCTTGGCAAGACAGCTTCCGCTCTCCACCATCTCCAGCGCCTCCTTGGTGACTTCGCGGTCGATATTTTTGCGGTCGTTGTTGTTCTCGTTGATCTTCTCCCCTATGAACATCGCCTGGTCAACGTCCTCGGAAGTAAGGAGTTCCACGGCAAGGCGGCCCGACTCCATGCGCCCGGCGGCGTTGATGCGGGGACTGATCTTGAAGCCTATGTCGTCAATCGTGATGTGGCCGGGCTCCAGGTTGGAGAGGTTGATCATGGCCAGCAGGCCCTTGTGGGGGTTCTCGTTGAGCTGCTTGAGGCCGAAGTGAGCCAGGGTGCGGTTTTCGCCCACCATGGTCACGAGATCGGAGGCAATGCTCACCACCAACAGGTCCAGCAGCGGCACCAGGCTCTCGAAAGGCACGCCGTAGCGCTGGCTGTAGGCCTGCACCAGTTTGAAGCCCACACCGCATCCGGACAGGTCGTCGAACGGATAAGTGCAGTCTTCCCGTTTGGGATCGAGCACGGCCACCACGGCGGGTAGCGTCTCCTCCGGCAGGTGATGGTCGCAGATGATCATGTCCACGCCACGGGAAGCGGCATACTCGGCCTTGTCTATCGCCTTGATGCCGCAGTCCAGCGTTATGATGAGCTTGAACCCGCCTTCTATTGCCCAGTCTATGCCCTTGTAGGACACGCCGTAGCCTTCGTCGTAACGGTCGGGGATGTAGAAATCCACGTCGGGAGTGAAACGTCTGATGAAGGAATAAACGAGCGCCACGGCAGTCGTGCCGTCCACGTCGTAGTCGCCATAGACAAGTATTTTCTCGCCTGAAGAGACGGCCTGGTGGAGCCTTTCCACCGCCTCGTCCATGTCTTTCATGAGGAAAGGATCGTGAAGGTCGTCCAGGCTGGGGCGGAAGAAAGAGCGGGCTTGTTCGAAGGTTTCTACACCTCTCTTGACCAGCAGATCGGCGAGGACACGGTCTATTCCAACCTCGGCGGACAGCTTGTCCACTTTGGCAGAATCGGCCTGTTCCTTAACAATCCACTTGCATTCCTTCATCATAACCCACAAAGATAACAAAAATAATTCGTACTTTTGCACCGTTATGATGATAGAACTTAGCGAACAGGAGCAAATTCGCCGCGAATCGCTGGCGAAGCTCAGGGAATTGGGCATAGATCCCTATCCGGCAGCAGAATATCCGGTCAACGCCGACGCAGCTGAAATCACCGCCGGTTACGACCCCGAAAAAGGCAATTTCAACGAAGTGTGCATAGCGGGAAGGCTTATGAGCCGCCGCATCATGGGCGCAGCGTCGTTCGGCGAACTGCAAGACGAGAGCGGACGCATTCAGATCTACGTCAAACGCGACGAGATCTGCCCCGGTGAAGACAAGACCATGTACAACACCGTGTGGAAGAAGCTCCTGGACATTGGCGACATCATCGGCATCAAAGGGTTTGCATTCATAACCCAGACCGGCCAGCTGAGCGTTCACGCCAAGGAGCTCACTCTCCTGAGCAAGTCGCTGCGCGTGCTTCCGATAGTCAAAGAAGCCGAGGGCCAGGTTTACGACGCTTTCACCGATCCCGAACTGCGCTACCGCCAGCGCTACGTGGACCTCATAGTGAACCCGCAGGTAAAGGATGTGTTCGTCAAGAGGGCGCAGATTATAGCCACCATGCGTGAGTATTTCAACGCCGCGGGCTGCCTGGAAGTGGAGACCCCCATACTCCAGGGCATCCCCGGAGGAGCTACCGCACGCCCCTTCATAACCCATCACAATGCGCTGGACATCCCCCTGTACCTCAGGATAGCTAACGAGCTGTACCTCAAGCGCCTCATTGTGGGCGGCTACAATGGTGTGTACGAATTCGCCAAGGACTTCCGCAACGAAGGCATGGACAAGACGCACAATCCGGAGTTCACCTGCATGGAGATTTATGTGGCCTACAAGGACTACAACTGGATGATGAGCTTCGTGGAGAAGATGCTGGAGAAGATTTCCCTCAAGGTCAACGGCACCACCCTGGTGAAGATCGGCGAGCAGGAGGTTGACTTCGGCGGAAGTTACCGCCGTCTGCCCATTCTCGACGCCATCAAGGAATACGCCGGAGTGGACGTGAAGGGCATGGATGAAGCGCAGTTGCGTGCCACTTGCAAGCAGCTCGACGTGCCTGTGGAGCCGTCCATGGGCAAAGGCAAGCTTATTGACGCCATCTTCGGCGCATACTGTGAAGACAAGCTCATACAGCCCACATTTATCATAGATTACCCCGTGGAGATGTCTCCGCTGACCAAGCGTCACCGCAACGACCCTTCGCTGACCGAGCGCTTCGAACTCTTCGTGTGCGGCAAGGAGCTGGCCAACGCTTATTCCGAGCTCAACGACCCGATAGACCAGCTTGAGCGTTTCGAAGAACAGGCGGCCCTCAAGAGCAAGGGGGACGACGAGGCTATGTACATAGACATGGACTTCGTCCGCGCGCTTGAATATGGCATGCCGCCAACTTCCGGTCTCGGTATGGGTATCGACCGTCTGACCATGTTCATGACCGGCCAGACCACCATTCAAGACGTGCTGTTCTTCCCTCAGATGCGTCCTGAACGGCCGCATCTGAGGGAAGAAAACGCCCCCCTGCGCCCCCAGGGGACTGAGGGGGGATCCCCTCAGACACCCCCGGTCGCTACGCTCCGGAACGACTCGTCACCCAGCAAAGCATAAAATCAGCTGTAAATGGCCCCGGAGCTTATCACCTCCGCGCAAAATCCCAAGATCAAGCGCCTGCTCGCGTTGCAGAAGGATTCTTCCCTGCGGCGCGAGTGCGGTCTTTTTGTGGTCGAGGGGCGTCGTGAGATCGAGCGTTGCACCGCTGCCGGATTCAGGGTGGACACACTCTTTATCTGCCCGTCCCTGTCCGGCAGTCCCGGCCCGGAGGGCTTTCCCCCCGGAAACTGTAGCCACCCTCGGCTCCATAAGAGGGAGGGGCCCACGCAGTGGGAGGGGTCGCGAAGCGACGTTTCCGGGGGGAAAGCCCTCCGGGCCGGGACTGCCGGACTTGCTCCTAAAGACGTACGTGTGATTGAGGTGAGCGAGGAGGTGTATGACAAGATTGCGTACAGAGGCGGTACCGAAGGCATGATAGCCGAGGTATTCACTAAGCAGCTGAGCCTGGAAGACTTGTCGCTGCCCGAGAATCCCTTGATCATGGTGCTGGAAAGCGTGGAGAAGCCGGGCAACCTGGGTGCGGTGCTGCGCAGCGCCGATGCCGCGGGAGCCGACGCCCTGCTGGTCTGCGATCCGCTTGCCGACATTTTCAATCCGAACGTAGTACGGGCATCTACCGGCACCGTGTTCACAGTTCCCACCGTGGCATGCAGCTCGGCCGAGGCCATCTCCTGGCTTCGGAAAGCCGGAGTACAGATACTGACCGCCCAGCTCCAGGACTCATCGCTCTACTACGACTGCGACATGCGCAAGGGCACTGCCCTGGTCATGGGCACCGAAAGTACCGGGCTCTCGCAGCAGTGGCGCGACGCCGCCACCGCCCACATACGCATCCCAATGCTCGGCATCGCCGACTCCCTCAACGTGTCCGTCAGCGCCGCCATCCTTCTCTTCGAAGCCGTCCGCCAAAGGCAGTAGCAGTTTCACTGACATTAATGCAATTTGCGTGTTTTTTACTATATTAGCAACTTCAAACGGAAATTTGAATTAAGCTGATATGGCAGAAAAGATTGCAAAACTGATGAACGATTCGCCGCTGGCGCGGTGGACCGTGCTGGTGCTGGTGGCACTGATGATGTTCTTCGCGTATATGTTCGTGGACGTGATGAGTCCTCTCAAATCGCTCGTAGAAAGCGACCTGGGCTGGAACAGCAGTGTCTTCGGAAAATACGCGGCGTCGGAATACATACTCAACGTTTGCGGCTTCCTCATCATTGCCGGAGTCATACTCGACAAACTCGGAGTCCGCTTCTCGGGCGTACTCTCCGCCGGACTCATGGTCGCAGGTGCCGCAATCAAATTCGTGGGCATAAGCGACTGGTTCCAGACAACAGGATTTGCCCAGTGGCTCGGAAGCTGGTGGGTAGAAATGCCGGCAAGCGCCAAGATGGCCTCCCTGGGATTCATGATTTTCGGATGCGGCTGTGAAATGGAAGGCACCAACGTCTCCAAGATTCTCGCCAAGTGGTTCAAAGGCAAGGAGATGGCTCTTGCAATGGGCCTTGAGATGGCCATCGCCCGCCTGGGCGTATTCGCAGTCATGTGGATCGCACCCATCATCTCCAACGCCGCCGGCGGAAGCATTATCGCTCCCCTCGGATTCTGCGGCGCGCTGCTCTGCATCGGCCTCATCAATTTCATAATCTTCGGAGTAATGGACCGCAAGTTCGACTCCCAGCTGATAGCCGCCGGACTTGCCACCGAAGAGAAATCGCCCGAAGACGAGTTCCACCTCAGCGACCTGGGAGCCATCTTCAAGAGCAAGATGTTCTGGATCGTCGCACTGCTGTGCGTACTTTACTACAGCGCCATTTTCCCCTTCCAGCGCTTTGCCCCCAACTTCCTTGAAGAGACCCTCGGCATAGACGCCGCCTCCGCCGCACAGATGTTCAGCGTCTTCCCCATCCTGGCCATGGTCCTCACTCCGGTTCTCGGAGGTTTCCTTGACCGCAAGGGCATGGGAGCCACCATGCTCATGGTCGGATCCGTGATCATGGTAGCATGCCACCTGTGCTTCGCTTTCGTGCTTCCTTCCGTGCCTTATAAGTGGCTTGCAACAGCTCTGATACTTATTCTCGGCGTGAGCTTCTCACTGGTGCCCGCGGCACTCTGGCCCAGCGTCCCCAAAATCATAGACGAGAAGATCCTGGGCAGTGCATACTGCCTTATCTTCTGGGTGCAAAATATAGGCCTGTGCCTCGTGCCCATGCTCATCGGATCCCTCAGGCAGGGTACCGGCGGCTACACTGTTCCTATGATCGTATTCTCAAGCTTCGGCGTGCTGGCATTCATTTTCAGCCTGCTGCTTAAAGCCGAAGACCGCAAGAAAGGTTACGGCCTGGAGCTCCCCAACATCCAGAAATAATGTCCTGGAAGAACCTACGCTGGGCCGCCCTCATATGCCTGATGGTGCCCATGTTCGCGTCGTACTTCTTCGACGATGCATTCTCTACCCTGTCGCAGATTTTTCAGCATCCTGAGAGTCTGGAACTGGGTTGGAACAGCGCCGACTACGGCTTCTACGCTGGCGGCTACAGTTTCCTGTGCGTCTGCGGAGGACTCATAATATGCGGCATACTGCTCGATGTCTTCGGCGTCAGGATCGTGGGCTCGGTGTTCGTGGGACTGATGGCCCTCGGGGCCGCCCTGGTGGTGATAGCCTTGCGCAGCGGCATGCCCGCCCAGGGCTCCCTCGCCCTGGCCTACGCCGGCTGCATGATATTCGGACTGGGCAGCGAAATTGCCGGAGTGGCAGTGACCCGTTCCATTGCCAAATGGTTCAAAGACGGCCCGGTGGCGTTCGCCATGGGAGCGCAGGTCGCTGTGGCCAGGCTCGGAACCGCCCTCGCATTCATTCTGTCGCCCATTCTCGTGGCCCAGAAAGCTCCGGGAGAGATTTACCCCCTTGCCGAGACCGCCCGCCCCGCCAGCTTCGGACTGGCCCTGATAATGATCGGAGTGCTGCTCTGGGGCATTTTCGTGGCCATGGATGCACGCTTCGACAAAGCCCACGGCATAGCCTCGGGCAGGGGCGCCGTGAAAGAAGAAGACAAATTCAAGTTCTCCGACATCGGCCGCCTGCTCACCAACAGCAGGTTCATAATGATATCGCTGCTCTGCGTATTTTTCTACTGCTGCATCATCAGCTTCAAGAAGTTCGGAACATCCATAGTAATCCCCCGTTTCGGCATGGACATCGACAGCGCCAAATGGATGATTACGATGATTCCATTCTTCACGGTGATCTTCACACCTTTGTTCGGAGCCATGGTGGACAAACTGGGCAAAGCCACCTACTGGATGGGCCTGGGCGCGCTGCTTGTGCTCGGCGCCCACTTCATCCTGGCCTTCGCCCCGCAGGGCGTGCCTTTCTGGGGCTATCTGGGCATCTCCATCCTGGGTGTAGGCTACTCTCTGGTCCCGTCGGCCATGTGGCCAAGCGTTCCCAAAATAGTGCCCGAGCGCAACCTCGGCACCGCCTATTCGCTGATTTACTGGATACAGAACATGGGCATGCTGCTGGTGCCTATCTTCGTAGGACGCATTTTCAACGCCCGCGAAGGAGTGGACGCGGCAGTGCATGCCGAATACATTTTCATTGCGCTGGGTAGCATCGCAGTGGTCATTGCAAGTCTGCTTCGTACCTCGTCGCGCCTGCACCCGGAGCTCAAACTTGACCAAGGAAAAGCACAGAAATAGATGAACTACAGGTTATTTACGATATTTGCAACCATCCTTCTGGCTCTTTCATGCCAGAAGACCCCCGACCAAAACCAAGTGGTCGAAAGATTCACTTCCATAGAAGGACTGGAAGACTGCAAGGTTTCCGCCGCCGCAGTGGTGGCAAGAAGCGTCAAGCTCAGCGCCACAGGCAAATGGGAAGCAAGCTCCGACGCCTCATGGGTATCGTTCAGCAAGGGCTGGGGTTACGCCGGGACCTTTACCATAGATGTCAAGGTGGAGGCCAACAACACAACTGACAAGCGTTCTGCCAATGTAGTTTTCACCTGCGGCGAAGATACCAAGACCTTGTATCTCCTTCAGGAAGGGGCCTCTGACACTCCAGGCCCGGAGCCGGATAAGGGCGGGCCTTACATCACCGACCCCTTCTCCGCCGAACTGGTGTTCAGCACCGGACGCCTGAGAACCACGTCAGCCGTAATGCAAAGCTTCGACCTGGACCTGCAGCTCGGACGCATCTACTATTCCCAGCTGAACAACAAATTCAGGGCATACCTCTCCGAAGGCTTGATAAACAGCACCACCCAGCCCCCCATGATGACGCTCAACTACTTCGGGCATGCATCCAATTTTACGCTGGAGATAGCCGCCGACGGCAAGAAATACATCTGGATCGACAATTTTTCCAGCAAAAATGCCTCCGGCGACTACTGGGGCAGCACCGTGATCTCCCGCATTCCCTTCTCTACCGGCACTACTATTAATGCCTGGGAGGCACCCGAAAACTACTACTTCGGAGAGAACAACATCTCAGGAGCCGTGGATATCGAGGGTGACATGCTCACCACCCTGGGCATCAGCTCCGGCAACTGCAACACCTATAAACTGAGCGATTTGCAGGCCCTGCCGATAGAGGACATAACCCTTCCTGAGGTCACCTACGGCGGCGAGGACAAAGCACCCCACCCCCTCACTACCACAAGGCACACAATCAAGGCCAGAGACTGCACCAAGGTTAATCCCATCGGTCATTTCGTGATCCCCAGGGAGAATTATATCGACGGCACGCAGGTATCCTGGCAAGGCTTCGACATTCATGACGGCCTCATCTACCAGGCTCAGGGGAACGGCCACGAAGACGGCACACCTTCTCCCGGATGGCTGCAGATCAGGGGAATAGACGGTTCCACCATACTTCCTCTGACCAAGATAGCCGCCCTGGAAGACGTTGGCGCCCTCAAGGATGCTGGCATAACCGATATCGGTTACATGGAGCCTGAGGGCGTCAAGGTGCGCGGAGACTATCTCTATTTGGGATTCGCCTCCAAGAAAGCCGACGGCGTGAGGATGGGAACCATCTTCCGCTACAGCAAAGAAGCGTTTAAGACTCGTTCTTCTTCTCCCGGTGGTAAGTAAATACCGTCTTGGTTCCCAGCAATACTTGACTGATCGAGAGCTTGGTATCGCTTAGTTCCAGGATATCAAAAGTTCCGGACAAGCGCATGTTGTAGATCAGTTTCTCCGACAGCCAAATCGTTTCGAGGAAGTCGATCTGCTTCTTTTCTTCGTCATAGATGATGCGGGTGGCATCTACATCTACGTCGTCAAGGTCCAGGGCCGACAGACTTCCCTTCTTGACTACGGCATGGGGAATTCCAACGTCGCTCAAGACCAGGTAGAAGTGGAAGCTGCTGTAGTCAACTGTGTTGGACCCCTCTGTCTTGGAGTCCAGAGCCCAGATTCCGTACAGGTTTCCGCTTTGTTCTTCCACCACTTCTTCCGGTGCCGGCTCTTCTGTTTCCTGCTTTTCGCAGGAGGCAAAGACAGCTAGGCAGGCAACAGCTGCCGCTAAAAACAACTTTTTCATAATTTATTAAGTTTACTTCTAACAAGAACGGTCCTTTGACTGCAAGGTCTAGAAGGGCAGGTCATCCTCGGGGGACGCTCCTCCGAAGTCGGGCTGCGGAGCCACGGGAGCGGAGACATCACGCTTGCGGTATCCTCCGTCCATCTGAGGGCCCTGTGCGGGGGCTGCGGGAGACTGATACGAAGGCGCCTGATAGCTAGGGGCCTGATATCCACCGCTTTGCTGCACGCCCTCGCCCTCACGGCGGCCGAGGAGCTGGATGTTGTCCGCCACAACCTCTGTCACATATTTTTTATTTCCCTGCTGATCCGTGTATGAACGGGTGCGAATGTGGCCTTCCACATAGATCTGGCTGCCTTTGCGGATATACTTCTCCGCAAGGTCTGCGAGCTGTCTCCAAAGCACGAGGTTGTGCCATTCGGTATTCTCGCGCACTTCGCCGTTACGGTCGCGGTAGCGGTCGGTGGTGGCAAGGGTAAACGTAGCGACTTTTGTTGTCTGTCCGCTCTGGGCGGCTCCCTGGTCGAGGTAACGTACTTCCGGGTCTCTTCCAACGTTACCGATAAGCATTACTTTATTCAAAGATGGCATAGCAAAAAAGTTTTAATGTTGCTCAACTCCGCAGCGGGCTCCTCCGGGAGCCGTAAAACTCGGGCAAAAGGCTCCCGGAGGAGCCCGATACGGAGTTATTTATGCCAAATATAGAACTTTTTTCGGGAATACTTACTATTTTTGCGTCCGGAATGTACGAACTGTTGAACAAGATCAACTCCCCCGCAGACCTGCGCAAGCTCGACCGGGACCGCCTGGGAGAATTGTGTGGAGAGATTCGCAGCTATATCATAGAATGCTGCTCTGGAAACCCCGGGCACCTGGCCTCAAGCCTGGGCGCCGTTGAGCTCATTGTAGGGTTCCATTATGTGTTCGACACCCCCGGCGACAAAATCGTATTCGACGTAGGTCACCAGGCCTATGCCCACAAGATCATCACGGGCCGCAGGGAGCAGTTCAAAGACATTCGCACTTCGGGAGGCCCCAGCGGTTTCCCGCTTCCCGCCGAAAGCGAATACGACGCCTTCGTGGCCGGCCACGCATCCAACTCCGTTTCGGCCGCCCTTGGTCTTTCCGAGGCTGCCAAACTTGCCGGCGAGAGCAGCCGGATCGCCGCCCTGATAGGCGACGGAGCACTCACCGGAGGCCTTGCATTCGAAGGACTTAACAACGCCGGTGCGAGCCGTTCCGACCTGCTGGTAATACTCAACGACAACAACCAGTCCATAGACGGCAACCTGGGCGGACTGCACAACTACCTTCTGAAAATAACCACCAGCCAAGGGTATAACAAACTGAAGAACAAAGTCTGGCACAGCCTGGGAGACAGCCGTTTCAGGGCCATGATCCAGCGCTGGACCAGGACCATCAAGTCATGGTTCATCAAAAAGAGCGGCGGCGACTTGTTCGAGTCCCTGGGGTTCAGATACTTCGGCCCCATCGACGGCAACGACATAGACTCCGTGGTTGATACGCTGCAGAAGTTACGTAACCTCAAAGGACCGCGCATACTGCACAGTTTCACCGTCAAAGGCAAAGGATACGCACCTGCGGAAGCCGACCCTGTGGTTTGGCATGCACCGGGCAGGTTCGATCCGGCCTCGGGCGAGCGGGCCACGCAGGAGCGCAGCATCCCCCGCTATCAGGACGTGTTCGGCAAAGTGCTCTGCGAACTGGCAGAAGCCGACAGCCGGGTGGTGGGCATAACTCCGGCAATGGCGACGGGCTGCGGCATGACCGCATTCGCCCGGCAGTTCCCGTCCCGCTTCTTCGACGTGGGCATTGAAGAAGAACACGCAGTGACTTTCTCCGCAGGCCTCGCGGCAGGCGGCATGAAGCCCTTCTGCAACATATATTCGTCGTTCTCGCAACGATCCTACGACCAGATTATCCACGATGTAGCCCTGCCGGGGCTTCCGGTCACGATTTGCCTGGACCGCGCCGGCCTGGTGGGCGAAGACGGCCCCACCCATCAGGGAGCATTTGACGTTCCCGCCCTGCGCTGCATTCCCGGCACCATAATATCGGCCCCCCGCAACGAAGCCGAACTGCGAAACCTCATGTACACGGCACTGCAGCACGATCGCGGTCCCTTTATAATAAGGTACCCGCGCGGGAGCGCCGAGGGCGTGGCATGGGAAGGCCTGCCGCTGAGCAAGTACGAGATTGGCAAGGCCGAGGTGCTCAAAGAAGGCGCACGCGTGGCGCTGATAGCCACCGGTCCCGTGGCCAACCGGGCACTGGAGGCCGCAGAGAAATTCGGAGACAGCGTGGGCGTGTATTACTTCCGCTTCATTAAACCGCTCGACACCTGCATGCTCCGGGCCATCGCAGAACGCTATGAGACAGTTATAACTGCCGAAGACGGTGCCGTCAGCGGAGGCCTCTTCGGCGCGGTGAGCGAATACATGGCATCCAACGCTCCTGGAGTGCGGGTAGAGGCCCTCGGAATAGGTGACAGCTTCGTGGCGCAGGCCAGCCAGTCCTCGCAACGGGCCGAGTGGAAAATCGACACTGCAGGTATAGAAAAAATCTTGCAAAAGTGTTTGGAGATTTGAAAATAATGCTTACCTTTGCAGTCCCTTAATAAGGGGCATTGACATACTGCCGATGTAGCTCAGATGGCCAGAGCGTGTGATTTGTAATCTCAAGGTCGTGGGTTCGATTCCCTCCATCGGCTCATCGCAGTCCAGTACGGGCAAGTACCAGAGTGGCCAAATGGGGCAGACTGTAAATCTGCTGGCTTACGCCTACGGTGGTTCGAATCCATCCTTGCCCACATAGCGGAAGAGAATCTTTCTACCAGCGGGGTTCGTATAACGGCTATTATGTCAGCCTTCCAAGCTGAAAATGGGAGTTCGATTCTCCTACCCCGCTCAAAATGTTGCCGATGTAGCTCAGGGGTAGAGCGCATCCTTGGTAAGGATGAGGTCATGAGTTCAAATCCCATCATCGGCTCAAGACCGGAGCAATCCGGTTTAT
>ODAI012366443.1_pt1 | contig 13003 bp, 9 predicted proteins | sample 1539321 | NCBI WGS metagenome assembly ODAI01 (sample SAMN02144231, study PRJEB22623) | gut metagenome | biome: sheep rumen | host: Ovis aries | place: New Zealand | reverse complement strand
GAAGCGTGTCCAGGTACACCTGCAGCAGTTCTTCCCGCAGGGTCTCCGGATACTTGGCGCGGGCCTGCCAGAGGAAGGCCGCCACGCCGTAGTACACCGGGCCGCGGCGGCCGCCCTGCAAGTCGATGAACCAGGGTTCCCCGTCCACCAGCATCACGTTCCGGGCGTTGAAGTCCCGGTACAGGAAGGTGTCGGAGGGTTCCGCCAGGAGGTCCGCCTTGAAGCGGTCGAAATCGTCCTGGAGCCGCACCTCGTTGAACTCCAACCCGGTGAGTTTCAGGTAGTCGTACTTGAAGTAGTTCAGGTCGAAATCCACCATCCGTCCGTCGAACGAAGGCTGCGGATAGCACACGGAGAAGTCCAGTCCCCGGGCTCCCTCGACCTGGATCTTCGGGAGGGCGGCGAGGGTCTTTCGCAACAGCGTAACCTCGTCAGGGCCATAGTTCCCCGAGGCGCGGCCGGCGGCGAGCGCGTCGTACAGGACGGTCGCGCCCAGGTCCTCCTGCAGGGAGCAGAGGCCCTCCTCGGCCACGACCTTCGGAACATGGATTCCCTTTGAGGCGAAGTGACGGTCGATGGTGAGGAAGGCGCGGTTTTCGTCGGCATCCGTCCCTTCCACGCCGATGAGCGTCCGTCCGTCGGCCCCGGTGAGCCGGTAATACCGCCGGTGCGAAGCCGACCCGGTCAGCGGCACCACGGACACCGGCGCCGCCCCGGTATATTGCTCGAACAGTGATTCCAGTGACATAACATACAAAAATACGCAAATTCTGCGACTTCCCTGTTCTTTGTACATTTTTCGTATCTTTGCGGACAAACGAAACGGACATGAAAAGGAATTTCTGCCTGATGATATGCCTGACCGCCCTGGCGGCCTTCGGATGCAAAGCGCAGCCGCAGCGGACGGTATACGAACCGGTCCGGTTCGAAGACGGAACACCCGTAACCGGAGACCCGGTAGCCGACAGCCTGTTCGCACAGGACCGGTTCCTGACGGATACGACCGTTACGGTGAAGGGAGATACGGTCTTCACCGTCCGGCACGCCAGTGCCTTCGTGCACATGCAGTTGAAAGGATTGCCTGCCGATGCCGGCATCGGGGAGATCCTGCTGGTGCCCATGCAGGGCGCTCCCGAGACCGTTCCCGCAACGGTTTCGGAATCCGGTGACCTGACTCTCTGGATGGCCAGGGAACCCGCCTTTTTGCCGTCCACGGCCGTCATCGCACAGGCAAGGGATGGGCGCATCTGGTCGGTCCGCCTGCCCGCCCTTGACCTTCAACCAGGTACGGCATATCAGACGTCCGGAGACTTCCTTACCCCCGAAGCTCCCGCTTCCGACCTGAAGGCAACACTCCTGGCGGCCACGCTGCTGGACATCGACCCGGGCGAATACTCCGGCATCACCTGGCTCGGCGGGAACCAGTATGCGGTCGTGGACGACAACCTGAAGGGAGGGGGGATCCTCCGATTCTCCATTCCCATCGACCAGGACGGGAACATCGGTACGGTCCGGAAACAGGTTGCACCCGGAACGGAAGCGGCAGACGGAAAGAAGCGGGACACGGAGGGCGTCGCCTTCGTTTCCTCGGAGAACCTGCTGTACGTCACTTCCGAGAAGCACCAGGAAATCCGCGGCTATGACCTGAACGGCAACGATGCCGGAATGGCACTGGACGTCCCGGAGGACCTGAAAGGGATCGAAAACAACCGGGGATTTGAATCCCTCACCTATAACGGGAACACCGGCCTGTTCTGGACCACGACGGAAGCACCGCTCAAGGCCGACACCTTCCTCCCCCGCATCCTTCGCCTCCAGTGTTTCGACCGGGAAGGAAAGCCGGCAGGACGTTACTTCTATCAGACCGGCGAACCGTCCAAAAACAGCGATAACACAGTCGCTTACGTGTTCGGAGTCCCGACCCTTGCAGCCCTGGACGACGGCCGCCTGCTGGTTCTGGAGCGGGAAGTCTACGTGCCCAGGGGAAGCCTGTGGGAAAAACTGCAGGGGGCTTTCACGGATATCCATATCTATCTGGTCGATCCGGTCCATGACACGGCCGGCATCCTCCGCAAGTCCCTGCTGTGCTCCTTCACCACCGGTGCCTTGAACCTCGCCAATTTCGAGGGGATGTGCCTTGGTCCCACCCTTTCTGACGGAAGACGCTGCCTCGTACTCATCGCCGATTCCCAGAAGGGTTCCGGCGGGTTGACGAACGAGTATGCAAAGGTCATCCTTCTGCAGTAAAAATCGGCCTCTGCCGCACATCCTTCCGTATTTTTCGTTATATTTGCATAATTGCCCCCGATGGGCACCTCACAAACAATAACGACATGGACAAACTGAACACTGCCTACTGTTCCGACAAGTACCAGTACACGATGGGAAAGTCGTACCTGGAATGCGGAAAGGACAAGGAAATCGCTACGTTCAACCTCTTTTACCGGAAGGCCCCCGAGAACAACAACTGGGCCGTCGTCAGCGGCACGGAAGAAGTCATCCAGATGGTCCAGAAACTGGGCACCGAACCGGAGGAATTCTATGAGAAGTTCCTCCCCGGAGATGACTATAAGGAATTCCGCAAGTACCTGAGCACCATGAAGTTTACCGGCGCCGTGTACTGTATGCGCGAAGGCGAGATCGCTTTCCCCACGCAGCCCATCGTCACCGTCGTGGCCCCCATGATCGAGGCCCAGGTGCTGGAGACCCCGATGCTGTGCATCCTCAACCACCAGATGGCCGTCGCGACCAAGGCCTCCCGCGTATGCCGGGCCACCGACCGTCCCGTTTCCGAGTTCGGTTCCCGCCGGGCCCATGGCCCCTGGGCGGCGGTTTACGGCGGAAAGGCCGCGCAGATCGCGGGCTGCGCCAGTTCCTCGAACATCCTCACCGGCGCCTTCAACGGCGTCCCCTCCACCGGAACGATGGCCCACAGCTTCGTGACGGCCTACGGCAGCACGGTCCAGGGCGAGTATGAAGCTTTCTGCGACTATATCCGGACGCACCGGGGCGAGAACATCATCCTCCTGATCGACACCTACGACACGCTCAGATGCGGCGTCAAGAACGCCATCCGCGCCTTCCGCGACTGCGGCATCTCCGACGGCTACGGCCCGGGCTACGGCATCCGCCTGGACAGCGGCGACCTCGCTTACCTGTCCCAGGAAGTGCGCCGCATCCTGGACGCCCACGGAATGACCCGCTGCAAGATCTTCGCGACCAACAGCCTGGACGAGTACCTGATCACGGACCTGGAGCGCCAGGGCGCCTGCATCGACAGCTACGGTGTAGGCGATGCCATCGCCACCTCCAAGGCCGCCCCCTGCTTCGGCAATGTCTACAAGCTCGTGCAGATCGGCAACCAGCCTGTCCTGAAACGTTCCGAGGACAAGATCAAACTCATCAACCCCGGCTTCCAGCTCACCTGGCGCATCAGCGCCCTGGATTCCTCCAAGGGCAACAAGATCGACGGCTATGTGTTCAAGGCCGATGTCACCTGCCTCCGCGGCGACAAGATGGACCTGGCCATCCAGAAAGGCGAGACCATTACGGTCCGCGACGAGTACGACTCCTTCAAGTACAAGACCTTCGAGGCGGGTACCTACGAGGCCCGTCCGCTCCAGCACCAGGCCATCGCGAACGGCAAACGTGTATGCCCGCAGCACACGCTGATGCAGAAAAAGGCCTTCTTCAAGGACAACCTCCACCACTTCTCGCCTGCGGAGACCCGCCTGATCAACCCGCACTACTACAAGGTGGACATCTCCGACGACCTCTACGACACCAAGATGCGCCTGATCGACGACCTGGTGAAGCAGATCCAGCAATTCGAGATCGACTGAAACACATGATGAAAGACAGCGCACTGGTAGTCGTGGACATGCTCTACGACTTCATCGACGGCACGATGGCGTGCCAGGGGGCCGACGCGGCCATCGAAGGGACGCTCAAGGCCATCGGGAAACTCACGGAAGGGACGGAGGCCGATGAGAGCGGCATCCATTCCACCTATCCGATCCTGTTCGTCCGGGATCACCATCCCGCGGATCACTGCTCGTTCGCCGCGCAGGGCGGCCCGTGGCCTCCGCACTGCGTCCAGGGGACCCATGGAGCCGATGTCCATGAGGCCCTGCTGCCCTATGTCAAGGAAGACATGACGTTCTTCAAGGGAGAGGACCAGGCCCGGGAACAGTACAGCGGCTTCGAAGGCGTGAATCCGGCCGGCCAGAGCCTCGGCGAAGTGCTCCATCTCCTGGATATCCAACGGGTCCTCGTGTGCGGTATCGCCACGGAATACTGCGTCCGCAACACCGCCGAAGACCTCCTGAAAGACGGTTTCGAAGTCACCGTCCTGAAGGACGCCCTCGCCTGGGTCGATGCACACGGCCATGTCGCGGCCCTGAAAGCCATGGAAGAAGAAGGTATCAGAATCCTATGAATATCAGACATTTCCTGCTCAGCAGCCTCCTTGTACTCCTGAGTGCCGTCTCCTGTACGGAGAAGAAAGCGGTTGAATACCCCATGTTCTGGACCTGGCTGGAAGACCTGCCGGACATCGACATGGAAAGCGCCTTCACCCACATGGAAGAAGCGGGACTTGACGCCGTCATGCTGCACGCAGCCTCCGCGGAGGATTACCGGAAAGACGTGGAAATCGCGCGCCGGCACGGCATCACCGTCTATGCCTGGGTCTGGACGCTGAATCCCCCGCGCCAGGAACGGCCGCAGATGCTCGAGCAGCATCCCGACTGGTTCAGCGTGAACCGGAAAGGCGACAGTGTCGTCGATTACAAGGCCTATGTCAATTCCTACAAGTTCCTCTGCCCGGCCCTGCCGGAAGTCAGGGACTATCTCGTCCAGAAGGTGAAAGACATCTGCGCCATCGACGGCGTGGAGGGCATCTGCCTGGACTATTGCCGTCTGATCGACGGGGTGCTTCCGATCTCCCTCGCCTACAACTACGGACTGTTCCAGGACGGGGAGGTCTTCCCCGAATACGACTTCGGCTACCATCCGGCGATGCTCGAAAAATTCCAGGCCCGGTACGGCTACGATCCCCGCGAGAAGGAAGACCCGACCCGGGACGATACCTGGAACCAGTTCCGCTGCGACCAGGTGACCGAGGTCGCCAACCTCCTGTGCGAAGCCGCCCATGCGGCCGGAAAGGCCGTCACCGCCTCTCCCTTCTCCGCCGCCGGCGTCTCCCGTTTCATGGTTTACCAGGAATGGTGGAAATGGGACCTGGACCTCGTCCATCCGATGGCCTACACCGACTTTTACACGATGGATCCGTCCTTCGCCCGGGATGTCACGCTGGCAAACCAGCTTGTGAAAGACCCCGGAACGACCCTGATGTGCGGGGTGGACACCGAGCTCGGCGGCGATCCTGAACAGATCTTCGAAAAGATGGATGCCGCTTTCAGCGCCGGTGCAAAAGGGATATCCCTCTACACCATCGAGGGACTTGAATCCCCCGACCTGCGCCGCCGCTTCAAGGTTTACGCCGACAGCCTCCGGACCCTCCGGTCCGAAGGGAAGCTGCCTGCCGCCCCCGGCATCGCCCCGGACATGGACCCGTTTGCCAATCCCGGTCTGATGAAGGTCATCGAAAGGAACATCCAGCGGCTGGTCGCCGGCCAGCCCATCCACGAACGGAGCGTGAACGGCATGGTTCGGGACGATCCTTCCGTCACCTATCCTTCCCTGGATCTGGGAGACTATGAACTGGTCCGGGAAAACGACCGCATCCGGGTATACAACGTGAAGGACAACGCCAGCGGACAGCGTTTCGAAGTGCTTTTCGTCTGCTACGGCGACATCATCTCCGGCTGGGACGTCCGGTCAATATAGGTTCCAGTAAGGAATGGTTTCGGGCGTTCCGCCCGTCATCCGGAGCTGATCTTCCGACAGATAGCGGCGGTCGATGGCCATCCGGAAAAGGTATGTCCTGAGCCAGTCGGCGTCCAGCTGGACATAGCCGTCCGCCCCGCGGACGGTGCCGAACGTGTTCTCCGACACCCAATAGACAATCTTTTCGCCCTCCATCTTCACCCCGCACATCGCCATGGCATGCGTCGAGGTGACATCGCGGCTGTCGAAACGGTCGGCCTTGGACATTTCCGAATGGACGCCCAGCTGGGCATCCGAGGGGAACAGCCGGGAATCGTAAACCCCCTCGTCCGGAAGGGCATCCCGGTTCGTGTCGCAGGTGAAATAGAAACGGTCCCCCGCCCGCAGGGATGCCAGGGCAAGTGCCTCCAGCTCCTCGCAGGGCAGGTTCAGGAAGGTCCATTCGGCATCGTCGGCAGCCGAACGGGAGCCTTCCACCCGGTACATCCGATGATAAGGACGGCGCGGATCGTTCATCAGCATCACATACCGCCCGGAAAGCCCGGGAGCCACAAATGCGTCCCGGTAGGAGGCCGGAGTATAGGTCTTTCCTTCATGGACGAAGGTCTTGGGCGGATTGCCCAGGGCCATCGTCAACACGCGCCGGACATCCTCCAGGGCCTCCGCCCGAAGCTGTTCGGGCTCGGTCGTCGACCGCATCCGGATTCCGTAGGAACGGAGCAGCGTCCTGAGTTCCTGAAGCAGCGGGGCGGAATTCTGAGACACCCTCGTCTCCGGCATCGCCGACGAAGGGACGACACCATACTTTTCAATCAGATAGACGGCATTCATGAAATGCCCGCCATCCCAGAGGGGACGGGTGAACAGTTTTTCATTGTATCGGCTGTCCACGGCCTCCTTGCGGTGGTTCCACACATTGACCAGGAAGAGGTTTGCCTTCTCCAGCATATCCCAGTAATAGGGATAGACGACGGAAAATACCTGGTCGCCACGCAGCACGTTCGCCGTCGCGAAATACCAGCAGCGGCCCGATTCGGCCTGGTTCTGAATCGCAGAAGACCGGAGGAAAACCGTGAGGCCCGTCGTGTCGGCCCGGGGCGTCGCCACCGGCTCGCCCAGGGGGCCGGGGCCGGGCAGGACCGCATCGGACAGGGCCGGCATCGCCGGATCCAGCGTTGCGGCGGGGAGGAAAGGCGGACGACGGTTCCCCATCATCGGCTCGAAGACGAAATCCGCGCCGCGCCGCGCCAGGAACTCGGACCGGACCGCGCCCAGCAGCTTGGCATCCGTCATCAATTCCACGGCGCTGTAATAGAGGACCTTCGCTGCTCCCAAAGCGCCCTTCGTCCCGATGGTCGTTCCCCCGCTGGAGACCTGCTGCCAACTGTGTCCGACACCGCCGGGGACGAAACAGGAATAGCGGAAACTGCCCGTAGGAACGGCCCAGGTCACGTTTCCGACATCGCTGGAGACATACGCTTCATATCCTTCCTCGGAAGGAGGGACAACGATGGATAACTTGTCAATCAGGGAAGCGTCCACGCCGGACTCCGCCACCATCGCCCGGGCAAAAGCCATTTCCCGGTCATCCAGCCGGATACCGCCCACCTTCTCAAGGGAACGGCCCACCAGGTCGGCCATCGCGTCGTTGGGAAGCCGCTCGTAATTGCCCGAAACCAGTTCATAATCCATGGTCGTTCCAGTCCCCATCGCCGCTCCCTCGGCGGCTTTCAGCGCCCGGGAAAGGATGTCCTGGACCACCTCCCGGGAAGGGCTACGGAAGAAATATCTCACGGACGCCTTGTCCGGAACCACGTTCGGAGCCTTGCCGCCATCCGTGATCACATAGTGGATGCGTGAAGTCTGAGGGACGTGCTCACGCATCAGATTCATCAGATAATCAAACGCTTCCACCGCATCCAGCGCGGAACGGCCCGCCTCCGGGGCACCCGAAGCGTGGGATGACTTCCCCGTGAACGTGAACTGCACCTGCACATTGGCCAGTCCGGATGTCCGGTTCACGGTGTTGCGCGTATCGGGATGCCAGTCCAGCATGGCATCCAAACCGTCGAAGACGCCTTCCCGCATCATATAGGCCTTACCGCCGCCGCCCTCTTCGGCCGGACAGCCGAAGAGTTTCACGGTACCGGATACACCCGTGGAGGCCAGCCACTTGGACACGGCCACCGCTCCTGCGACCGAACCGGTTCCCAGCAGATTGTGTCCGCAGGCGTGTCCCGGAGCCCCGGGTACGAGGACTTTCGGATATGGCACCGTATCCTGTGACATGCGGGCGATGGCATCATATTCGGCCATCATTCCGATGACCGGGGTACCGCTCCCGTAAGTGGCCACGAACGCCGTGGGAATCCCGGCCACACCCCGCTCCACCGTGAATCCCTCCGAGGTCAGGAAGTTTATCCACTGGTCCGCGCTGCGGTATTCGTCATAGGCGGTTTCTGCCATGTTGAAGATCCGCTTCTGCAGGGAATCGTACAGATGGAAACGGGAATCCAGGTAGCGGATCCCCACCGTAACGTCGGACCTGCGTGACTTCTTCGCGGAAAACGCTGGCGTCACGGAAAGGCCGACAAGGGCGGCCAGGATGATCGGTTTCAGTTTCATACGTCCGTTTTATTCTGTGGGCGCATCCAGCCTTTGGCTACGGCCAGCCCCAGGATGCCGGCGCCGGCAAGGGCGCACACGGTGACGAAGAGCCAGCCCCACCCGTAGGCGAAAGCGACGGGAGAGAGGCTCACGAGCGCGATCTCCACCGGAGCGATATACAGGTAAGCCAGCGCGTAGTCGTCCAGGCAGCCGCTCTTGGAGTCAGGGTCGGAAATGCGCAGCAGTGCGATTCCCATGGCCATGGTGCCGGTGAACCACCCCCAGGTAAAGATGGATTTCTCGAAGGCGTACTGCCGATGGATCCGGGCACCGACCCAGAAAACGTAAGCCAGCGTAAGCGCCAGTCCCACGGCCAGCAAGATGAGCAGGGGGACAATGTATCGGCCCACGACCTCCAGTTTGATGGAGGCGACGCCGAAAGCGACCAGATAGTCGGTAAATGCGCCGCTCAGGTGACTGACGATCGGCTTGGAGATGTGCTCGTCCGCCTTGACCTTGCCCAGGAACCAGCGGACCAGGAGGCCTGCAATGAACGCACAGCTGAACACAGGCAGCATGAGCACCGGCCAGGCGAGGGCAATCAGCTTGCTGAGCCCGTATCCGCCGAGGGCGATCAGGGCGATGACGGCGAAATTAAAGGTCATTGAATCCAGGGAGATGGCCGAGAAAGAGGCCTCCCCCATACTGCTCCGCTTATCCTTGGGCAGGATACCGGTACGGAGTTCCGGAGGAAGGTCCTCGAACCGCTGGAGGAAGGAAGTCTTTCCGTGGGCGGCGCCCCAGGAGATCATCCACATTCCCACGATGACGGAAGCGATGATGCCCACGGTCGCTGCAGTCATCGCCAGGGACTGCATTTCCTCCACGCCGTAACGGGAGAAAGCCTCGCCGATGGCCGCCGCCGTGCCGTGCCCGCCGCAGAAGCCGGCCGGCATCGCCAGGCCGAAAGCCTGGTCGAGGGGCCAGAACAAGTTGAGCACCCATAAACCCAGGGCACCGCCCAGGGCCCATTGGAGCAGCATTCCGGCTTGTGAATAAGCCCACATCCGGCCCACCCGAGAGGTTCCGTCACCGGTCCGTTGACTCGCGGAAGTCAGAGGGATACAACTGAAAACCAAGGCGATGAGGATTCCGGCATAGGTCCCCATCTGCGACGAAAGCGGAAGCCAGCCCAGCACTTCCGGCCCGAGCAGGAGGCCGCAGAACCCGGCGATCAGGCTGGGCGGGATGAACAGACGCTGGATCCAGCGCACGCGGGCGCGGAGTAACTTTCCCAGCAGCAGAAGCAGGGAAACAAGGCCGACGTCGACCAGCAGGCTCCAGGGGGTAAAGTCCATGTCAATCGGCGGTTAACAGGGTTTGGAAGCGCTCGAAACGGAGCGCGGCCTCCGTGTTGTAGCGTTCAATCGCCCGGAGGTCGAAACCGTTCCGGTCCATCTCCGACGCCAGCCGGCGGCCGGCCTTGCGTTCGGCCTGTTCCGCCTTCCGGACCCGCCGGAGAATCTTTTTCAAAGCAGGGACATCCAGGTACTTCTCATCCCAGGCCAGCGGACGGACGGACCGTTTCAGTTCCCCGGCCAGCCGGTTGGCCGGGGCATCGCCGGTAAGCATGGACGGAATCCGCTCCCCTGCCGCCACCCACACGGGGATGGCATAGCTGCATGGGGTATACCCCAGGGCGCACCAGAGGATGCCGCTGTCGGCCTTTCCGCCGGGCGCGACACCTTCCAGGACAAGGGAGGCCGTCGTCGTACTGCGCGGGATGAAATCGTGTTCATACAGGTAGGCTCCACGGCTTGCCTTCAAAGCATCGGTACCCGTCAGGGCATTCCGGAAAGTGCGGCCGGTTTCCAGGAAAAAGCCGGGGGTGAACCCCCGGCGGGCCTGGCGGTCCATGACCTCCGTCATCGTCGCATACCGGGCGAAGCCACGGCCGCTGCCCGGTTCACCGGATACGGAAAAGTTGGTGCGGAAGAGGTATCCGTCTTCCGGGACGTCGAACCGGACATACGCCGTATCCGACACCTCGAAATAGGCGGCGCCCCCGAACGCATCGATGACGGCGAAGTTCGCACTGAGCTGCATCGGATGCTCCTTCGCGGCAAGGACCGCTTCGAATTCATCCAGGGAGGCACAGGTTCCCAGCGCCAAGGTCATCAGTTCCCCGTTCCGGGTCCCGGCAACCCCGACGGAATCCGGACGGAGGTTGTAGGACAGGTTGTTGGTGATGGCGAAGCCGGCCTCGTTGATGCCGGCGTAAGCGTTCCTGCAGTCTCTGTCTGCCGTCGGGAAGAGGGCCGTAAAGCCATACTTTTCCCCGCGTACATAGTCAATCCGGTTCTCATCGTCGCCCGCATCCCGCTGTTTCCAGATCATCGGCCGCCCGGTCCCGCTGGCTTCAGCGGAAACGACGGCGGTCGTGCAGGGAAAGGCCGGGACGGAGCAAAGCAGCAACAGGCTACTTGCGAATCTTATAACCGTAGTACGCATAGAACATGATCAGCAGGTAGAACGGGAGGCAGATCCAATAGGCGTTCTGGTTCCCCACCCAATCCTTCATGGCCCCGAAAAGCAGCGGAATCAGCGCACCGCCGCCGATGGATGCGACCAGGAGTGAAGAGCCCTTCTTGGTGAATTTCCCCAGGTCCACGATGGCGAGGGGCCAGATGGCCGGGTACATCAGCGAGCAGGCGAAACTCAGCAGGGCCACGCACCAGACCGACACCTGCGGCGGCGTGAGGACGATCAGCAGCGAGTCCGCCACGGCCAGCCAGGTGCAGATGCGGAGGGCCTTCACCTGGGATATGACCTTGGGGATGAACAGGATACCGAGGATATAACCCGCCGCCATGCCGATACCGGGCCAGATGGTGTAGCTTTCCGGATTGGCCAGCCCCAGTCCCTGTGCGTAATCCAGGACAGTGAGCAGCGCCAGGTTCTCCACGCCCACATACACGAACAGGGCGAGGGCGCCCAGCACCAGGTGCGGGAACTGCCAGAGGGACGTCTTTCCGGCGGCATAGGGACAGTCCTCCTCGTTCTCCTCCCCCTCCGCCTTGATTTCCTCCAGCGGAGCGAAGAGCGTGATGATCCCCAGGACTACGACCACGGCGATGATGATGTACAGCGGTTTGTCCAGGTCCACCAGGCCGACGGCCTCGATGGGCTTGCGCGTCACGGCGGCGATAAAGACGGACGGCAGCGCAAGCGCGCAGGAATTGCAGATGCCCATGATGCTGATGCGCCGGGCGGCACTGTCGATGGGACCGAGGATGGTCACATACGGGTTGATGGCCGCCTGCAGGACGGTGTTGGCCGTACCGCTGATGAAACAGGCCAGCAGATAGAGGGCGAAACTCTCCATCCGCGCGGCCGGGATGAACAGGGCGAAAGCCAGGGCGAACAGGAAGAACGACAGGGACATCGTCCGCTTGTAGCCGATCTTCGCAATGATGGACGAGGCCGGGAAGCTGAACACCAGGAAGGCCAGGAACGTGGCGGCGATCACCAGGTACGACTGGGCCGACGTGAGGTGCAGATTGTTCTCCAGGAACGGGACGAAGTACCCGTTGATGCCCGTGGCGAAGCCCACGGTGAAGAACATCATCCCGATGAAAGCGAGTGGAACGAGGTATTTGTTCTTGCCCATACGGCCGCTAGTTTTGGGTATGGTACTTGATAAGCCCCTCCATCGGTGCCTGGAGGACGGTTCCCATCTTCATGCCGAACTCCGCCACCACTTTCTCCAGCAGGGGCTTGAAATAAAAGCCCACGGAGCCCACGGAGTTGAAGGTATAGGACTGATAATCCGGATAATGCGTCACAATCCGCTCGAAGAACTTCCGGAATGCGTCCGTCACCAGTTCCGGGAAATACGGGTCAAAGTCCAGATGCGCCGAGATGAACTTGGCATACTGGGCGCAGAAACGGTTCGGGAACGGCTTCGTATAGATGATGTCGATCAGTTCGTCGTTGGTCCGGCCCAGTTCCTGGCCTACCAATTCATACACCTTCGGAGGCATGTTGCGCCGGATGAAGTCGGTGATCATCCGCTTTCCGAGGTAGCCGCCGCTTCCCTCGTCGCCGAGGATAAAGCCGCAGGAATCCACGTTCAGGCCCTCGTTGCAACCGTCGTATAGACAAGAATTGGCGCCTGTTCCCAGGATGGCGGCAAAACCGGGTTCGCGCTGGAGCAACGCCCGGCAGGATGCCAGCGTATCCATCGCGATAAACACCTGGCCCGCCTTGGGAAACACCTCCCTCAGGGTCTTTTCCATGAAGGGATACTGGAGTTCGGTGACCCCCGCCCCGTAGAAGTAGATCTCGTCCACGAGATCCGGGGAAAGCCCATCCGGCAGGTTCGCGCGGATGTCCGCCACGATCTGCGTTCCGGTGATGTAGTTCGGGTTGGACCCGTGGCTGAATAAGCCGATGCGCGTCGCGCCGTCCCGGCTGATGCAGGCCCACTCCGTCTTGGTGGCGCCGCTGTCTGCGATAAGGATCATTTCGTCACAGGTTTTTCATT
>ODAI010371582.1_pt1 | contig 13003 bp, 6 predicted proteins | sample 1539321 | NCBI WGS metagenome assembly ODAI01 (sample SAMN02144231, study PRJEB22623) | gut metagenome | biome: sheep rumen | host: Ovis aries | place: New Zealand | reverse complement strand
CATTTTTCTAGCGTCAGGACTTTTATCGGCCAGACAGGACAGGAAATTTTCCCATTTTTCATGGAGGACTTCTTCTGCCTGTTCTGAAAGGCGGTATGCAAGATGTTCCCATTCCTCCCATGTGTGCCAATACAGGCTATTTTTACATGCGGCGGCGATCATGATATCCGCAATGAGCGGCTCCTCTCCGTAATCCGAGGCTGCCGCGATCAGCTGGAGCGTTTTTGTCGCGCCGGCCGACGGGGAATAGCAGTCCCTCCCTTTGCGCACTGTTGCCATTCCTTTTTTGAAACCTGTCCTCGGCTCTGCGTCATAAATGCCGTCTTCATAAAAGCGTATCATGGGAAAGTGCCCCGCTACCACCCGTGACGCCCCGTATGCCGTATGAGTCTCTAACGGGACGCTATACAGTCCCCGTCCAACGCTTCTCTCTGTTATTTCATAATCACGTTTGGTATCCGTGAATCGCGAACGTATGTGAGCGGTAATCTCTTCGTACAGTTTTTTCATCATTTTCCTTTCTGTGACGGTATACACCTTGTCTTCGACTTATGTGCCCGTGAACGTATACTTCGCAGTATTTCCTGCTGTCCCCGTCAGGGACTGGAATCTTACTCTTATAGTTTTCATTTCTGTTATTGGTCCATATTCATAATCTGATTCACATTCAGCGCAGATGGGAACAGTTCATCAGGAATCCGCAACTTCGTGATCCATATCCTCTTCCACTTCATCGGCAATCTCCCTTAGCATTTGCATACTGTTTCCGAAGAACTCCTTACTTACTAATTCGTTGTCATTATAAATCTCTACACTGGCACCGCATTCTTCCAGTGACTGTATGAGTTTTTCGAATTTGGTAATACGATCGATCCCTGCCATTTCCTCAGTGATGTCCCAATGAAGCAAGTAGTATTCGACTACGAAATCATCGCACTGCATTCGCCTTCTGATTTCGCCGATTGAGAGAAACGGGTCAACTTTTCGCAGTATTGATATGACTTTGCTGCCGTTTCCATCGACCTTTATTTTCAGTGCATATACGCTCATGATTACCTCTTTGCCTAATTTGTCTGCATCCAATCCCTATGGCATTCTTATCCAATTCATAATTTATTAAAATCATCCTGTGTTCCTCCTATCTTCTGGACCCCTATTACGTAGATTCTTTCTATATCTGACAGTATCATAGTTTTTCGAATCGCGTTTTTTTCTGTGTTTTACAGCTTTTATTAGTATATTATAATATATTATATATCTTTATATGCAAAAAGTAAAACATCCAGTCCATGATTTTTGAACCGGATGTTTTTAAATTACTTAAACCATGGCGCTCCGCAGTATCTTTCACGAAGCTGTAAGTAAACTTTCTGATAGTCAGCGGAAGCGTTTGCCATTGCAAAATCTACGATCTCTCTCATAGCGTTTACGCCGCCTACGAGACTGCATGCCTTCCAGCGCGGATGATTTTTTTCTTTCGTATAATGACCGTGTATCAGTCCCGCGATAGAGTTCCCGTTTTCCAGAAGGTCCGTCAGTTCGATCTCGTCCGTCAAAATGGAACTCGGAACTGCTCCGGATGTGATCATCTCGTCAAACCGCCGTTCCCAGTCTTCCCATTCGACGGTTTCGTCCCACAGTTTTTTGATCTGCGCTTCGGCAGATGTTTCGTCGAGAAGGTTTCCATGCGGTTTCGAACAATGATCCACTGCTGCAAGATACGCCCCAATATCAAGCGTATCTTTTTTCCAGTCTGTGTGGTCCATCAGGAACAGAGCTGTCTCAGTTAATGTCTGCTGTTCTTTCATCATTTCCTCCTTTTAATAATACACAGTTGTCACACGCTCCTCGAAAGGCGCCTTTTCACCCTCCGATGTTTCTTCCGCATATTTTCTGCATATTGAAGCGGCCCGCCGCTCATCGTCAAGGCTCTTTGTCGTCATATAAACAAAGCAGTCTTCCCAGAACCCCTTCCGGTTCCTGCTGCATCTGTTCGCACAGTTTCCGCATCTTCTTTCCTTTGCCATTACATACCTCCTTATCCTTCCAGCGGACACTCTTCGACGATCCAGTAGCATGCTGTGCTTCCGGATATTATGATCGATACATAATCGGGTCCGAACACATCGTCGTCTGTCAGCTGAAGCTTTTCCGGGATCTCGTCCCAAGAGCATTGACAATGTTTTTCCATATCCTGGCGCAGGCATTCCAACGCTTTCTCTCTGGTCGTGAAGACTCTTATATCTTCTTCGCCATAGCTCTGGTCATCGCGGTATTTCTTATACACGAAAACCGTTTTTGCATTTTTCACATCTTTTCCCATACATTCTCCTCATTTCCAAAAACTCCTTTTATCAACGCCTTAAATAACCAATGAGGAATTTTGAAAAAATTAAAAAAGCCAGCGGTTTATAGCGGTTTCGCGGACATACAAAAAACGCAAGCATGCACCTGCGTTTTGCTTTATCTATCCTCCGCTTATGCGGGAGATATGCAGTTCTAATCCACTCACCCCATACGGGGGGAGACGAAGACGAGTACGACATGGTGATATCTGCGTGTGTATTTCAATCCACTCACCCTGTGAGGAGTAAGACAGCAGAACAGCATATGATTATAATTTGTGTTGTTCCCTATGCCTGATGCTATCACACTTCCCCGAACGGCGTTTTTTCTGGAAATCGCATATCACGCAAAAACGCAGGCGTGAATTTCCCTTTGATCATGTCCTATCTGACTCGAAAACCCCTATAAAACAGCTCGTTTTTTCCTTTTGATCTTGTCTTATTCTCAAAATCCGGTCTCAAGATTTATACTGTTTTCATAAATCGTCATTTCCAGTGAATTTCCGAAGTTTTCCAAAGCGTTTCCTGAGTTTTTCCTAGGCTTTTCCGGAGTTTTCCACGGCATCGGATATCATTTCCGGACAGCAAAAAGCAGGACCTGTGAAGGTCCTGCTTGGTGATTACGATACTTTCTTTTTCCTGTTCATCGATCGTCTTAAATTGTAACAAACTGGACAGCCTACTCCTCGATTTCTATTGCGCACTATTGCCTGCCACTCGTGGCCCTGACTGCATTTCCACCAAACCTTTTTTCCAGTGCTTCTTGTGACCATATCCGGTTTTAAATCATTGTTCTTTGCCGGATGCCATTCTGCTGCAAGTTCGGGATTTACCGTTGCAAGGTCATTAAGTCCTTTTAACACCTTTTTCCCGGAGCAGTACGGACAACCCTTATCGTTGCTTCTGTTTGAAATTTTTGCCTGCCATTCATGCCCTGATTTACATCTCCACCAGACTTTTTTTGAAGATCCAGCTGTGACCATATCCGGCATCAAGCTATCGTTCTTTGTAGGGTGCCATTCTACCGCAAGCGAAGGATTGACTGTTACAAGGTCGTTAAAGCCCTTCCACACCTTGTGACCAGAACAGCATGGGCAGTTTTCTCCTCGAGCCCTGCTGTATATAACCGCTTGCCACTCGTGGCCTTCTTTGCATTTCCACCATACCTTTTTACCACTTTTCAACATTACCATATCGGGCGTCAAGCCTTTGTTCTTTATTGGGTGCCATTCTGCTGCCAGCTTTGGGCTTACTGTCGCTAGATCGCTGACCTCCTTAATTGCATACTGTCCGGAACAGTACGGACAACCGTTGCCTTTACTTCTGTTGGCTATCCTCGCCTGCCATTCATGTCCCTGTCTGCACCGCCACCATACCTTTTTATTGTTTCCTGCTGTTACCATGTCAGGCGTCAGCCCATCATTTTTAGTTGGATGCCATTCTACCGCAAGCGAAGGATTGACTGTTACAAGGTCGTTAAAGCCCTTCCACACCTTGTGACCGGAACAGTACGGGCATCCGCTCCTGCGGTTTCTATCGGTTATTCTCGCCTGCCATTCATGACCCTCTTTGCATTTCCACCATATTTTTTTTGTAGATCCTGCTGCCACCATCTCAGGCGTCAGCTTCCCATTCTTTGTGGGATGCCATTCCGATGCAAGCGAAGGATTGTTTGCAGATAAAGATCTTTCTTTTATTCCGGCTACATACTGATTGTATATTTTTACCCTGTCTTTTTCTACACTAACGGATCGATCATCAATATCTAACAGATTTAATACCTGTACAATAACTTCGTTGAGGGATTTGTCATTTAAATCATCCCGTATGATTACATCATCTGCGTTTATTTTTTTTGCGCCCTTTTCTCTTATTCTGATCAGGCGTATCCCATGTTTTTTACACAATGTATTTTTTTGTTCATCCTTTTGTGCATTTGTGTGATAATAACTTCCATCGTATTCAATAGCTGTTTTGATCGAAGGGATCATTATATCTAATTCTTTTCCTATCGATTTATCCCCGTTTACGGCATCTGTATATTTTTTATGCACATAATAATAAACGGCCTGTTCAGAAAAAGAGGTATTTAATTCTTTATGGCAATACGGGCATCCGCTTCCACAGCTTCTGTTGTTTATTGTCGCCGTCCATTCATGCCCTATTTTGCACCTCCACCATACTTTTTTATTACATTTCAGTGTAACTATGTCTGGAGTCAGCCTACCATTTTTCGTCGGATGCCATTCTGCTGCAAGTGAAGGATTGATTGTTGCAAGGTCATTAAAGCCCTTCCACGCTTTACGACCAAAACAATACGGGCAAGCGCTTCCTCTGGCTCTATTACATGTTTTTGTGGACCATTCGTGTCCTAACTTACATTTCCACCAGACTTTTTTGCCGTTTCCTGCCGTCACCATGTCAGGCGTCAGCCCACCATTTTTAGTTGGATGCCATTCTGCCGCAAGTTCGGGATTTGCCGTTGCAAGGTCATTAAATCCTTTTAGTACCTTTTTCCCGGAACAATATGGGCAGCCATTTCCACGATTTCGGCTGTTTATCGTTGCCTGCCATTCATGTCCTAATTTACATCTCCACCAGACTTTTTTTGAAGATCCAGCTGTGACCATATCCGGCGTCAAGCTATCGTTCTTTGTAGGGTGCCATTGTGCGGAAAGATCGGGATGCGTGGTAGTAAGGTCGTTAATCCCTTTAACAGCATTTCGTCCCGAGCAGTATGGACAGCCATTTCCATTGCTTCTACTGGATATCGTCGCCTGCCATTCATGTCCCTGTCTGCACTGCCACCAAACCTTCTTATTACTCGCTTTAGTTACCATCTCAGGCGTCAGCCCCTCATTTTTTGTCGGATGCCATTTTGCCGCAAGTTCCGGATTGACAATAGAAAGAATATTCCCTTTTCTTTTATCGATTGTTTGAGCTAAGGTTGTTCGCTCGCTGAATGATGACGGACTGTATTGCATTTTTACTACCATTTTCTTTTACTCCTTATTGTGGAATTTCGAGTTTCTGTTCTGTAAGGGGTATGAAAGAATCTGGCAAGATATTTTTTTTCTGGGTAATAGTTATGCAGTATGCAAAGAGATAGGATCATCGTTCTTACCTGTCACAATAAAAACTCTTTGACATCCTCCCACGTCTAATGCGACAGGCAGAGCCTGTGGCCATGAGACACGGGATTCCATTATACGGGACGTATCCCGCGCGGACCATCACTTCGGTCGATCCACATCCTTCCTTACGGGAAGATGTTTCACCCAGCTGATATAGGACCCGCTCTGTCTGCGGTCATCGGGACTTTCCGGGTCCACAGAAGATCTTCCCGTTCACACGGTGCTCCTGCGGGCAGTCATCCCTTTCCGCCGGGCTGATGCCTGCGCCCGGTGACTGTGGTTTACAGTTTCGTATACTCTGTTTACAGTTTCTGTTGAGTGTATGTCTGTTTACGGTTTCTTAAGCAGTGTGTTGCTTACTGTTGCTCATGTATCTCTGTGTCAGAACCCGAAACATGCCGGGTATGTGTTTCCGGAAGCTTTTATCCCGGAGATGCATTTGTCCTGTGCTTTAAGGAAAGCTTCAAAGTCCCTTATACAGGCCTTACGGCCGACGGTCCTGTTATCTTCCATCACGTGCTTTATGACAAAGCCGCTGTACAGGTCTCTTTGCACCCTGTGTCCGCCGACTTCTTTCATTCGGCAGCTGAGCGGAACTTTCTTATAACTGTCCGTTACGTGGTCGTACTGGGAAGCCCTCACCACCTTTGTATCCACTGTGATGACATCTCCTCTACGCTGCCTGCACTTTCTCTGCAGGACAGCCAGGAACTCCGAAGGCGCCCTGTCCCGTATGGAGGAACCGAAACGCTTTTTCTTTTTGAAGCGGCGTACCTGTTTTACTGAACCGTTCTTCTTTGTGACGGCTGGCGCCTCCTGCCTGCGTTCAGGCGGCTTCCTGGAGCGTTTCTGCAGGGCCTTCCAGTCCATGGTTTCTGTAAGGAAGATATTTGCCCTCTTAACAAGGACGTTCGCCAGCTCCTCATGGGACTGCTTCGTATAGGCGGCTTTCTTCCTGTACAGGCTCTTCAGTTCCCGTTTCCTCCGGGAACAGGACTTTGTGATGACCCAGGTATGCTTCCCCTTTTTAAGTCTTCTGTCAGCGTCATAGTTATTTGGGTTCGCCAGTCTTAACGAACGCTCTGCCTGACGGGCTTTTATTGATATCCGTTTATTGTAATCCTTACACTTCGGCGCCAGTTCTGCGAGAACACACTCATTATCGAAGACGACGGCTTCCGTGGAGATACCGGGGTCTATACCGGCGGTGCCTGTGACGGACGTATGCTTTAAGGGCGCTTCCCCTTCGAGGTACAGGATAACGTAGTACCTCCAGCCCGAAGGGAACATTTTCCTCTCGATCTGCACGTAACGGACCGGGTGGCCCAGGGACTCCTTTACATAGGGGTCGTCCCAGTCAATCACGATGCGAAAGTGCTCCCCGTGGTAGAAGATCTCCTCGGGGTACTTCGGAGAGACACTCTTTTTATAATATCCCGTGTGTAAAGGATCGAGATACTGCACCCCGTTCCAGCTCTTGGAAGCTATGGTCAGCATCTCCTGATACTTCTTGAAATGTACGTCCTTTCCGTTCCCGTAAAGGACCTTCTCCACGCCGGCATAGACCCTGGAGGCTTCTTCCTGTGCCTGGTGGGAGGAGACGATATGCCTATACTGCCTATGCCAGACCTTTATATAGGACTGCAGTGATCCTTCCGTGAGGCCGTACTGCGCTATGAGGCTGTTCAGTGCGTCAGAGGCAGCTTTTTTGTCTTTATCGGATGCCGTCCTGTATGCTTCTATGAGTCTCTGGTATTCCCCCGGCGAAGCATGCGCAGGCGCTTCTTGCACTCCTTTACGATGACGTTGTGGCACTTCGTCATCGCAGAAAAGAGTTTTGCAAGGACCTTCTCCTTACGTCTGCCGGTCCTTATGGGAAATTTTAACGTATGCATAGATATCGTTCCTTTCGATGCGTTCTTTACGTTTCATTATGAGTATGCATGAAAGGCTGTTTGTTCCTGTATTTTTTAAGAGATCATGCGGCCTTACACAAAAACTTTTTACAGAAAGAAACGCACGGCATAAGCCGTGCGTGTATAGTTCTGTGTCATTTTCAATACCACGGAAGCGTATTTATCACACGCCTGAAGGCACGTGCGTTCTGCGCTTAATCGTAAAAAAGCAGGCGCCATATGACGTCCTGGATATAACACAGAGCGCCCGCAAAAATAGATTTGTTTCTGTGGATACCATGCACTAAATGGGAAATAATCAAATTTTCAAATAGGAAATAATTAAATCGTGAATAAGAAATAATTGAAACTCAAATGGGAAATATTAAATTATGAATGAGAAATGATCAAATCGCTAAATAGGAAATGATTAGGAAAAAATAGCCTCAAATAGGAAATGATCAGAAATAGGAAATGTTTAAAAGGAAAATTAACACAAAGAATTTATTTTAAGGGGCTGTATGTACGAGAAGAGACTTGTATTGTCATAAAAAGAGCGGCACCTTTTTGTGGCGCTGTTCTTAAATGATGCATGATCAAAATCTCAAATGATGCATGTCTAAAATGCGAATAGTGCATATTTAAATTCAAATAATGCATGATTAAGTCCCAAATAGTTCATGATCATAAGAAAAGAGCGGGACCGGATAACCGGCCCCGCTCTTCATCATGTGACTAAACGTGGTATCATTTCATTCAAATGATGTGTATTTCCCATGTGGGACAGAATCAAATCTCAGATGGGACAGATTTAAACCCAAATAGGACAGAATCAAAGGAAAAAATCCTCAATCTTGGGGCAAAATCAAACTTGGGGCACGATTAAATGCCAAAACCCACCTGTTTAAATCCTGAATAGAACCTGTTTAAGCACAAATAGAACCAGTTTAAATGTAAATAGAACCTATTCAATGGAAAAAATGGGCTCAAATAGAACCAAATCAAAAATAGAACCTAATCAAATGTCAAAACTCATCATCTGCGATAAATGTGGGTGAAGCTGCCCGGGTAATCATATTCCTTAAGACTGATTTCATCCTTGGTCTGGTCACCATGCTGAGGAGCCTCTCTTGTTGCCTGTCCGATCTCGTTGGTATGTGCTCCAACCTTTTTCCCATTACCTACATATATTTCTGTGTGCTCAGGCTGCCACAGAATATCGCCAGGCCTCAGTTCTGAAAGCGGTGGCAGCGGCATCTTTTTAAATCCGCAGCTTGCCAGCGGGCCGTCCATTCCATGCGTGTTAAAGGCGGATCCCTGTGAACCGACATTATATCCGCTGTTGAGCAGAGCATAAAATACGAGTGACGAACAATCGTACTCAGGATTTCCCTGTCTGTGATGCTGGCAGTATCCTATACTGTCATTATTTGCGATACTGATCGCCCAATTCACATAGTTTATGTTAGAGCCTCCCATCGTTGCGCTTATGATCGCGTTATAATACTCTTCAGCTTTTTCTCCGCGCTTCGGCGCAATCACCGCAGCGTTTCCCGGTCTTTCCCAGTGTACGCAGAAAAGCATTGCCGCGTCTTTCGCGCTTGTCGTTTTCATAAACGAATTATAAGCGTCCCTGTTGCCCCACGATTCCGGAGAGTCTATCTCTGACCAGGCATAATCGAGCTGGCAGTATATATCCTTCCAGTCTTTGCCCTGCGACTGCGCAAGCTTATCCAGAGCGGCGGCTCTGCCACCAAGCCACTGGAACAGTCCTTTTGCTCCGCTTGACTTGTTTACGCTTTCCGGGTTAAAGGAAGATTCCGCATCGATATTTGCCATGATCCCCGCGATCTGTGCCGCATTAAGGCCTTTCTCCATGAAATATTCATATACGATCTCTTCATTTCCGGTGAACGGTTTGGCGTTCATGGCCTTGCTTCCCGCAAACGTATCAATGTTGAACACCGAGTTAAATACCCTGATAGGCAGTATCATATAGCTTGCCGGCTGCGGATCGCCATCGGGGTACTTATATCCCCATGAAACAAAATTTTCATCATTTTCTTCAAGAAGGGACATATCGCACCGTATAGTTACTTCTGCTTCACATTGCATGCTGTCATCGCCTGTTGTCGTGTATGTTACGTCTGCGCCTCCGCTTTCGCATACTGCGTAGTCAATGACATCAAAACAGTACTGCTGGTATTCTTCCTTATTCGTCGGGTCTGCGTAACGGCTTCCAAGCACTGACATCGAAAGAGTCTGAAGAGCCAGATACATGGCATTTTCTGTATCTTCCGACGATCCTGTATATGAGAACTGCGTCGCCCCGGACGATGTGTCGCCGTAATAGTTCCCGACATTGACAGCTTTCACTTCCCTCGTCGCCCATTCAGGGTGGCACGATGAGGTGCCGGGATTGGCGTGGCTTCCTTTCCCGCCGCTGTACCATGTATTCTTATCGACAACGAATTCTATGATATTTTTTCCGTTATGATGTCCCCATTCATTACAGCCGGCGTCTCCACGGCTTTTTACATCTCCCAGTATACAATGAAGGACTTTTCCGTCTTCCTTGACAAAATCCACATAATCTCCGACTTTGCCGTAAGTATCTGTTGTCGCTACAACATATCTTCCGTTTATGATCGCAAAGCCTTCTTCATCAAAATTCTGTCCGGCGGCTTCCCTCAGCTTATACTGGTTTGAAGACGGTGAAGTGATGCACTGCCATCCCATGTAGGTGTGCGTGCCTCCGTATCCTTCCGGTATTACGATCTCTGTTCCTACGCCTACGACATTATCTACTGCAGATCCAGGCTGTGCACCCGTCATTCCAAACGGGTTTGTCAGCCCGCTTATCTTGAGTTCTTCTCCGTCTTTATCTACGAACTTGAACTTTTTGATCACCATTCCGGTGGTCTTTCCGCCTTCCTTATACTGTCCCAGCGTCTTAAACGTAAAATCATCCGGATCCCTTGGGCTTCCGTCAACATTTACGCTGTTGATCCTGATATCCCCGAGGTTCTGTACAGCTACTCCACTGTCACCGTACATCCCGTCCCAGGAAGATATGCCGTCTGTCTGCAAAAGCTCTCTCGTTCTTACAGCGAACCATTTTGTATAGCTTCTTTCATTGCCGTAAAAACCTCCGAGACTTCCATCTTCGTTAACATCAAATTCATATTTCCAGCAGGCGAATTCCGGGAATGCGTGTCCCGTATCATAACATATAACAGTCCCGTCAGCCCATACTTCTCCGACTACCGCTACATGATGCCAGCCTTCTTTGTTTGTGAAAGCGTCATCACAACGGCTGTCAAAGAACTGTATAAGATCTCCGACCTGCAGGTCTTCTTTTTTGAATATGGCTATTGCACCGCCGCCGCTAAACCTGTCAGCATTTCCTAATGCGGCTCTAAGTGTGTCATTTCCGGCATATCCGTTATAGAGTCCCGCTTTCTGCATGATCTTTGCTACTCCTGATCCGCAGTCCGTTATGATCCTTTCGTCATTTTCCAGGATTTCTTCGATATCGCTGGCACCGTCAAAAGTGTATGGCCCTGCTTCCATTCCTTTATAAAAACGGCCATATTCTTCAGAAATATATCGTCCTCTCTCATTGAATTTCGTAGAAGGTCCGCCGCCCCAATAGTCAGCGCCCCATATAGTGTAAAGGCCCATGACATATTCTGAGACTTCCTGAAACTGTCCCGCTGTCGATACATTCAGGTTGGACCCGTACAGTCTTGCGAAAACGCCCCCGAGGCTCTTTATATAATTTCCCACACCGCCGTACCGGTTCATCACATCATGGAATGAATAGCGGTCAAAATCGTTTATATGCTCTTCTACGATCGCCTCCGTTTCCGGAGAAAATCCGAGGTCAGGACGGTCTCTGAAATCCTTGGAGCCCGCCGGAACTGAGCCGGTTGAGGACATTCTTGTCGCTATACCCGCTTTTGGCGTGCCGGCTTTCGTATCAAAATGCACGATATCTATCAGACCCCCGCTTGGTGCTTTGCTCTTTACAACACCGCCGGCACCGGCTGCGCACTCTACTATTTCCCCGTTTCCGACATATATGCCTACATGAGAGTTGCTTGACTTTCTTGGAAAATTATATCCGTAACACAGGACGTCCCCCGGCCGTGCCTGCGAAAGGTCTGTCCCCATACTCTTGCCGTTCGGATAGAGTTCCGGTTCGCTTCCCCACTGGTAAGAATGGATAAAATCTTCTCCGTTCTTTTCCTTTATCAGCTCCCTGTCGAGAACTCCGCAGTCGCACAGCACGTGGTATACGAACCAGCTGCAGTCAGACCCCCTGCCTGCCTGCAGGTCCATAAAGCGCTCCCCGTTGGGGTCATTGTCCGTGACAGAGGATTTATACGGAATGATAATGTTCCCATTCTCTCCTACCCATGAGAGTGCATACTGTGCCACATCATCTGTGCCGGCTCCCATTGCCGAAGGCTTATATGGACACTCATAACTGTAGGAATCCATCTCTCCCGTTACCGCGTTATATCCTCTTATGGTAAAGATACCGTTGTTAGCTGTCATCTCAATATCGCCGTATGGCTGGAAAGTTTTTACTCCAAGCTTTCTTGCGTCATTAGCGGCGCGTGCGTAGGCGTACTCCGTCAGTTCTCCCCAGAAGTCGCCCACCTGATTGAACCAGCATGCCTCCATACCGAAATTGTTCTTTATTCTCGGGATCTCTCTCCACGAACCTTCTCCGTGGTGCGCGCACTTCATAAGTTTGATCGGAGATCCGTCTATGGTATCAAGGAAATCGTCCATGGAATAGTACATATCACCGTTCGTGTAATAGTACAGATCCGGGAAATATACCTGTATCGACGCGTCATTGATAAAATCATACACATCATAGCTGCCGATATCGGAACGCCATTCCGCCGGTTTTCGCCATACGTTCATTACAAGTCCGGAAAAAGTGTACGAGGTGTTTGTGTTTGGCGATGGGATGATGACCGTACCGCCTTTTTCTTTTACCTTGTTGACGATCCAGTTTCCTCTCCATGCATCGCCGGAACTGTGAGAGGCTATATCGTCAGGCGGAGGGCAGTACAGGGTCTTGATCTTTATCGATCCTTCTTGGAGGATGTCCATTACCGCCGTATCGTGGTCTGTGTGCCAGTGCGACACCATTACGGTAAGCTCTGTCACGCCTTTTTCCTTCAGATAATCCCTTGTCATCTGAGAAAGAACATCCAGCCCTCCGTCGATCAGGAAGTATTCTTTTCCTATCGAGAATATGGTAGAGTCACCGTCGCCCCCGCCGGACTGTCCGCCGCCGTTACCGAAACCTTTTTCATAGCCTGGTACGTGTATGGACAAAGGACCGCCGTAACTTCCCTGTCTGTCTCCCACATAGTTAGTCTTAATACCATAGGCGCGCATCCTCGCATGCATATATTCAAGGGTCTGCTGTGTAAGGGATTTCCCGTAACCTGACCCGTCAGCACTCAGATGAGCCTGCACGGGCTGCCACAGCGAATCCATATTTTCTCCCACCCTGTTGCTCAGCATTACGGAACCACCTGCCACAGCTCCTGTCGTCAGTGTCCCTGCGAGAGCAGTGGCGACTATCTTTTTCGCAGCCGCT
>ODAI013751092.1_pt1 | contig 13004 bp, 13 predicted proteins | sample 1539321 | NCBI WGS metagenome assembly ODAI01 (sample SAMN02144231, study PRJEB22623) | gut metagenome | biome: sheep rumen | host: Ovis aries | place: New Zealand | reverse complement strand
TTGATTTAAATGAAGAAGAAACAAGCGAGTATAATGTACCAGAATTTCTGAAAGAACAAAAAGAAATTACAGCAGCTCAAAAAGGAACTTTAATACATTTGATACTACAAAACCTGGATGAAAAGATTAGCTATGATAGTGATAAGATAGAAGAATTATTGCAACACTTGGTAGACAAAAAAATAATAACAGATAAAGAAAGAAAAGCTATCGAGATAGATGAGATACTAGAATTTACAAAGACAAACATATGGAAAGAAATGCAAAATGCAAAAGAAGTGCAAAAAGAAAAGCCATTTTATATCAATATTCCTGCGAAAGAAATATACGAAGAAGATATAGAAGAGGAAATATTAGTGCAAGGTGTAATAGACTTGTACTATGTTACCGAAAATAATGAACTTGTTCTTGTGGATTACAAGACGGATAGAGTGCAGGGGGAAGCGGAACTTATACAAAAGTATAGCACACAGCTTCAAATATACAAAGATGCATTAGAAAAATCACTACATAGAAAAGTTGATAGAGTATATATATATTCAACATATTTGGGAAAAGAGATATCAATTGAATTGTAACAAAATTGTAACATAAATGTAATGAAATTGTAATTGAAATCTGTAGAATTTTACTGTATAATTATAGCAAATAAAGTACAAAGGAAGGAAACGGACAAATTCGGAGTTTTGTTTTAAAAAATCTCAAAAATGAGTAAATCGAATAATTTCGCATAATTTCTAATTCAAATTAAAACGGTTCCCCACTCGATAAACTCGGGATCTTCCCTTTTAATTTGAATAAGAAATTTTATGCTCAATGATTCTCAATTCCTCATTTTTTCAATTTTTTGAAAACAAAACTCCTGCGTTTGGCTACCATAGTGCTATAAGGAGGATAACGTTATGTATAAGAAATCACGAGATGCACCATAATTAAAATATATAAAAAAATACTTGATATTTAACGTATAATACGTTAAAATGTTATTATAAAATTTATCAAATGAAATGGAGGAAAAAACAATGAAGAAAAAAGATTTAAAACAAGAACGCGGAATTACTCTTATCGCGTTAATAATTACAATAATTATCCTAGTAATTCTAGCAGCAGTGTCAATACGTGCTGTATACAATATGGGCATAGTAGGTCACGCAATAAATGGAACACAACAATATGCTGAAGCATCAAAAGCAGAGAATGAAATGTTAGGACAAACAGTAACAAAACTAGAAGATGCAGTTGCAAAGGTAAAAGAGATACAAGAGGGAAAAGAAAAAGGATTAATATTAGATACAAATAGTGGAATAGGACAAGACGGAAATACAAAATATGTGATAGCATTACCAAAAGATGAAATGACAATGGAAGAATTTGCAAGTTTTTATAATAGTGATATAGAAGTAGTAAGAAAATATGAAAACTGGGAGCTTGCGTATTTAAAAGGATATAAACCAAGTACTACGACTGATCAAAATGGAATAGATTTTAATGAATTAACGAAACTTACAAATGATACTATATTATCTATACAATGGGAGAAAACAAACGAAGCTAGATTTAATAGTATAGTAACAATAGATGCTAACGGTGGGCATATTAATTGTATGTCTAATCGAACAGTGTATATAGACTATGCAGATGCATTGTTTAAAAGTCCTTTTATAATGGACATAGCAGAAAAAGATGGATATGTTATGAATGGATATTACTATGATAGAGAGTGTACACAGAAGATAGATGTAGAAAATTTAACAGATGAAGAAATATTAGCATTAGATGGAAAAACTGTATATATTGGATGGGAGGAACCAACAAGAACAAAAACATTTACTATTGAATATGGAGGACACAGTCGGAACAGTAACATTTGCAAGCAATGATTCTGCACAGGAGTGTTATAATAAGATTTGCACAGCCATAGGTAATGAATACGTCGATCCAGAAGGTATAGTTATTAAAGAACAAAATCAAGACTATCCGGACTATGGTGTGAACACATTATTTAATACTCAATATGATTCTGACAGCGGGGAGTATGTCGTTACCTCTTTAGCATATACATTTGAACAAATTCCTGATACTATATATATAACAGAACCACATGAATAGGATTAATATTAAGTAAACTATAAATATGCATTTACAATAGTATAATATACCACAAAGCACAATAGATGATTTTTAGTCTATTGTGCTTTTTTATTTCAATTCCACTTGCTTACTATCCCAAAATTTGATACAATACTATTGTTATGATAGCTGAAGTTATTATTAGCAGTAATGCTAAGGATTTAAATAGAATATTTGACTATAATGTACCAGCAGAAATGCTTGGTACTATTCGTGTTGGAAGCAAAGTGTTAGTTCCTTTTGGTACTATGAAAAGATACCAAGAAGGTTTTGTTATAGGCTTTAAGGAAAAGTCTGAGTATAAGATAAAAAACATTGCAAAAGTGGAAGAACGGTGGACTTGATGAGGATAGAATAAATCTTGCTAAACTTATGGCACACAAATATTTTTGTAACATATCAGACTGTATTAAGCTTATGCTTCCACCTGGAACTACTGCTAAAAATATCGAAAACAGAGTAAAAGATAAATCAGCAAAATTTGTATATCTTTTAAAAGAGCCTGAAGAGATTGAAGAAGATATAGAAAATAAAGCTATAAAGTCAGATAAACAAATACGTGCATTAAATTTTCTTATGCAAAATGACGAGGTTTTACAGTCTGAACTAATTGATTTTGCGGAAAGTAGTGCGTCTAGTTTAAAGACATTAGAGAAAAATGGATACATTGAAATAATAGAAAAAGAGATAAATAGAAATCCTTTTAAGAATAAGCATATTACACCTACTAAAAATCTTGAACTTACAAAAGAACAACAAAAGGCAATGAATAGGATAGAAGGCGTAATTGTCGATAAAGAGTTTAAAGAATTTTTGTTATATGGTGTAACAGGCTCACGGAAAAACAGAAATATATCTGCAGCTAATTGGAAAAGTATTAGAAAGAAAAAAATCAGCAATAGTACTAGTTCCAGAAATATCGCTTACACCGCAGATGGTAGATAGATTTATTGCAAGATTTGGAGAAGAAAAAATAGCACTTTTACATAGTAAGCTTTCTGTTGGTGAGAGATATGATGAGTGGAAAAGAATAGAGAAAGGTGAAGCAAAAATCATCATTGGAGCAAGGTCTGCAATTTTTGCACCAGTTAAAGATTTGGGAATTGTGATAATTGATGAGGAACACGATACATCATATAAATCTGATATGACACCAAGATATAATGCAAAGGAGATTGCACTTTATCTTGCAAAGCAAAACAATATACCACTTGTGCTAGGCTCTGCAACTCCAAGTATTGATACATATTATAAATTAGAAAAAGAAGACTGTATAATAACACTAAAAAACAGAGCAACAGGATCGAAACTTCCAAATGTAGAAGTTATAGATATGAAAAAAGAATTAGCTTTTGGAAATAAATCAATGTTAAGTATAAAATTACACGATATGATAGAGCAAAATTTACAAAAGAAGAAACAGACAATTCTATTTTTAAATAGAAGAGGATATTCTACTTTTGTAATGTGTAGAGACTGTGGTTATACTGCAACTTGTAATAAATGCAACATAACACTTACATATCATATTAAGCAGGACAGACTAAAATGTCATTATTGCGGATACGAAAGAAAAAATTTTACAGAATGTCCAGAGTGCTATAGTAAAAATATAAGATATTTTGGAACAGGAACAGAAAAATTAGAAACAGAAATAAATAAACTATTTCCAAATGCTAAAACAATACGTATGGATATAGATACAGTAACAAAGAAAAACTCATATGAGGATATTTTAAATAAGTTCAGAGATGAAAATATAGATATACTAATTGGAACACAGATGGTTGTAAAAGGACATCATTTTCCAAATGTAACATTAGTTGGTGTAATTGCAGCAGATAGTAGTATGTATATGTCTGATTTTAGAAGCAATGAAAGGACATTTCAGCTTTTGACACAAGTTGCAGGTCGTGCAGGACGAGAGGGAGATGAAGGAAATGTAATTATTCAAACTTACAATCCAGAGAGCTTTCCGATAGAATGTGCAAAAGAACAAGACTATATGAAATTCTATAATGAGGAAATAAAATTAAGACAAGTCTTGAAATATCCTCCATTTTGCGATATAATAAAGCTTGAAGTTTCCGATATAAATGAAAAGAATGTATCAAAAGTTATTACAGAGATTTATGAAAAACTTCTAAAATTAGGTGGAAAAAATATGTCTATATATGCTCCAATGCCTTGTCCGATAAGTAAGATAAAGAATAGATATAGATGGAGGATTATTATCAAGTGCAGGCTTCGGAAATAGTGTGATATATAAAATTAATGAGGCTGTAGACGAAGTAAAAATTGGCGGTGGCACTAGAATCAGTATAGATATTAATCCTAATAACATGAATTAATAAAGCACAGAGGCTCACCTAAACTCCTGCGTTTGGCTACTTTATTACTATAATATTCAAGAAAGGAAAATTTAAGATGGCAATTCGTAACATTAGAAAAGAAGATGATGAAATATTAAGAAAAAAATCAAAAGAAGTAGATGTAATAGATGATAGAACAAGAGAACTAATAGAAGATATGGTAGAAACTATGCATAAATTTGAAGGCGTTGGACTAGCCGCCGTACAAGTTGGCATTTTGAAAAGAATTCTTGTCATAGATTTATATGATGAAAAAACACCAATTATCAGACTTATAAACCCAGTTATTTTAAAAACAAAAGGAACACAAGAGGTTGAAGAAGGATGCCTAAGTTTTCCTAATAAGTATGTTAAAGTTGTAAGACCAAATGAAGTAACTGTTGAAGGTTTAAACGAAAAAGGAGAAAAGATTGTAGTCAAAGGCAAGGGGCTTTTAGCACAAGCTCTTTCTCACGAGATAGACCATTTAAACGGAATTGTCTTGACTGATGTTATGATTCCTGGAACTATGGAATATGTAAATCCAAATGATAATAAGAAAAAATAGAGTTACACGGGTCAAGTTGTTAACAGTTAACTTATTGAATTAACCTTGTAGGAAAAAATTGAATAAAAATTATAAAAAGTCAGCATAAAAATAATATGCTGATTTTTTCAAAAAAAAATTTGAGAAATTTGCAATTTTTTGTTTACTTTTATCAAAAGATAATATAAAATAAGAAAAAGAATACTAAAGAATATAAAAGGGGGATTTTTCTCATGAAAATTTTGATGCTTACATGGGAATACCCACCAAGAATTGTTGGTGGAATATCAAGGGTTGTATATGATTTGTCAGGAAGACTTATAAAAGATGGACATGAAGTTACAGTCATTACATACAGAGAAGGAAACACACCATATTTTGAGATAGACAAAGGTGTAAAAGTATATCGAGTTGACAATTATATGATAAACCCAAATAATTTCATTGATTGGATAATGCAACTTAACTTTAATATGATAGCAAAAGCTACAGAGATAATATCAAAAGAAGGAAAGTTTGATGTAATACATGCGCACGACTGGCTAGTGGCAAGTGCTGCAAAAACACTAAAAGATGCATATGATATTCCAATGTGTGCTACAATACATGCAACTGAAAGTGGAAGAAATAATGGTATACATGATGACACACAAAGATATATAAATGACACGGAATGGATGTTAACATATGAAGCAACGGAAGTTATTGTAAATAGCAATTATATGAAAAGAGAACTACAAAGACTATTCGGACTACCATTTGAAAAAATCAATGTTATTCCGAATGGTTTAAATATGAATATGTACAATGGAATAGAAAAAGATTACGACTTTAGAAGAAGATTCGCAGCAGATAATGAAAAAATAGTAATGTGCGCTGGAAGACTTGTATATGAAAAAGGATTTCAATATTTAATAGCTGCAGCACCAAAGATACTTGCAGGATATAATGACACAAAATTTATAATTTCAGGCAAAGGTGGAATGCTAGACCAGTTAAAAGCACAGGCAGATTATTTAGGAATAAGCAATAAAGTCTATTTTACAGGGCAATTAAGCTATAAAGAATTATGCAAAATGTATAAAATAGCTGACATTGCAGTTTTCCCAAGTACTTATGAGCCATTTGGAATGGTAGCGATAGAAGCAATGTGTGCAGGAGTTCCAACAGTTGTTTCAGATATAGGAGGACTTAATGAAATTGTAGAACACGGAGTTGATGGAATGAAAAGCTATGCTGGAAACCCAAACTCAATTGCAGACTCTGTTCTAGCATTACTATATGACCATAGACTTGCAAACGATATTGTAAAAAATGCAAAAGTTAAAATAAAAAATACATATAATTGGAATAAAATTGCGCAAGATACACATTTTATATATCAGAAGGCTATATGTCAAACAATGGCAGAAAGACAGAAAAATCAAATCGCACAGGAAAAGGCAAAAGGAGCTAAAAAAGAAAAGACAAGAGGAATGCTTTTATCATTCAGAAGCCGCGAAGCCTTGGCATAATTTTGACAAAAATCAGCATCTTGCGTCGTTATTCCAAATACAGAAAATGCTCAATGTACATCAGTACATCTCCGCTTTTCTGATTTGGAATGCCTAGCAATATACTAATTTTTGTCAAAATTATAACATATTTATAAATGATAATATATGCGAAAGGATGTAATATAGATGAATGTATATGATACTGCAAATAGGTTAGCAAGTGAACTTAAGAGTTCACCAGAATACTTAGAATATAAAAGACTTAGAGAAGAATTAAATGCTAATATAGAATTTAAAGAGAAAATGGCAGAGTTTGAAAAAGCAAGATATGATGTGCAACTTGAAGCACTCAAAGGTGAAGAACAGCAGAAAGCAAAAATGGAAGAAGCACAAAAAATTTATTCTGAACTTATACAAAGTGAATTCGGTAGAAAATACTTTGATGCAGAACTAAAATTTAATGTACTTTTAGCGGATGTTAATAAGATAATCGCTGAGTCTGTCCAAGACGTTTTAGTTTAGAAAATAAACGTCGCATTACGTTGTTGCTCTTCGAGAAAAAATCCTCAGCGTACAAAAAGTACGCTTCCGGTGTATCTCTCTCGAGCGCCTAGTACTGCTCGTTTCTTTTCTAAACTAATATAAATATATAAAAACAAATCGCCAGTTTATGTCCTGGGGTATTTTTAGGAGAATATTTTATGAATAAAAAATGGCAGTATATAGAAAATGATATAGATAGAGCAAAAGAAATTGCAGAAAAGTTTGATATAAATATGCTTACAGCTCAAATTTTAGCTAATAAAAAATTAAGTGATGAGCAAATAAAAGTGTTTTTAGAGCCTACAAGAAATAGTTTCTATGATCCTTTTCTGATGCCTGACATGCAAAAGGCAGTAGATAGAATAATAAAGGCAATCGAAAATAAAGAAAAAGTAGTTATATTTGGTGATTATGATGTAGACGGAATTACGAGTACAACAGTGTTAAAGAAATTTTTAGAAGAAAGAGGCTTAGAAGTTGGATATTATATTCCAAATAGACTAAAAGAAGGATATGGATTAAATAAAGATGCAATCAAACAAATAGTAGAGAACAAAACTGACCTTATGATAACTGTTGATTGCGGAATAACAGGCATAGAAGAAATAGAATATGCAAATAGTTTAGGAATGGAAACAATAATAACTGATCATCATGAGCCAATAGATATATTGCCAAATGCAATTGCGGTAGTTGATGCTAAAAGAAAAGATAACACATATCCTTTTAATCAGTTAGCAGGAGTGGGAGTGGTATTCAAGCTTATTCAGGCGTTGTGTACAAAACTTGGATTGGATGAAAAAGAAAATTTAAAATATTTAGACATCGTATGTCTAGGAACTATAGCTGATATAGTACCACTTGTAGATGAAAACAGAGTTATTGCACAGCTTGGACTTAAACTTATAGAAATTGGAAGAAATCCAGTAATAAAATCAATACTTTTATCTGCTGGATATAAAGAATTAACTTCAACTACAGTTTCTTTTGGAATAGCACCAAGAGTTAATGCATGTGGCAGAATGGGACATGCAGATGAAGCTCTAAAGTTATTTTTAAGCGATAATTTAGAAGAGATACATAACATGACCTCTTTATTAAACGAATACAATAAAGAAAGACAAGATAAAGAAAAGAAGATATTTGATGAAGCTATAAGAAAAATTGAATATGAAAATGAACTAGAAAACGAAATAATCGTATTATCAAATGAAGGATGGCATCATGGAGTAATTGGAATTGTAGCATCAAAAATAACAGAAATGTATTTAAAACCAAGCATACTTTTGTGTGAAGAAGATGGTATTTGTAAAGGATCCGGAAGAAGTATACCAGGACTTGACTTGCATGATGCACTTTGTGCCACTAGTAAGAATTTAGATAAATACGGCGGACATGCAATGGCAATAGGTTTAAGTCTAAAGAAAGAGAATTTGAAAGCATTTAAAAATGATATTAATAAATACGTAAAAAGTCTAAATCTAGAAGAACCACAACAAGTTTTTGAAATAGATATGTGTGTAGAACTAAAAGATTTAAATATAAATAATGTAAGTGAACTAAAAAAACTTGAACCATTTGGCGAAGCAAATAAAATGCCTTTGTTTGCTATAAAGAATTTAAAGATAGAGTCTATAAGAGCATTATCAGAAGGAAAACACTTGAAATTAAGATTAAAAGATGATAAATATAATATAGATGTAATAGGATTTAATATGGGACAGCTTACAGAATTTTATAAATTAGGAGATAAGGTTGATATCTTAGGAAATCTTGAAATAAATTCATTTAATGGAAATGAGAGTGTACAAATGAACCTTAAAGATATTATTAAATCTACATAAAATATCCGCCGAGCTCAATCGGCGTAGGACATTTTCTTCCTCCAAGCTTTCGGAAGAAAAGTGCTACGCCTTCGCACGGCTAATTATAGCCTATTTTAAGGAGATGACATGTATATGGCAGAAGTAAAAGACCCAACAATTCATGATATAATCAATACTTTAAAGAAAAAAAGAAGAAAAGTAAATGTCAAATTAATTCTTAAAGCATATAATTTTGCAAAAGAGAACCATGAGGGGCAGAAAAGAAATTCAGGTGAAGACTATATTATTCACCCTCTTAATGTTGCGAATATTTTATCAGATATTGAACTTGATGACGAAACTATTTGTGCAGCTCTTTTGCATGATGTAGTCGAAGATACAGACATTACTCAAGAGGATTTAGTTAAAGAATTTGGAGAAGAAATAGCAAATATTGTAGATGGTGTTACAAAACTTAATAAACTTCAATACACAACAAGAGAAGAGCAACAAGTTGAGAATTATAGAAAAATGTTTCTTGCAATGGGAAGGGATATAAGAGTTATACTTATAAAACTAGCAGATAGACTTCATAATATGAGAACATTAAAATATCTAAAAAGAGATAGGCAGATAGCAAATGCACAAGAAACAATGGATTTGTATGCACCACTTGCAAATAGACTTGGTATGTATTCTTTAAAATGGGAGCTTGAAGATTTATCATTTAAATATCTAGAACCTGATGAATACAGAGAAATAGTAGAAGGTCTTGACGAAAAAAGAGAAGCAAGACTTGCATTTATTGATAGAATAAAAGAACAGCTTAGACAAGAGCTAAAAATGCAAAGAATAGAAGCTGAAATTACGGGTAGAGCAAAACATATATATAGTATCTATAGAAAAATGCAAAGAGACAACATAACATTGGACCAGGTTTATGATTTGTTTGCATTAAGAATAATTGTAAACTCTGTAAAAGACTGCTATGCAGCACTTGGAGTTGTTCATGAATTATACAATCCAATGCCAGGAAGATTTAAAGACTATATAGCTCTTCCAAAAGCAAACATGTATCAATCTTTACACAGCACTCTTATTGGACCAAAAGGGGTGCCATTTGAAGTACAAATTCGTACATGGGATATGCATAGAATAGCAGAATTTGGTATTGCTGCGCACTGGGCATACAAGGAAGCAAATAAAACAAAAAAAACTATTGTAAAAGTTGAAGAGGATAAGCTTTCTTGGCTTAGAGAATCTTTAGAATGGCAAAAAGATATGCAGGATCCACAGGAATTTCTTAACACATTAAAAACGGAACTTTTCGAAGATGAAGTTTATGTTTTTACTAGAAGTGGTGAAATAAAAGTATTACCTAAAGGTGCAACTCCAATTGATTTTGCTTATAATATTCATACTGAAATCGGCCATAGGATGACAGGAGCAAAGATAAATGGAAAAATGATGCCAATAATCACAAAATTGAGAAATGGCGATATTGTAGAAATAGTTACTACAGATACGCCAAAGGGACCAAGCAGAGACTGGCTAAAATTTGTTCAAAGCTCAAGTGCAAAAAATAAAATCCTACAATGGTTTAAAAAGGCAGATAGAGAAGAAAATATAGAAAAAGGAAAAGATGCTATTCAAAAAGAAATATAAAGAATTGGAATGAGCGAGACGGAATTATTTAAGCAAGAATATATAAATGCAATGCTAGATAGATACAAATTTGCGAATATTAACGATATGTATTCTTCTGTAGGATTTGGAGCAATTTCTGCAGGAAAGATAATTTCTAAATTATTATTTGAATATAGAAAAGAACACGAGGAAGAAAACATCGAAGAAAAGATGGAGGAACTAGCTCAAAAGAGAAGAACTCCAAAGAAGAATCCTAAATCAGGTGTAATTGTTAAAGGGATTGATAATTGTCTAGTTAAATTTTCTAAATGTTGTAATCCTGTGCCTGGTGACGAAATTATTGGATATATCACAAAAGGTAGAGGTGTATCAGTTCATAGAAAAGATTGCATAAATGTAAAAGAATTATTCGAAGATGAAGAAAGAATAATTGATGTAGAGTGGTGTGAGACTGAAAAAGCTTCATACAAGGTGGATGTAGAAATTCATTCTAATGATAGAGAGGGACTTGTTGCTGATATTGCAAAGGAAGTTAATAATTCTAAAGCTATTATGCTTATGATTAGTTCAAAGGTTAATAAAGAAAGAATTGTTGTAACAGATATTACACTGGAAGTAGAGAATCTTGACGAGCTTAATAAGGTGCTTAAGGCTTTACGCAAGATTGATAGTGTTTATGAGGTAACAAGAAAGAAGTGATAAAAATTGATATTAAAAGAATTAAAAATAGAGAATACAATTGGGACTGCAACTAATTGCTATATTATCGGAGATGAAAATGCAAAAGAAGCAATGTGCATTGATCCAGCAGGAGACTGCGATAGAATACTTGAAATGCTTGAGCTGCTCGATATGAAATTGAAATATATTTATTTGACACATTGCCATGCTGACCATATTGGAGCTATTGAAGAGCTAAGAGCGAAAACAGGCGCTAAATTTTTAATTCATAGAATAGAAAGTGAAAATTTAAGAAATCCAGAGGTTAATTTGACTGCAAATCTTGGAATAAAGAATATTCAAATTGATGCAGATGCAAGAGTTGATGATGGAGATTTATTACATATTGGAGATATAGAGTTTAAAGTTTTGCATACACCAGGACACACAAGCGGAGGAACATCTTTATACGTCGAGAAAGAAAATCTAGTATTTACAGGAGATACACTTTTTAAAGGAACATATGGTAGAACAGATTTGGCAACCGGAAGTGAAGAAGATATAATGAATTCAATAAAAAATAAGCTTTTAGTACTTCCAGATGAAACAATGATTTATCCAGGCCACGGAATGCCTGGAATGATAGGCGAAGAAAAAGAAAATTATAACTAATAATTTAAGCTTGTAAAAATATAAAACTATTAACATATATTCACATTTTTTTCATATAATTAATGGACGAGGAGAAGGATATGAATATAGCAGTAGTTAATTTAAGAGATATAATTAAATATATTGTAAGTTTTGTACTTGTACTAGCTGTATTAGTGATAGTCACAAGTACAATTAAAAAAGAAGAATTTGAGGGGAACATAGAAAAAGTAGAAGACAGTGCTTTTTCTAGTTTCAGAAATTCTTCTTTTTTATATTGCCTAAAAACAGAACTTCCTTTAGTTACTATATATGATGAGAAAAAAGAAATAGAAATAGAAAAAACATCAGAAATAATACTTGGTACGCAGCTTGCAATGATGCATAATTTTGGAGAACAAGAAAATGCAGAAGAGGGATTAGTAGAAAATACAGAGTACTTTGAAGATAGAGAAGCTGAAAAAACAAATCAAGAGCAAGAAGAAATAAAAAATATAGATGTTCCAGAAACAGCAAATACTGAGATAATATCTGAACACAATATAAATGCAAGATATACTGATACTGCAAGCAGTGTCCAAATAAATAACCAAACTAGCTTTGATATTAATGATATACTTTCAAATTCAAACTATGAATTAAAAAATAAAAATAAAGTTATAATATATCATACTCATACATGCGAAAGTTATACGCCTAGTGATGCGTATAATTATGAAATGACAGGAGCATATAGAACTACAGACTTGAATTACACAGTATCAAGAGTGGGAGATGAGCTTGAAAAATATCTTATAGGGTATGGAAAAACAGTAGTACACGATAAGACATATCATGACTATCCTGCATACAATGGCTCTTATGGAAGGTCATTAAAAACAATGACAGGAGTGCTAGAAAACAATCAAGATGCTGAAATAACAATAGACTTACACAGGGATGCAGTAGGAAGCAGTAATACATATGGCCCTACTGTAAAAATTGGAGATGAAGTTTGTGCACAGGTTATGTTTGTAATAGGCTCAGATGGCTCAGGACTCTATCATCCAAATTGGAGAGAAAATTTGAAATTTGCGATAACGGTTCAACAAAAAGGAAATGAAAAGTATACTAGGAATATTTCTAAAGAGTATATTTCATAGTTCCAGAGATAATAAGATGTATTATAAGTTTT
>ODAI012587823.1_pt1 | contig 13004 bp, 14 predicted proteins | sample 1539321 | NCBI WGS metagenome assembly ODAI01 (sample SAMN02144231, study PRJEB22623) | gut metagenome | biome: sheep rumen | host: Ovis aries | place: New Zealand | reverse complement strand
TGATGCTGGTTCTTATAGAATCTCATTAAGGTCCCCCTGTCGAATTAATTAGGATATTGTGCCCTGATGGACTTATCTATCTTAGCACGATAAACCTGGGGCCTTAATGATTTTCAAAGGTTCGTAGCCGACAGCGGGTCAAGCCGCGTGCGGTACAACCAGTTGTTAGGTTGATGGCGCACTGCGCCATGAAAGAAAAAAAAATGATCCAAATAGAATATGTAAAAAACGAGGATAAAGAATTCTGGTATAAGTTAGACAGTCATTTACCAGAATCAGAATTTGAAAAAAAGATACGCGATAAACAAGGATATGTTTTATTTGTTGATTCTAAGCCCGTTGGAATATTAAGATATAATCTTTTCTGGGATAATACGCCATTTTGTACATTACTGTTTATAGACTGGAATGAACAGAAAAAAGGATATGGCAAATTACTTATAAATCACTGGGAAAAAGATATGAAACAGCAAGGATATGGAATAGTATTAACATCTACACAAGTAGATGAATCCGCACAGCATTTTTACAGAAAACTTGGTTATCAAGACTGTGGTGGAATAGTAATGAATCTTCCAGGCTATGAACAACCTATGGAAATGTTTTTATGTAAAGCTTTATAAAACTACGGTGTGTCAAGCCCGCCTTTTTTTATAGACAAAAAAACAAATATCGTGGTAAAATAATCCCACAAGGAGAATACAAATACCTAGAATAGTTCCTATAAGGGATTTAAAAAACACTACAGCAATTTCGACTCTATGCCATGAAGAAGAAGAACCGATTTTCGTTACAAAAAATGGATATGGAGACATGGTTTTAATGAGCATGGAAACTTATGAAAAGAACCTGTTCCTTGTAAACGTATATGGAAAACTTGAAGAAGCAAAACAGGATATGAAACAGGGAAAGTATTCTTCTGTTGAAGATGCAATTTCAAGAATAAGGAAAAATCATGGCCTATAATGTCCGAATCATGGAAAAGGCTGAGCAGGATTTATCCGAAATTGTAACTTATTTTACAGAAAAACTTTGTAATCCAAGCGCTGCTGAAAGTTTACTTGAAGAATTTCTCGAAGAAAAGAACAATATTTCAGATAATCCTTATATGTATCCGTTAAGTAATGATTCAGTTTTGCAATCTGAAGGATATCACAGATTTCTTTTCAAAAAAAATTATATCCCTCTGTACTTAATCGATGATATTGAGAAAGAAGTATCTATAATGAGAATCTTTTATGCAAAAAGAGATTATGCTAATTTAATATAGAAGCAACCTAACAAAGTTTCGTAGCCCGCCTGCGAGCTTGCAGCGCAAGGGATTGGAGTGGCGGCGAAGCCGTTCGTAAGCAAGCGGAGCTTGCGTCGAATGGAGCGCGGAAGCGCGGAACCACGCAAAGCCCGACCGCCGGAGGCGGATGCGCCCGAAAAAAATGCTACTTTAACCCTGATTTTTTCTTCATTGACTTGATGGCTGTTCTATAATATTTTTACATTAAATGAGTACAAAATCGACTATATTGCAAATCTTAACTTCTTCAAAAAACGGCGCAGTGCTAAGCGGAGAAGAACTTGCCTCCCAGTGCGGGGTCAGCCGGGCTGCCGTCTGGAAGGCGGTAAAGGCACTGCGGGAAGAAGGCTTTGAAATTACGGGCACAACTAACGGCGGCTACCTGCTTGAATCCGGCGATGTTTTAACTACAGAAGCAGTTGCCTCGGCATTCAATGCTGCTTTTCCCCGGTTTGCGGGCGCCAGAATCGAAGTTTTTAAGGAAATTGACTCAACAAATATTCAGGCAAAAAGATGGCTTTCTGAATGCGGCTCACTGCGTACAGCTGACGGCCAGCTTACAGAGGCTGGAAAAATCTACAATAATGCTGTAATCGTTGCGGAAAAACAGACCGCCGGCCGCGGACGTTCTGGCCGCACCTTTGTTTCTCCTGCCAGAACTGGAATTTACCTTACAGTCATTTTTGCTCCTCAGGGCGGCATTACAAATCCTGCAAAAATTACGGCCTTCAGCGCAGTTGCGGTCTGCCGCGCAATCAAAAAACTTTACGGAATTCAGCCTTCAATCAAATGGATAAACGACATTTTTTATAATGGAAAGAAAATCTGCGGTATTCTGACTGAAGGCACTACAAATTTTGAAACAGGAATAATAGAAGCTGCCGTAATCGGAATAGGCTTAAATATTGAAGAAAATGCAGAAGCTTTTGGCGGGGAACTTTCAAAGGTGGCAGGCGGACTTTTTGCAAGGGACGAAAAGCTGCAGCCGGAAGGTGGCACTATAACAAAGGAAGGCGAACTTTCCAGGCCAAAGGGCAGCTCCACCCGCTCAGTTACCCGCGCTCAGCTTGCCGCCCAGATTGCGGGCGAAACCTTTCAGGTGCTTTCCCAGCCGGCAGAATCTGTAATTCAGGAATATAAAGCCCTTTCCTTCATCATCGGCCGCCAGGTAGAAGTTCATACTTTAATTGACAGCAGCCAGGGCATTTATAAGGCTACAGCCGTCGACATAGACCAGAACGCTGCCCTTATTGTTCAGCTGCCCGACGGCACAAAAAAAACTCTGATCTCCGGCGAAGTCAGCCTTAAATCAGAGTCTTTTGTATGAAAAAAGCTGATTTATAAAAATTAAAAAGTCTTTTTTACAGTGATTTCAACCTTACTTCCCTGTAATCCGACCGAAACATCATCAGCAATATTTGCAATAATTGATTTTTCAAGCTCGTCCCATTTTTCATCTTTTTCCTTACTTACGTTCTGGCGGTAATTTGTAAGAGTCCAGATTGGACACTGAAGATCTAAGTTCCCGCCAAGTCCGTAGGAATAGAAGGATGATCCTGTCTGGAAAGTTTTTTCATAATCAATCATCATAAAGGTTGCGGCAATTTTGATTTTTGACATAATTCCCACAGCTGCCGCATTTTTTCCGTCACTTGAAACAGAAAGCAGCTTTTCTCTTTTTTCAAATGTCAGGGCTTCATTTGGAACAAGGGAAACATGAAGTTCAAATTTTTTTCCTTCACATTCAATCCAGAATTCCCCATCAGAAAAATCAAGAAGTTCCGGGAGCATTCCTATCAGCTCTTCTGCCATCAGACGCAGATTCAAAACCTCTTTTTTATCAAGATTTGCATAAGCTGCCGCTTTTTCACTTTCCTGCAAAATATTCTTAAGCGATACAGTATTTCTTGTAAGTTTGCAAAGATCAGATTTCATAATATTTCTCCTTCGAATTTTATTTAAAATTCCAGACTGTCATATTTATTCAGCAGGCTGGATATTTTTTGCATGTAATTTGATATTTTTTTCTTTTCAGCTTCATCTATATCTGTTTTTTTATGATATTTGTGTATCATTCGTACATAGCAGATAAGTGCGGCCTTTTCGGTGATTTCATTGAGAATAATTTCATCATCCGTGTTTAGATAATGAGTTAAAAATAAGTCAAAATATTTTTTGGCCAGCGGATAAGGAAATCCCATAAAATTTTCAACGCTTGAAGGATCCTCTTCCCCAATAACCACGTAAAAATAGTAAACATCGGCAATTTCAACAATCGGATGACCGTAAGAAACCCTGCCCATGTCAATCAAAAGCGGTTCTCCCTTCAGCAGAAAAACATTTCCGGTATGAAAATCTCCGTGCAGTAAATTTTTCTGTTCTGACAGATGATCAATCAGCTCATAACATTTTTTACCGAGCTTTTCATCTTCCTGCATTATGCCGCCGGTTACATAAGGAAGAAGTCTATCCGTTGCGGGAGGAAATTCGTTTCCTTCTATTTTTATATCATGAATTGTATGGGCAAGATCTGACATCATCTTACAATAATAGTCCACCTGCCCTGGAGCACGAGCAATATAATTCGAAAGCGGTTCTGAATCCACAAGTTCATACATGGCGCCATATTGATTTCCGACCGAAACAATTCCAAAAGAAATTGCAGTCGGCAGACCAAGAATAAAAGCCCTGCGGCTGCTGTTAATTTCCTGCTCAACATCATGATAGGTATTATTTTCGTTGAAAACCTTGATTACAAGCTCATCGTCGTAGCGGTAAACTTCACTCTTGGCACCCCGGCCAATAACCTTGCAGCCTTCAATCGAAACTTCCTTGTACTTTTTATACCTCGTTTTTTCAGAATCAAAAGTACCCGGCCAGATAAAATTAATATGCTGAATAAATTCCTTGAATGCACCGGTTTTATTAAGGGAAAGCTCCAGAGTTTCCGCAATCGACTGATAATACCAGCGGTGTTTATCAGGATCTTTTTGATTCAGGCTATTCCACATTTCTTCGCCCAATTCCGAGTAAGCACGAGCAATCGAACGGATATTTGCAAGCTTGTCGGCAAGCCAGAGCATTTTTACACCAATATCAGTAGAGTTTTTTAATACAAGAATTGAATCTTCTTTCCGGCGCTGCCAAGTTACACTTTTATCTTCGCCCGGATATTTTTTTTCAGATTCAGAACCCACAAGAAAAGCAACACGTTTTCCAAAACGGCTTTCAATTTCTTCCATACTACCGTCTGTATCCTCAACAATATCATGAAGGATTCCTGCAGTTATTATTTCTTCGTCTTCAGTTAATGTTGCAAGAATCTGTGCTACTTCCAGGGGATGAAAAATGTATGGGATTTTATTCAGCTTACGGGTTTTTCCCTGATGCATTATCGTGGCATAAATAATTGCCTCTTCAAGCAATTTCATCATATATAAAAAGAATAACATAACTTTATTAAAAGTCACGCAAAAAAGTATTTGAAACTGCCGGGAAAAGCCGCGGAAATTTATTATGCTAATGAGCCTGTCTTACTTCCACAGCGCGGGCTGAATTGTAGGCCTGCTTAATACCCACACTGAAGAAAACCGGGAAAATTGCCTTAAGCATTTTGATTCCGCTTTTTCCGCCCCGGGCCAGCCAGGCTCGTTTTGAAAGCTCCCAGTTTTTATAAACCATAGGGATAAAGCAGATAAAAAGAGAAATTGTATCGGTAAAGCTGTTTTTTTTGCTGACCGGAAGGATTTTTCTGATTGCTGATTCTATTGCGCCGATTCCTTCTCGGATTTGCAGGGTCGTTGAAGTTTTAAAGAGAATTGATGCCGACTGCATTACACAAAAAAGTTTTACAAGCATTTTAAGCGTTTCTTTATTGTTGAATGTGATTTTTGCTGCCTCCTGCGCCGAAAAGTTCACCGCACAGAATTGGGCAATAAAGCTTGTCGCATACAAAATCACCGCATAGTACAAAACCGGCCGAAGGTCCCGCAGCTGTTCACTAAGGGAAAATTTTATTGCAAATGCAAGGGCCGCCTGCAGAATAAGAAATCCCAGTGAAACTTCAAAAGGAAGATTAAAAACCAGAATATTTACAAAGGGAATGAGAAGGATTTTTGCCACAGGGGGCATTTTGTGAAGAAAAGAATTCCCCGCCTTATAGGAAAAGGCAAGGCTGTTTTTACCGGATTTTATCATACTGTCACCTTTCAGCTGCCCGCTACCAGATTAAATCTTCAAGCCGGCTATAAGAATTAAAAGGATTACGGATGTTCCATTTTTCAAGGTCAATAGAAGGGGCGGAAGAGGCACTTGCGGTGGAAGGCCGCATTATATCCTCAGCTTTTCCGTCAAACACCTTCTCTCCCCGGAACAAAACGATAAACCGGTCAGCAAGTCCCAGACATTTTTCAATTTCGTGAGTCAGAAGAATTATTGTTTTTTTCTGAGCTTTAAGTTCCTGCAGAAGCGCGTTTACCTCTTTTACACCTGCGTAATCAAGGTTGGCGTAAGGTTCGTCCAGAATCAGAACCGGTAAATCCATGGCCAGCATGCAGGCAACGGCAAGGCGGCGTTTTTCACCCCCGGACAAAAAGCGGGCAGGAAAATCCCTTTTTTCGCTAAGGCCTGTTTTTTTCAGCGCCCCCTCCACCGCCAGCTGCACCCTGTCACGGCTCCAGCCCAGATTTTTTGGGCCAAAGGCAATATCTTCGGCCGGTGTTTCGCCTAAAATCTGAGTTTCAGCTTCCTGAAAAACAAGACCGGCCCGGCCAAAGCTTTCGACCCTTCCCGAATCAGCGCTTTCCAGCCCCGCGATAATCGACATCAAAAGGCTTTTTCCGCTGCCATTTTCACCGCCGATTACAGTAAAAGAGCCCTCTTCCAGCTCAAAACTTACGTCTTTTAGAACCTGGCGGCGGCCGTTTACAGTATTAAATCCCTTACAGATATTTTTTACGCTTAACTTCTGCATAATCTTTATTTTGCCGGATTTTCGTCTGCTTTGCCATCATCAGCATAAAGATACTGGGCAAGAACTGGTCTTAGCTTGAGCGCAAGCGGAAGACAGATAATAAATTTCAATAAATCTCCCGGCAGGAAAGGAAGAACGCAGGCTCCCATTGTGTAGGCAAAGGCTGTTTTATCAGCTGGAATTTTACCTGCACCGCTGGCCCAGCGAGCAAAATGAATGACGCCCGGAACATATAAAATTATCATTCCAAGAAGCATTGCCACTGCCAGGCGCAGACATATAGCCGGAGAAAACTTTTTTTCCTGAATTGAAGGCTTTCCCGCAATCAGACCAGCAAGAATTGCGCCAATCAGATAGCCCGGGAAAAAGCCGCCAGTAGGTCCAATCCAGACTGCAAGACCGCTTGAACCACCAGAATAAACAGGAAGACCGATTAAGCCCGCAAGCAAAAATATAGCAGTCGGAGCTCCACCCCAGAGTCCGCCCAAAAGGACACCGCATAAAATGCAAAGAGCATTCTGCAAAACAATCGGAATTGCTCCCACTGGAATGCGGATAAAGCAGCCCACACAGATAATTGCCGCAAAAAGTGCTGTAAAAGCCATTTTAAGCGATGATTTACGATTATTTTTCATATTTTTCCCCTTTTTTATATTGTCCTGCCCAGTTTTTCAAGCAGTTTTTTATCAATTTGAATTGATGTTCCCGTTGTCGTAAGCATATTTCCGGTAATAGTTGCGTTTGCTCCGCTTTTAAAAGCCATTTCTCCGCCGTTAGTCAGATGACAGCGTCCCGCTGCAAGCCTTATCATTGCAGTCGGATTAAAATAGCGGAACATAGCCACAGTCCGCAAAACTTCATCCTCTTTCAAAGAAGGAAGATTTTCAAAAGGACTTCCCTTTATCGGGCTCAGAATGTTAATCGGGATAGAATCAACCTCGATTTCACTCAAAGAAAGTGCCATATCAATTCTATCCTCAAAACTTTCTCCCATTCCTATAATTCCACCGGAACAGACTCGCAGCCCGGCTTCTTTTACAAGTCTTAAAGTATTGATTTTCATTTCATAACTGTGGGTCGTACAGATATTTGGAAAATTCCGTCGGGATGTTTCAATATTATGGTGATAATTTCTGACACCGGCTTCCTTAAGCTGCAGAAGCTGCTCCTTTGTAAGAAAGCCCATAGAAGCACAAAGATCAATTTTCAGGCTTTCATGCATTTTTTTATAAGCAGACAAAGCCTTTTGAAATTCTTCTCCCGTAAGTGCCTTGCCCGCCGTTACGATAGCAAAACGATGAATTCCTTCATCCTGATTTTCCTTTGCCGTCTTAATAATTTTTTCTTCATCTAAAAAATCATAAACTTCGCAGTTTGTATGATTATAAGCACTCTGGGCACAGAATTTACAGTTTTCGCTGCAGCGGCCGCTTTTTCCGTTTATGATTGAACATAAATCAACATGATTTCCGCAAAGCTTTTCACGGATAAAATCAGCTCCCTGACAAAGCGATGATAAATCACAATCCTTAAACCAGGAAAAATCCTCCCCGCGTTTAAGCCTTCGCCCCTCTACAATTTCTTCTGCCAGTTTTTTCAAGTCCATATTCAGGAATATATAACTTTAACAAAGGATTGTAAACCTATTATTTAACAGTAAGTTTACAATGTTTGTTTTTACCCTTAATTGAAATTTAACTCAAAAACAAGCATAATATTAAAAACTATGTGTGTTCTGAACAAAATCAAAAAAGTTTTTAAAACATCCCTTTTTGCCCTGCTCGCCCTGCTTGCTTACGGCTGCCGCACTACACGCACAGTTCAGATTTTTGACGATTACAAAGAAAAAGTTACGATTGAAGCGCCGGAACTCGCTGCCGACGAAGACGAAGCCTACATTTTTTTCAGACTTTATAATCCCTGCTATTCAAGTCCCCTCAATGTTACAAACCTTTTGAAATTCGGAATAAGTACAACAAACCTGAGTGACATTTTCGTAAGCCATGCCGCAATCGGTTTTGACCTTAATGATAATTTTTACGGCGTTACTCTTGGCGGAAAGCAGCAGCTCAAGCTTGAAATCTGTACAGATCTTTCAAACAACCCTTACATGCGCAAGTGCGATCCGGTTTCTTCAGAACAGTGGGTCTATGCTATGAAAGTTCCCCGTGAGGAATATGACGACTGCCGTGAAATGGTTCAATATTTTCTGGATAATGTGACAGTAAAATATTCAGTTATGCAGAATTTTCCCTATACCTGTTATAATATCCGAAGAAAATTTTTTGTAGGGAAGAAAAATCAGGCATTTGGCAGTAAAAAACTGACAAAAAAAAGCTATAATATTTACAAAGATTTGAGACCTAAAAAAGATCCTAAATATTTTGTGTGTTCAACATTTATTGCCTATATTCTTATGCATAATGTTGAAACAATCCGTGAATTATTTATAGAAAAGAATATCAACTACCGCTATGTAGTTCCCGGAGATTTTACAAGTTTTCCGGGCGTAATCAAGCTTTTCTATTCAAGCTGGGAAGATTATCTTGATGCCGCCCAGAAATTTGTAGAAGAAAATCCAGATTTTAAGCCTTATTTTACAACTATAATTTCTGAATCTTCTGAAGAGAAAACAGATAACTAGAAAGTTTTTACAAAAATCTCTCCTTCCCTTTTAAATCCCATTTTTCTCATATAATTAATATGTTCCGCAACTTCATTTTTAGCAACAATCTTTGTTATTCCCTTATTGCGGAGATAATCATAAAGGAATTTTCCTACTGAACAGTCGCGGTATTCAGGAGTTGTATAATCCAGATCAATTTCCAGAAGTCCTTTTGATGTTTCGCGGGCAAGGAAAAGACCAGCAGTTGTTGAACCTACACAAACAATGCAAATTCTAGCCATTTCATCTGTTGTTGTATTGTTTGAAAAGGATCTGACTTCCGGAAAATATTTTTCAATATCCTTGTAGTGGCTTTTTAGGAAGAAATCAATGTAAGAATCACCATTTTTAAGCTCAGAAATCTGATATTCCTTTTCATTTTTTGAAAGATTGTAAAGCCTGAATATGTTGATGGTAAGAAGACAAGCCTGAAGTGCTGCCGTCGGATAGGAATGAATAATCAAAGCATAAGCTCCAAAAATCACACAACCAAGAGAATTAACGACCCTAAGCTTAGTGATAGAAGTCATTAACATCGAAATAACAACCAGAAGTGAACCTGTATATCCAACAAGCTCGATAATTGTACTAATACTCATAACAAAAATTATACATTATACTTTGCCTTGCAACCACTAAAAAATAGCATTATAATATTTTAGTTTACACTTTTTGATAAAATGTCATTTTAGAAACCTTGAGGTATTTATGGTATTTGAGGAAAACTACACTGTTGCAAAGATGATTAAGAATTCGGCTGAAAAATGGCCGGAAATTCCATCCCAGTACAGAAGATTAAAAAACGGCGATTTTGAGCCAATCACATACAGAACAATGTACCAGACCGGTCTTGATTTTGGTGCCGGACTCCTTGATTTGGGATTGAAGCGAACCGAGCCTATAGGTCTGATTTCTGATAACTGCCCGGAATGGCAGCAGGCTGATATCGGCGTTATTTCTATTGGTGCGGTTGATGTTCCACGCGGATGTGACGCAACATTAATTGACCTGGAACAGATTCTTGCAATCACTGAATGTAAATTCTGTATTGCCCAGAATAATTCCCAGGTAAAGAAAATTATGAGCCTTAAGGAAAAGCTTCCTGTCCTTAAAAATATTATTGCTCTTGAAGATGATATTAAGGATGAGGTTCGTGAAGCCTGCAAGGCTGGTGCAGTTGAACTTTACACCTTTAATCAGCTTGTAAACAACGGTAAAAAATGGCGCGTAGAGCACAAGGATGAAATTGAAGCTGAAGTTGAAAAAGGTACAGGCGAAGACCTTGCAACAATCATCTTTACTTCGGGAACAACAGGAACTCCAAAGGGTGTAATGCTCACTCACAAAAACTTCCTGGCCCAGCTTGATGAAATTCCTGAGCGAATTTATATTAACCCGGGCGACCGCGCCCTCAGCGTTTTACCGGTATGGCACGTTTTTGAACGCGAAGTAGAATACGTAATTTTGATTCAGGGTGGTTCAATCTGCTATTCAAAGCCAATCGGTTCAATTTTGCTTGCAGATTTCAAAAAGCTCAATCCTCACCTGCTTCCTGCCGTTCCCCGTGTTTTTGAAGCTGTTTACGACGGCGTTACTAAAAAAATGCGAAAAACCGGAGGACTTGTTCTCAAACTTTTCAATTTCTTTGTCGGCGTTGCAAAAATCCACAAGGCAATGCAGAGAAAAATGTTTAATGAAAATCCATGCTTTACCGCTTACCGCCCGGTTCTCTGGTGGATTCTCTTTATCCTGCCATGGAGCCTGATGTGGCCTCTTTACTGGCTGGGTGACCTGCTTATTTTCCGCAAGATTAAAGTAATGCTGGGATCTAACTTCCGTGCTGGTATTGCCGGCGGCGGTGCCTATCCCAAAAATATTGATGAGTTCTTCTGGGCTATCGGTGTTGAAATTGTAGAAGGCTACGGACTTACCGAAACAGCTCCTATCGTTGCTGTCCGCCCTATTGCCGCTCCAATTTACCGCACAATCGGTTCTCCAATCCGCGGAGTTCAGGCCCGCATTGTTGATATGGACGGCTACGTTCTTGAACGCGGTCAGCAGGGAATCCTTCAGATTAAGGGTCCAACCGTAATGAAGGGCTATTACAAACGTCCGGATTTGACAGAAAAAGTTATGACTGTTGACGGCTGGCTTGATACAGGTGACCTTGCGGTATTTACAATCCACAACGAACTTCAGATTAAGGGACGTATTAAAGATACAATCGTTTTGCGCGGCGGAGAAAACCTTGAACCTCTTCCAATCGAAATGAAGCTGTCTGAATCCCGCTTTATCAAGCAGGCAGTTGTTCTTGGTCAGGATAAGCGTTATCTTGCAGCCCTTATTCTTGTTGATGAAGACGAAATTAAGAATTATGCCGCAGAAAATGGAATCCAGTACGATACTTACGAAAATCTGCTGGCTTCAAACGAAATTCAGACCTTGTACGAAGGCGAAATTGCAAACCTCATCAGCTCTAAAAACGGATTTAAGATGTTCGAGCGCATCAATAAGTTCACTCTGATTACAAAGCCGTTTGAAGTTGGCGTTGAACTTTCTGCCAAACAGGAAATCATGCGATTCCGAATCAACGAAATCTACAAAAAACAGATTGAAGCTATGTTCGTCGAAGAAGATTAAAAATCTTCTCACATAAATAATTTTACCTAAAAAATGGCTCCCGGTCGCAAATCATGGTTCAAAACCGCGCGATATCGCGCTACACGCTGATTGTTGCAAAGGAACTATATACTTGACCGCTCACGCGGTCGCAACAATCAGAGTGTTTTTGCCCCACGATTTGTTCCCTCGCGCCAGCTTATACTTAAATTCATCAATAACTGGAGTTTTTTATGAACGTACACATACTAGAAATGCCGCTGGATTTTGGTGCCAGCCGCCACGGTTCTGATATGGGACCATCTGCAATCCGCCTTGCCGGAATTAAAGAAAAAATTGAAAGTCTGGGACACAAAACTTTTGAACATTCTTCAATTTTCCAGGCCACAACCCAGGAATACGAAAAAATCGGAAATCCTAAGGCAAAATACCTTGAACCAATCACAAATGCCTGCACAAAGCTTGCTGCCCTTGTAGAAGAAATTGCAGACAAGGATGAGTTCCCGCTGACAATCGGCGGCGACCACTCCATCGCCCTTGGTTCAATTGCGGGCCTTGCTGCCAGCGCAAAAAAACAGGGTAAACGACTTGGAGTTCTCTACGTCGATGCTCACGGCGACTTCAATACTACAGAAACAACACCAAGCGGCAATATTCACGGAGAATGTCTTGCAGCCTCTGCCGGTTACGGAATCCCCGAGCTTACAAATCTTTACTACGAAGGACAGAAGATTGACCCGAAAAACATCTGTTTTGTGGGCCAGCGCGACCTTGATGAAGGTGAAAAAAAGCTGATGAAAGAAGCCGGCGTTACAGTCTTTACTATGAGTGACATCGAGCGTCAGGGCTTCCCGGCAATCCTTAAGCAGATTGTCTGCTTCTTCCGCTCCCATGTTGATATTATTCACGTCAGCTTTGACATGGACGTTCTTGACCCAATGTTTGCCCCGGGAACCGGTATTCCTCTTCCCGGCGGACTTACAAACCGCGAAGCCCTGCTTTTGATGGAAGAAATGGCCGCTACAAATATGGTAAAATCCGCCGAAATTGTAGAAGTAAACCCGATTCTTGATATAAGAAACCAGACAGCAATCCTTGCCGTAAGCCTGGCCGCAAGAATTTTGGGAGAAACCTTGTACTAGGCAGAATTTCTTGACATCCAACCTTACACTGCTATACTAATTTTAAGCCTTGTAAAGGGAGTTTGTCATGGAAAATAACGATTCATTGGATTTGTCCAAATACATTGCGGATGATATTGCTAAATACAGCGGCATTTCTATGCCGGTAAAAGCTGGATTTCTCCAGCGAATGCTGATAAAAAAGCTTCCATGTAAAAAACTCCACATGAATCCGGATGATGAGTTTTCTCAGCCTAAGGTCGGGCCAAGCTTCAGGGTTATATCAGAATATACCCAAAAATTCGTACAAAACAATGAACAAAACGGAAATTACTT
>ODAI010131869.1_pt1 | contig 13004 bp, 9 predicted proteins | sample 1539321 | NCBI WGS metagenome assembly ODAI01 (sample SAMN02144231, study PRJEB22623) | gut metagenome | biome: sheep rumen | host: Ovis aries | place: New Zealand | reverse complement strand
GAAACAACGTCTCCACAACGCCCGTTTCGCAGCCATCGCCAAGCTCGTGACGCAGATGATGGCGGAGGGGTCCAAGAAAAGCAGAAAGCAACTGTGGAAAATTGCGACGAAAGCCTATGATGACGCAAATCAGTAAGACCGCCGTTTCGGAGCGTCTGGACGAGGTGCTGGGCGCGGAAGTGGGGTTGCAAGGGCTGAAGACGCTGCTCTACGGCTGGACCCGCAAAGACCCGCAACTGCGCACCAACATCCGTCACCGGACCTGGCTCTACGGCTATGAGGTAACGGAACTGTCCGCCTATGCCGGCTATGACCTGCGCCCTCGGAACAACAATTCCGTTTGCGAGGAACAATAGTTGCACAGGTCGCAGATTTTTAGTAATTTTGCATCGGATTTGAGAGATAAGATAATGAGTTTCCGGGGCGTTTATCGCTTCCTTCTCAGTCTCGGAAACTCAAAAAGGAAGGACTCTCATCCCACGCGTGTAAACAACCTAAACCCCCTCACGGCGTAGGGATTCGAGCAGACAAGATGGTCTTTCAGCGAATGGCAATGAGCGGTCTTTCAGTGAGCACCGCGAACGGTCTTTCAGCGAAGCGATCTTTCAGCAAGCGAAGCTTGCGGTCTGTTCGGCAAACGCCGAACAACTATGGCAAAAGTAGTTTATTCTGCCGGAATAGACCATGTATCCGGCGCATTATCGAAACCGAGTAAGAAAGGTCAGCACAGCTGCGAGAAGATGCTGCTCGCCACCCACCGCGTGGCGCCGACCGAGAGTAATGCCTGCAACCGCATCTATCTCCGCGAGGCACCCAAGCCGCGTACCAACATCTCCTCCAAGGAGTTGTCCGCCCGCACCCGCTTCACCGAGGTGGCAGCGCTGGTGAAGGCACGCGCCAAGGACCTGAACAAGATCTCCGCGGACCAGGCAGCGTTCGTCGCCCAGAAGGACCTCCCCGGAGGCAAAAAGACCATGCGGGCGTACTTATGGTTAGCCTGTGGGCGTGAATATGATTCCGCACACCAAGGCTAACCATGGGGTCCCCGAGGATTTCCAATCCTTGGGGAGAGCGGAGCTGCCCCGAGTATTTACTACCTGAACGGAGTTTAGGTACTTATACGAGGGGTTAGCCCGCGACGGAAGGTGTGCGGACAGGAGTATGACGGGCAGTAACAGACCCCACCCGACCTCCCCTAAAGGGGAGGAGAAGACCCCACCCGACCTCCCCTAAAGGGGAGGAGAAGACACCCCCCGACCCCCTCTCAGAGGGGGAGAGGCAAAAAAACTGCTCTTCGGGGCGGTTTTTTTTGCGTATGTCAGAAAAAAGCAGTACCTTTGCAGGAAATTATAAGGAAATATAATACATTATGAAAAATAAACCAACCATCATTGATTTCGTAGAACACTACACGCACCGGTTCAGCGAGCATGTGTTTCTGCGCGAGAAAATAGAAGATAAGTGGACCGAGACCACTTTCCGCGAGACGCGTGAGACAGCCCACCGCATCGGCGCCGGTATGATGGCGCTCGGCCTGCAGAAAGGCGAGCGCGTGGCGCTGCTCAGTCAGGGACGCAACCTCTGGGTCACCGGCGAACTCGGAATACTCTATGCCGGCGGCGTGAACGTACCGCTCAGTATCAAGTTGGAGGAAGCGAGCGACCTCCTCTTCCGTATTCAGCACTCCGACGCACGGTTCATCATGTGCTCCGAGCAGCAACTGCCCAAGATCCGTAAGATCATGAGCGATTGCCCCAACGTGGAGAGAGTGATCGTCTTTGACCCCATCGACCATTACGAGGACAAGGAGATCTCCATCGACGAGGTGATCCGGATGGGCGACGAGCTGCTGGCGAAAGACCCCGAGTCCTTCCGTCAGCGCTACGAGTCCGTCGGTCCCGACGACTACGCGAACATCAGTTACACCTCCGGCACGACGGCGGACCCGAAGGGAATCCTGCTGACCCACCGCAACTACACGGCGAACGTGGAGCAGGGCGGTTCGGTTATCCACTGCGACCTGGACGACGTGATGCTCATCATTCTGCCGCTTGACCACTGCTTCGCCCACGTGGCGGGTTTCTACACAATGATGTCCTACGGTGGCTCGATAGCCACGGTGCCGGTCGGCAAGACCGCCATGGCGACCCTCAAGAACATCCCTATCGCCATCCGCGAAGTGCGTCCGCATGTTATGCTCTCCGTGCCGGCGCTCGCGCGTAACTTCAAAAAGAGCATCGAGGCGGGCATCAAAGCCAAAGGACCGAAGGTGGAGAAACTCTATAACTTCGCCCTCAATAACGCCATCGCCTACAACCGCGAGTACTGGAACCGCGGCGGATGGCAGAACGCGTGGCGGTGGCCCTTGGTCAAGCTCTTTGACCGACTGATCTTCAAAGCCGTGAGGGAGAACTTCGGCGGGCGGATGAAGTTCTTTGTAGGCGGCGGCGCACTGCTCGACATCGCCCTCCAGCGCTATTTCTGCGCGATTGGCATGCCGATGTTCCAAGGCTACGGGCTGAGCGAAGCGACACCGATCATCTGCTCCAACTCCATGGAAGGTGCTATCTTCGGTTCTTCCGGCCGCATCGTCAGCCCGATGGAGCTGAAGATTTGCGACGCAGAGGGCAATACAGTGCCGGACGGCGAACGCGGTGAGATCGTGATCAAGGGCGAGAACGTCATGGCGGGCTACTGGAAGAACCCAGAGAGCACAAAGGCAACCATTATAGACGGCTGGCTGCACACCGGCGACATGGGTTACGTGACCAAGGCGCACCCGGGTTACCTGTGGGTGGTAGGTCGTTTCAAGTCACTGCTCATCCGCGCCGACGGCGAGAAATACAGCCCGGAGGGCTTCGAGGACTCGCTCACCGACGGCAGTATCTATGTCGATCAATGTATCCTGCATAATAACCAAGACCCCTACACCATCCTGCTGATGGTGCCGAACAAAGAGGCGCTGCAGGCGTGGGCGAAGGCGCAAGGCAAAGACCCCTCGACCCGCGAAGGCAAGGAGTGCATGCTGCTCAAGATTCAGAGCGAGGTGGACTCCTACAAACCCGGTGGAAGTCGCGACGGGATATTCCCGGAAGCGTGGCTGCCGACCTCCATTGCCGTACTCGACGAGCCGTGGACGGAACAGAACCACCTCGTCAACTCCACGATGAAGGTAGTCCGCGGAAAGGTGGAGACCTATTTCCAAGACCGCATTGACTACGCCTATACGCCGGAAGGTAAACAACTGATGAACGAAAAGAACCTCGCTGCACTATAAAAAAGAAAGTATAAAAAAAGAAGGTTGCCCGAGGGGGCACCTTTTGTTGACCACAAGGGTCAAAAAAGAAGGTTGCCCGAGGGGGCACCTTTTGTTGACCACAAGGGTCAAAAAAGAAGGTTGTCTCCCGACAACCCAACCTTTTCATTTAACCTTAAATCTAATACCATGAAAAACACGATACAAAAGTACTGCTTTTTGACGATATGACAAAATATTTTACACAAAAAGTGTTAAAAATATAAAAAATGCTATATTTAGTTGACAAAATGCCAGTATTAACACACTTTTAATCACATAACGAGAATAAATCTTCTCTGGGATTGACGAGCATCACCGGTACCAGCGCCTGTTGGATTGCCTTGCGCTCCGGTGGACCGAACAGGATATCGTCCAGCCCGTAGTCCCGGCTGGCGGTCAGTATCAATAAGTCGTGCCGGAAATCCCGTTGCCGCTCCGACGCTTCGCGTACCAGCCCGAAACTGTCCTTGCGCGCCATAGCGACCTCATAAGAGATCGGTTCGCCTGTCTTCTCGCTGATCGCTTTGATATGGGTCACAATGCGGTTGACGTTCTGCTTGGCGTGCGAGCCGTAGTCGTTCGCCTGCAGGAGTATGATATGTGCACCCGTCTTACGCGCCAGATACGTGCAGATCTCCGCCTTGTAGGTCTCCTCCTCCAACATCGAAACCGGCACCAACAGCCGGTTAAGCGGTTTGACGGTCATCGTGTTCGTCACAAACACGTACGGCCGCCGCTCCTCGCGACATTCATTGAGGTAGCGCTGGATAGTGCGGCGGTCATTCGCGCACTCAATGAGCCTTATATCTTCGTTATTCTCCCAAATCAAAGTATTTACCATTTGGTCATTTACCATTTATTCATTTACCCAATGTATGGTGTCCATCGTGTGGCGGTACTGCTGTGCCGCGGCAGCGTGGCTGCGGTACGAGGACGAGAAAATATGGGTGTTGTTCAGCTCCGGGCTCGCGCACATGAACAGGTAGTCCGTCTTAGGTGCATTGAGCACTATGTCGATCGTCTCGGGTGACGGGCAGCGGATAGGACCGGGAGGCAGCCCCGGGTTCTTGTACGTGTTGTACGGCGAATCGACGTTGAGGTGGCTGTACAGCACACGCCTCAGTTTGAAGTCTCCCAGCGCATACTTGATCGTCGGGCAGGATTGCAGCGGCATGTTCTTATGCACACGGTTGAGATACAGGCTGGCGATAAGCGGTAACTCGCGTTTGTTATGGCTCTCGCCCTCCACAATAGACGCCACGATGGCAACCTCGACAGGTGTCAGACCGATGGAATCCGCCTTGGCACGACGCTCTGCGTTCCAGAAACGGTTAAACTCCCGCTGCATGCGGTCGAAGAGCTGCTCCACGGTAATATTCCAATATACCTCATACGTGTTCGGAATAAAAAGACACCGGCTCGTCTCTTTGTTCAGCCCGTAGGGCTTCAAAAACTCGTCGTCCTCCAGGTACTGCAACAGCGTCACACTGTCCATCTGCAGGTGGGTCGTCACTTTGCCGGCCAACTCCTCGCGCGTCCTCACAAAGTTATTCCACGTGATCCGGACAGGCGTCTGCCTGCCGTACTTGAAGGTCTCGATCAGGTCGCGGTCGCCTATCTGCGCCGGCAGTACGTAGTGTCCCGGCTCCGGGTAGCGGAAGAGCAGAATACGCATGTGCATCTTCAGGTCCGTCTCGGTGCTGATCTCGTAGTCCTCGCGCAGCAGCGTGAAGAGCGAATCCAGCGTCGCGCCCTCGTAAATATTGTAACTATGCGGCTCGCCGTCGCGCGACGTGAAGTTGCACACGTGCCAGCGGTAGTACTGCTCCACCACGAAAATAAGTATCACGCAGAAAATCCATCCGCTCACGCCTAATGTCCAGCGGAGAATTCTGGCTTTCGTCCATTCGTATTTTCCCATACTATTTACCTCCCACTAATCGTTTGATTTCCGATAGTTTGTTGAGCGCCTCAAGAGGCGTTAAGTTGTTGATGTCCAGCGATTTGACCTCGTCCCGTATCTGCTCCAACACCGGGTCGTCGAGTTGGAAGAAGCTCAGTTGCATTCCTTCGCGGCTCTCGCCGATGTGCTCGATCGGTTTGGCGATGTCGCCGTTCTTGGAGGCGCGTTCCAAGTCCCTGAGAATCTGGTTCGCCCGCTCCACGATAGACGCCGGCATGCCGGCTAATTTCGCTACGTGAATACCGAAACTATGCTCGCTGCCGCCGCGTACCAGTTTGCGCAGGAAAATCACTTTGCCGTTCACCTCCTTCACGGAGACGTTATAGTTGCGGATCCTGTCAAAACTCTTCTCCATCTCGTTCAGTTCGTGGTAATGGGTGGCGAAAAGGGTCTTGGCGTGCCCTTTGTTCTCGTGGATATACTCCACGATCGCCCAGGCGATGGAGATGCCGTCGTAGGTACTGGTGCCGCGGCCTAACTCGTCAAAGAGCACCAGACTGCGCTCGCTCAGGTTGTTCAGGATAGACGCTGCTTCGTTCATCTCCACCATGAAGGTCGATTCGCCTAACGAGATATTATCGCTTGCCCCGACGCGTGTGAAGATCTTGTCCACGATGCCTATCGACGCGCTCTCGGCAGGCACAAAAGACCCCATCTGCGCTAAAAGTACGATGAGTGCCGTCTGACGCAGAAGAGCGGATTTACCCGCCATGTTCGGACCGGTGATGATGATGATCTGCTGGCCGTTGTTGTCTAACAGCACGTCGTTGGCTATGTATTGCTCGCCCGGTGGCAGTTGTTTTTCTATCACGGGGTGGCGTCCCTGACGGATGTCGATCACGAGACTGTCGTTCACATCCGGGCATACATACCGGTTCTCCGCCGCCACGGTGGCATAAGACAGCAGGCAGTCTAACTGCGCTAACACATTCGCGTCCAGCTGCATCTGGGGCACCCACTCGCTGAGGGCGATCATCAGTTCTTGGTAGAGCCGGTTCTCGATGATCTGAATACGCTCCTCGGCGGAACTGATCTTCTCCTCGTAAGTCTTCAGCTCGTCGGTGATATAACGCTCGGCGTTGACCAAGGTCTGTTTGCGGATCCACTCGGCGGGCACTTGGTCCTTATAGGTGTTACGCACCTCCAGATAGTAACCGAACACATTATTATAGCCTATCTTCAGGCTCTGGATGCCCGTCCGCTCTACCTCGCGCTGCTGGATTTGCAGGAGGTAATCCTTACCGTCCGACTGAATGGCGCGCAACTCGTCCAACTCGGTATCGACGCCTCGGGCGATAATATTGGGTCTTCCCTGCGCGATTGGCGGGTCGGGCACAATCTCACGCTCAATACGCGTACGCATCTCCGTACAGGGATCCAGCTCCTCGCCCATGAGTGCCATGTAGGAGTTCTCCTTCGCTTCCTCGCACACCTCCTTGATGGGTCTTACTGCCCGCAACGCTCTTCCTAACTGGACCATTTCACGCGGACCGATCCGGCCGGTGGACACCTTGCTCACGATACGCTCCAAGTCGCCCACTTCGCTCAACGCCTCTCGCAGTTTCTCCCGCGCTTCGGGGTTCTTGAAGAGGTATTCGACTACCGTCTGCCGGTTCCGTATGGGCCGCACTTCCTTCAGCGGGAACGCCATCCACCGGTGCAGCAAACGCCCGCCCATGGGCGTAATCGTGCGGTCGATGATGTCATAGAGCGTCGCGCTCTCTTCCGTTTGCCGGTGCGTCAACTCCAGGTTGCGGATCGTGAAACGGTCCAACCACACATACTTGTCTTCCTCAATACGTCTCAGGTGCTGGATATGTCCGGTCTGCAGGTGTTGCGTCATGTCGAGGTACATCAGAATGCCGCCTGCTGCGGTCACGCCTGCCGGTATTTTCTCCAACCCGAAACCCTTGAGCGAACTCACGCCCCATAACTTCTGCAACCGCTCTTTGGCGGTGCTCTCTACGAGCATCCAGTCCTCCAGTTCAAAGGTGAAGTACTTGTTGCCGAACAGATTTTCCAACTCTGCCTTGCGCCCGCGGAGGTGCAGCACTTCTTTCGGTGCAAAATTGGTCAGCAGTTTGTCTATATAATCGCTGTTGCCCTGCCCTGCCATGAACTCGCCCGTAGATATATCCAGGAACGCCACACCGATCACATGTTTGTCAAAATGCAGACACGCCACCCAGTTGTTCTCTTTCTGGGTCAGCGTGGTGTCCGAATAGCTCACGCCCGGCGTCACCAACTCCGTCACACCGCGTTTCACTAACTTCTTCGCCAGTTTCGGATCCTCCAACTGGTCGCAGATAGCCACACGCAGACCTGCGCGTACCAGTTTCGGCAGATATGTATCCAGCGCGTGGAACGGGAATCCCGCCATCTCCAGGGACTGCGCCGCCGTGCTGCCGCCGTTGGAGCGGTGCGTCAGCGTAATATTGAGGATCTTGCTCGCTTTCACCGCGTCCTCTGCATACGTCTCGTAGAAATCGCCGCAACGGAACAGCAACATTGCATCGGGGTATTGCGTCTTTATATCCCGAAACTGCTTCATCATCGGTGTTAACTCTTCTGCCATATAAATTTATTTTCAATTATCAATTAATCTCCTCCCTGTGGGGAGGATGGGAGGGGTCTTTTACCTCAAATCCACCGTGACCTTTAGGTTAAATCGTCTGCCCGTCAGGTAGTTCGGGCTCGCCCATTGGGCTCCGTACGCATCGGCTACCCAGAAATAGGAGTTTACGTTTCGCCAGCCCACAAGGTTGAAAACCTCAAACTGGATCGCCCATTGTTTCACATGCTTGGCACTCGGGGCGCGCATGAACTTGGCGGTCTGGGCGTTGAATATATAGGTAGCACCCAAATCGATGCGTTTGTAGGTTGACATTCTGCCCCATGCCTGGTTGTTACGCGGCGCATAGTACGGCTGCCCCTCCGCAAACTGCATCTTCAGGTGAAACCGTAGCTGCGGCAGCTGCGGGATATAATCCTGGAACAACATCGAGAAATTGAACCGCTGCTCTTGCGGACTCGGAATCCACTCCGTAGAGCCGTTGAGGCGCTGTCTGGCGACCATCGTGCTGAACGAGATCCAACTGTCCGCGCCCGGCACTAACTCGCCGTACAGCTTCAGGTCCAGACCGCCGGCGTAACCTTGCGAGTCGTTCTTACCCGAATACCGCACCCGCACATTCTCTACCGTGTAACTCTCCATCCGGTCGATGTACTTGTAGTAGCCCTCGGCGGTGAACTTGAACGGCCGTCCCCACGCGCGGAAATAGTAGTCTCCGCCGAGCACTACGTGTACCGACCGCTGCGCTTTCAGATCACTATTGAGCTTCATGCGGATGATACCTAAATCATCCGTTACCGTGTCGCGCAATTCCTTATAGAAGGGCGCTTGATAGTACAAACCTGTTGCCAAACGGAAGCACAAGTCTCTCTTCCATCCCGGGATCCACTCCACGCTCGCACGGGGAGAAGGCAATACCTCGTTGTTCCAGCTCCACCACTGCAACCGTCCGCCTACTGTCAGGATCCACTGACCGGAGTTGGTGTTCCATTTATGCTCGTTCTGCACGTACCCTTGCACGCGCGCCGACTTCATCGCACTGTCGCCACGCATGGCATAGTACAATTCCATCGACCGCCCGTCATTTGGCAGCGAATAGCCCGCGGAGTCACGCCATTCCCATTCGCTTATATGGTCGCGGATCAGTTCTGCCTGACCGCTCACGCCCCACTGCAAGGTGTTGTTGCCGCTTTTCCAGCTCCCGTTGTGCGCCGCGGTGATCACCCCCGCCTCCAGACTGTTCCTCGCGTGCTGGTGGAAGAGACCCGTACCCAACGCCTCGCTGATCTGTCCGGCAGGCGCATTGGACAGCACGTACTCGCCCGTGATGTCGAAGTTCTCGCGCTCGTTGGTATAGAACCCGCTCACGTCAAATCCGATCTCTATCTCAGAGGGGCTTTCGTCTTTCGACTTTCGACTTTCAACTTCATACCTTCCTTTCGCACTCAGTGCCGCGAAAGCCGTCAGGAACTTGTCCTTCTCCTGTCCCTCATAGTAAATACTCAGGTTCTTCGCGTTCTGCCCGCCGAACGACTCACTCAGACTGTCCGGCGTGAACCGGTAGTCGTTCTGGCTCACGTTGCCCAGGAACGACATCGTCCAAGGCGTCTTTTCGCTTTGAGCAGCTGCACTGCGGTCTTTTGTCTTTCTACTTTGTACTTTCCATGTGATATAGGTCTGGTAGTCGATATAAGTCGGCTGGTAGTTTCCGGCTGTTGCCAAACCGCCTAACATGTACTTGCTCGTCTTGTACCGCAGGCCGTGCATCTGGCTGTACGTACTGTCGCCGTGACCCACATACACCTGCGCGCCTAACAGACTCGCGCTGAGACTCGCCTCGAACGCCTGCGGCCGCTTGTAGGTGATATCCAGTACCGATGACATCTTGTCGCCGTACTGCGCACCGTAACCGCCCGCCGAGAAAGAGACGTTCTCCACCATCTCGGGGTTCACGAAACTCAAACCCTCCTGCTGACCGCTACGGATAAGCAGCGGACGGTGGATCTCTATGCCGTTCACATACACCGAGTTCTCGTCGAATGAACCGCCGCGCACGTTGTACTGGCTGCTCAACTCGTTGGTCTGGCTCACGCCGGCGAAGGTGATCAGCAGGCTCTCTATCGAACCACCCGTAGCGTCCGGCATGACCCTTGTTGTGGATGCATCTATACGGTCCATCGTACCTTGGGTGTGCTTGATCCCGCGCACCTCGATCTCGTTCAGCACCTGCTCGTCGGTCAGCATCTCCACGTTGATATTCAGTACGTCCTTGAGGTCGATGACACGTTGCTGGACGGTTGTATAACCGATCATCGAGAACTGCAACACCACCGTGTCCGCCTCCTCTAACAGCAGTTCATAATATCCGTTCTTGTTCGTCGCCGTCCCGCCCAACAGCTTTCGGCTTCTTTTCTCTCCCCCTTCAGGGGGCTGGGGGGCATCCCACGCCGCTACGTTCACCAGCTCGATACCCACATTCTCCTGGTCCACCACGTAGCCATATACACGGGCGCTGCGCGCGTACGCAGAAAGGCAGCACACGCACAACAAACAAAAGTTTACTATTTTTAAGATTTTACACATTCGGTATTATATCGGAGTCTTATCGGAGTCATGTCGGAGTCAAGTCGGAGCATAATACTCACAAAGAAATGTACTATTTTTAAGATTTGCTGTGCAATAATCATTATTCATTATTCATTGCTGCGTTCAGCCCCTCAATGTATGCTGTCAACTCCTCGCCTCCGAGGCCTGTCTCAGAGGAAGTAACGAACACCGGCGGCAGCTCCTCCCATTCCTCCAACAGCCGTTTCTTGTATGCCTCCACGTTCTCCTGCAGCCGCACGCGCCCGAGTTTGTCGCCCTTCGTGAACACGATTGCGAAAGGCACGCCGTTCTCGCCTAACCAGTTGATAAAATCAACATCGATCTTCTGCGCCTCGTGCCGGCAGTCGATCAGCACGAACAGGCACACCAACTGTTCGCGGTACAGGCAATACCGCTCGATCATCGTCTTCAGTGCCTCGCGCTGTTTCTGTCCTGCCTGCGCATACCCGTACCCCGGCAAATCCACTAAATGCCATTCCTGTCTTTGAGCAGCTTCGCTGCGGTCTTTCGACTTTCGACTTTCGACTAAAAAGTGGTTTATCAGCAGTGTCTTACCCGGCTTCTGGCTGGTCTTGGCGAGTTTCGGGTTGTGGCAAATCATATTGATCAGACTCGACTTGCCCACATTGCTTCGCCCGATAAACGCGTACTCCGGCAGCTCGCTTTGCGGACAGTCCTTCACGTCCGGCGACGAAATAACATATTTAGTTTCTTTAATCACCTTTCACTTTTCACTTTCTTTGCCCACATACCAAATCCGCAGAGGCAGCCGAGGGTCACGAATCCGGCGATGAGATAGCCGATCCATCGGTACTCCGGTGCCATGTTCAGTCCTTCAGGCGCAATCAGAATATAACTGCTGCACACCATCGTCATGAACAGCGCCGGTACCATGGCTATCATATATCCGAAACGGTCAGATAACTGACGGCTGACGGCTGACGGCTGATGGCTTTTCTTATACAGCCATACCGTTCCCGCCCACAGCGTAAACACGGCTAACGTCTGGTTCGTCCACGCGAAATACCGCCAAACGACATTGAAATCCACAAACACCATACCGAACACGCAGAGGAACAGCGGCACCGCAATCATCAACCGTCTCGGGATCGGCCGCTGGTCCCATTTCAGGAAGTCCGCCACAATCAGTCGCGCACTACGCAAAGCTGTGTCGCCGCTCGTGATAGGAGCTGCAATAACACCGATGATGGCTAAGATACCGCCTACCGTACCTAACCAACTGCGGCTCACTTGGTCAATCACCAGTGCCGCAATATTCTCACCCGGGTGTTGCGCTGCGAAAGCCTGCAGACCGTCAATACCGTACAAGCCTTTCTCTGGGTCTGCAAAGAACGTACCGGCTGCGGCAGCCCATATCAACGCCAAGATTCCCTCGGCCACCATCGCCCCATAGAAGATCCAACGCCCCTGACGCTCGTTCGTGCAGCACCTCGCCATGATTGGACTTTGCGTCCCGTGGAAACCGGAAATGGCACCGCAAGCGATACTCACGAACATCATCGGGAACAGCGGCAGACCGTTGGTCTGGCGGTTATGCAGCCCGTCAAACACCTCCGGCATTTCGCTCGCGTGCCAGCCCAACATCACAACCATGATACCCAAGCCCATGAACAGCAATATACCGCCGAATATGGGGTAGAACCGCCCGATCAGTTTGTCCACCGGCAAAACGGTCGCCAAAGCATAATAACCGAAGATGATCAGCACCCAGACAATCGGAATCATATGTCCCTGAAAATCCATCGTCCCTAATCCTGCCAAGCCTTGCAGCAAGGTTGCCGGACCGCTCAAAAAGGTCGTGGTCAGCAAGATCAGCAGTACCAGACTCAGCACGCGCATAAAGACCTTGGTACCCTCGCCCAACTCGTCTCCGATAATATCCGGAAGCGACGCTCCACCCTTGCGGATGGACAACATTCCGCTCAGGTAATCATGCACGCCTCCGGCAAAAATGGTACCGAATACAATCCACAGGAACGCCGCCGGACCATAGAATATACCCATGATCGCGCCGAAGATAGGACCCAGACCTGCGATGTTCAGGAACTGTACCAGGAAGATCCGCCACGGTGCCATCGGCACAAAGTCCACACCGTCCGTCTTGGTCAACGCCGGTGTCTTGCGCTCCGGCTCAATGCCGAAAATCTTCTCCACTAACGTACCGTAGGTAAAGAAACCTACTATCAAAACAATAAGGGCTACAATAAACGTAATCATACCAAGCCTAATTTACAATTAGGCTGCAAAGGTACTGCTTTTTTTTGACATATGCAAGTAAAAAAGAAATTTTGTGGGCGTTTACGGATTCGAGAATTGCAGTTATCTGCAATAATCGACAGAGCGAAGCGGCGGAGACCCCAGACCGGACTGCGGGAGAAGGCCGTAGTGCCTTCCACACAAGAAAAGGACACCGTTTGGTGTCCTTCTTGTGGGCGTTTACGGATTCGAACCGCAGACCCTCTGCTTGTAAGGCAGATGCTATAAACCAGCTGAGCTAAACGCCCGTCGTTTTACCGACTTTAGAGCTCTTTTTCAAAAGCGAG
>ODAI013344636.1_pt1 | contig 13006 bp, 12 predicted proteins | sample 1539321 | NCBI WGS metagenome assembly ODAI01 (sample SAMN02144231, study PRJEB22623) | gut metagenome | biome: sheep rumen | host: Ovis aries | place: New Zealand | reverse complement strand
GGACTCCGAGCTCGCGCGAAAGCTCGACCAGACGGGCGACGCCATGCTCGTCGAATGCGCCTGCGGCGACCGCATCTGGGCGTGCGGCCTGGCGATGGATGACCCGCGCCGCTTCGACATCGCGTCTTGGCGCGGGAAGAACCTGCTCGGCTTCGCAATTATGGAGGTGCGTGGCAAGTTGAGGCGCTAGCGGTGGGCCGACGCGAGCGGGGCTGGCTGGAGGCGTCCTTGCTGTAGAACGTCGTGGGCCTGATGCTGGGACCGGCCTCATCCTCCATCACATCTTTCCTTTCTCGTTTTGATGATGGAACTTCCCGTTGGGGAGGCATGTAACCCTGTTGACAAAAACGTGCTTATAAGTTCACAATCGTCATTAGAAAGGCGGATATGGAGATCAAGAGGGTGATTATCTTTCCCAGGATTCCAAGGACGCGACCCAAGAGGTCCTGGCTGCCCTCTAGCGTAGGTAGCCGGTTTTTGTGCGGGCTTTGGGCGGACGGCCGCTATAGCGAGCGCCCTCCTTCCCATTGCCCAATGAGCAAACGCCCAGCGCGGTAAGCTCATTCCAACGAATCGCGGCAGCTCATCAAGCGGGTTGCTCTCGAGAGATTCGGGCAACAAAACCGAAAGGGGAGGGGACATGTACGACGAGAAACCAGGTTGGGGCAAGACCATTGCGGCGTTTTTCCTGTGCGATTTTGCAGCCGTCAGCGCATGCGCCATCACGAGCCTCATGATGGCGGGCAGTATGGGCTATTCGGGGTATTCAAACGGCGGGCTCATGGCGGCCGTCGCCGGCATCGTCTGTGCCGCACACTATCGCTCGAGCGGCAAGCTCGCCGGCTCCGTCGTCACCGCCCTCGTCGTGGGCGTGATCTTGGGCTTCGCGGCGGTGCAGCTCTCGCTGTCGATGGCTGGAAGGTAACGCTGGAAAGCCGGACGCCGAGCTCGCGCCTCTGGCGCCTTTCCTGGCCGATCTGCGCCTTCTTTACGCAGGCACGCTCACGCTCAGGAAGGCGCAGGCATATCCCACGCGTACGTAGTCAGCCGCACTTCCGCGATTCGGCTAGATAAGCCCGCCCATATGCGCGGGCACGACCACCGCAATGTCCAGGACGATAAAAACCGGAAGGCCCCAAACGAAGTACCACTTCTTGGTTTTATGGCGAACGGCGCGCATGGCGATCAGCCCGCCGACGGACCCGCCGATAAGGCAGAGCCCGAGCAAACGCGCTTCCGGCGCGCGCTTCCTGTAGTCGTTTCCGCTTGCCGCCGCGCGCTTGTCCAAGACGAACGCAACGAAGGTGAAGACGTTGATGGCAAGCAGGTAAATGCCCAATATCCTGAGCCTTCCCATGTCCCAGCCTGAAAAGATGCCGCCGATGCCCGCATCGAGAGATGCGAAACCGAGCTTCACGGCGACGACGAGGCCCCAAACAACGAGGCAGACTATTGCCAGAAACCACCATGCTATGTTGTCCTTGTTCATACGGTGTCCGCGGCCGAGCCCGCCCAAGATGAACAAGGCAAGCAGCATCCCGGCCGCGCCGCCTGCGATCGGAAACACATCCATGATCAGCGAGTTTGCCATCGAATCATCGAGGGCCGGAAACCTTGCGCACAGGAAATAGTCGACGACGAATGCCAGGAACGCCACCACGTTGATTGCAACCAGGTAGAGAAGAAACGGCTCCAAGGGGCTCTCCATTTCCGCGATGTGCAGCTTTGCCTAGCATACCACCGCGCTCGACAGGCAAGCTCGGCGGTCCGTTTATCGCCGCCATCGCCGCGTGCGCGATCTTGGGCTTCGTAGTGGCGCAGCTTTAGTCGTCGTATGGTCGGAAGGTAAAGCTGTTGGCAGGTGGTAGTCGGCCAGACTAAAGACGGATGCTTGCGCTCCTGTTTCAGTCCGGCCGATCTGGCTTTGGTTACCTTGTTATTGTTATTTCTTAAGTCTGTTTAATAACACTCGTGCGTGCTGATGATTGACGAGCTCGATTGTATTGCCAACACGCGTGCTTCGGCCGTGCGCGCGGCGCCCAGGCGATTGCCCCTGATGGGCGCTTTGAAGTGGTAATGTCGCGCTTTGCCGATCGGTACTTTCACGTCGTCACCAACGGATACCTGCTCGACGAAGACACCGTGCGCATGCTCGCGAAGAATCACACGAAGCTCGTGCGCGTGCGAGCGCCGGCGCGAGCCGGGGCCTTCGCCTTTATCGGGCGCGCACGATGGCCTTCATGATCTCGCGGTACGCGACGAACAGCACGCCGGCGACGGGCCACACGATCCAAGTGATTTCCCACCGCATCGTCGCGAAACTCCAGGCGAGGTAGATCGCCGTGGCCAGCGCCCAGTAGATGCCGTCGTACTTGCCGGCTTTCTTGTTGAGGCGTGTGTAGTCGCCCTCCTCGAGCAGCTTGTCGAAACCGCCTTGCCTGCAACAGGTCAGCACGATGAGCTTCACGCCGGCCGCGACGACTGCGAGCAGGGCCGCGATGCCGAGGGCGGGAAGGCTGCTGGCGCCGTCCGAGTATTGCATTGCGCCCACCACGAACGTCGGAATCGCGCAGAGGATGCACAGCATGATGCCGATGATCAGCAAGCGGCTGTGTTTCTCGGCGTAGGCGTCGCGACGCTCTTTCCCCATGCCGCTCACGCCGTATTCCGTGTCGATGCCGACGGATTCGAGGTACTCGTACTTCTTGCCTCGCATGGTTTCCTTGATGAACAGCGCCACTGCCACGGCGACCATGACGAGTAGGATCGCGACGCCGATTGCGCCGGCCGCCTCTTCGCTGAGGGGCAGATGCCCGCCTTGCGCGAGCCCTTCGAGGAGCGCCGCCGTGATCGGCGAGAGGATGCACAGCATCACGCCCGTGGAGATCCGCCGCGCCGCGGTCTCGTTATCGTTCAGGAAAGTGCTCGCTTCTTCCATCGAGACCTTCCGCAGCGCTTCTTCCGCGCCGTCGTCTACGGGCACGATTTCTGCGGACGTCGCGGACTCGATCTCGTCCTTGATGAGGTAGTCGGTGCTCACCCCGAAAAGCTCGGAAAGTTGCAGGATCTTCTTCATATCGGGAACCGCTTGCGCGCTTTCCCATTTCGACACCGACTGGCGCGACACGCCGAGCCTGTTCGCGAGCTCTTCTTGGGACCAGCCGTTCTTCTTTCGGTTCTCGATAATCTTGTCTGCCAGTATCATGTGTTGCCTCCTCGGTTTGCTGTCGTTCCATCTGCCGCAAACCCTATCTGCAGAGCCGGTGGCAAACCACCAACTTGCCCTTGCAATTTGTCAACCAGTGGTTGCAACCTGCATTGACCTGGTGATTTGCAAAATCATTTTCTCAATATCCATTTATTCGCCTTCTTGTGGCGTGTGCTCCCTCGCCATTGGCGCATGCACACTAGTTTACAGCGCCTGACGGGTGACGTTGACGAGCGCGTCCGCGCTTTTCTGTTGCGCTATGCGGGAGGTGGGGCATTTGTGGGAAGTGGGGCATCTACTGAACATGAGGTGCCTGCGGGAGTTGGGGCATCTGCGAGGTGTTTGTGGGAAGTGGGGCATCTGCGAGATGCGCAGCATTTACAAGATATGCGGACTAACGCAAAAAAGTGTACATATTTTTTCTTCGAGAAATTGCGACCTGGGCTTTTATCAGACCTTTGCAAAAATATGTACACTTTTGCAATGTCAGTTGAATAACTAAACGCAAAACAACCGAAGAAAATCGTTGCGTTTAGTTTTGCAACCAGCGCCAGCCCACGGCGCGCCCCGACAACGCATATCCCCGTTATCCTGCCAGATGGGGGGGGACGCACATCTTGGATATTATGCCGCGAGCAAGCGGGAGCAGGCAGGAACAAGCGCGAGCAGTAACGGGTTTTTGCGAGCTCCGGCTGCCCATACGGGATACGGGCTCATATCCACGCGCGTGTTGTCTATCGTCGGCCTCACGATGGTGAAGGCGGGGAAAGCATCGTGTCGCGTCATAACCCCGAGTGGTCTACAATTCGACGCTCTGAAACGTCAGCCGAAATTCGGAGAGCGAAAACGCTAACGGATCTTTTTGGGCGTTATGCTTATGCAAGCTGCACGGAAAGTCGCAATCCGGTATTCCGTGAGACGAAGCCGGCCCTTCGCTCGTTTTGCCTTGTGCATGGCGCCACCCCCTTCGAGGTCGCATCATGCGCAATCGTCGCAACGCCGAGGATGCGGGCCCACGGCCTAGGTTACGGTGACTTTTGATTCTGCAATACCAGGTACAATAAGCTCATGGTTTATGCCCCATGCCCCATGCCCCGTGCGACAAGCGGGCGTCCAAGGCGAGAGGGGACGTGTATGAAGTTCGAGAAACTGAGCTCCGAGCTGCGCGATAAGATTGCGGGCAAGTCGCCCGAAGAGCTGCGGGCACTTGCCAAGGAAGAGGGCCACGATCTTTTCGACGAGGAGCTCGAGGACATCGCGGGGGGGCGGCTGGAACGATGGTGTCAGCTGCTGCCGGTACTGCGGCCACTACGTTAGCCCTGACGCAGACTGGTGTCCCGAGTGCGACGAGTGGCTTGGCGAAGGGGATCCGCCCAATTTCGCCCCCGCGCGCGAAGCTTAGGGACGAGGCTTCTATGCCCCGATGGGCCGCTCGCCGGCCAATCGCGAGAGCCGCAAGCATAGTGAATCGCTGGGGACGTACCCCTCATATGCGGTGTATGTCCCAAACGATTCACCTATCGCGAGCCCAGCGATTGACCTGATGAATCATTGGGGACGTACCCCGTTCATTCAGAGTACGTCCCCAACGATTCACTGTTAGTAAAGCAGCCCGAACGCCCAGAGGGGTACGACGTTGCCGTGGCCGTGCTCGAGGTCGTCCTTCACAATGAAGGCGTTTTCCATGCCCTTGATCTGGTCTTGGGTTTTGCTCCTCCCACCAACCTCAAACGTGCAACCGTTCGCTTCGAAATCCGCTCGAGCGCTTGCCCGCACGTCGCAAACGACCCGCACCTGGTTCATGAAGAACGTTTCCCGCACCGTCCCGATATCCGCGCGTTCGCGTCCCAGGTTGTACACGATGTTGGGATTGTCCAGGTATACCTTTTCAACTTTGTCCAGGTCGGCGAGCGGCGATGCGGAAGACCTGAGCTGGGATATCATTCCCGCTTTCTCTAGATACAACAGGTAATCCTCCACGTTGTTGCGGCTTGCCTGGATCTGCCCGGCCAGCCGCGTCATGTTCGGCTTGAAGGGCGAAAGCTCGCTCACGGCCGCCATCAGTTTCTTGAGCTTGCGGCCGGTTGCTGCATTCATGTTCGCGTACTGCGGGATGTCGTTTTCAAGGGTGCGCGTGATGACCTGTCCGAGCTCGATGCCGAAATCCGGATCGTCGCCGAAGGGGTAATACCCGCTGCGCAAGTACTCTCTGAACAACGGAAGCGGATGACGCACTCCAGGTATGTCGGCGCGCTGGGCTAAGACGTCCTCCAACGTGAGGAGCGGCGCCGATATCCCGTGACGAATTGCCAGGAACTCGCGAAACGACAGGCCCTGCATGACGTGCTGTGGCGCGCGGCGGCTCAGGTCGGCTTCGCCCTTCGCGATGTCGAGCACCGACGAGCCCGTGAAACGGATGTGCAGGTCGGGGAACGCATCATATGCGGCTTTTAGCTCGCGCGACCAGCCGGGGTATTTGTGAACCTCGTCGACGAAAAGGAACGTACCGCCATCCTTCACGAACCGCTCGGCTGTTTCGTATAGGGTATGGTTCGCGAAATACATGTGGTCGGCCGTCACATAGAGCGCGCTCCCGTCGCCGTGCGCGAGTTTTATGCGTTGCAGGAACAGTGTGGTCTTGCCTATTCCGCGCGGGCCGACCAGGGCGAGCATGCGCGCATCCCAGTTGATTTGGCCGTACTTGTACCGGAGAAACGACGTGGGCGCGTTTTTAAGCAGCCCAGCCATGAGTTCGTAGAGCGCGTCCATGTGTCTCCTCAAGAATCGCACTATTTGAGTGCGATAATAATAGCATAAATGCACACAAATAGTGCAGCAGCGAATCGTTGGGGACGTACCCCGAATGAACGGGGTACGTCTCCAACGTTTCACAACTACATATGTAAAATGCAAAACCCCTGGAAACGTGATGCATACCCCCCGAAAGGGGGGTTGAAATGACCCTGCGAAACCACTATAGATAGCACTCGGCGCCGAAACTCAGATGCACTTACCGGCGTCGATTGAGCACGGTGGGGGGTCCTATGGTCGAGGAAATGTCAAAGCGGGACGAGCCCGGCGAGGACGAGAGCCCGTCCATGTTTCTCGGGATCGCCCAAAGCGTCGGCGAGCGATGGCCGTCCCTTCGATTCCTCAGCCTCGCCTTCTATAGCGCGTGGATTATGCTCACGGTTTCAAGCAACGAGGCGATGTCGCTTACGAGTGCGAACGCCGGCGGTTCGTTGCAGGCCGTCCTTTATCTCTCGTCGGGGTTTGCGTTGACGGCCGGCCTTGTTCTTTCGGGCGTGTTCTCCCAAAAGGTCCAGCCCGCAATCGAGCGCGGGCCGCTCGTGCCTGCTATGGGGTTGGTGGCAACCATGTGCACGTTCATCCTCATGAGCGGCCTATGGTCCCAGTTTGGCACAGTGGCGTTTGTCGTGTGCGGAATAGGGACGGGAATCGGAACCTCGCTTGTTTGCTTGCGAGTCGGGTTCGTCACGAGCTTGCTGAACGGGGTGCGGGCCGTCATGATGGTGGGCTCTTCGGCCTTGGTGTGCAACCTGCTGTTCTTCGCTTGCCAGGCATTACCGTCCGTTATATCTATTTGGATAGTCTCCCTTCTGCCGCTTCTCGCGGCCATCGTGTCGTTCTGCTCGGAGAAAGGCGACGAACGCGGCCCTGCGCCCGAGGACCTCATAGACGTGCGCTCGCTGCCCAAGGGCTATTTCCCGCGCCTCATGTGCGTCGTGTTCGTGTTCGCGCTCGCTGCCGGCGTCGCGCGCGCCGTGGGGGCCATGGCGGACACGACCGATTTCGCATACGGCGCCAAACAGGCGACATGGGAGGTGTTCCTCAGCTTCGTCGCCGTCGCGCTGTTCATGGTCGTATCGGCTATCGTGCTTTCGTTCAAGAACTTCGATATGAGCAAGATTTACATCCCCGTGTGCTTCGCGACTGCAGCGGGCATGTTGCTGTGCCCCATATTCGGAGCGTTCGTCCCCGAACAGGGCCTGCTCATCAACGTTCTGTACAACATTTTCATCCTCGTCGTGTGGTGCCTTCTCATCGAATTGGCCGGCCGAACGAATTTGGGCGCGGTCCGCGTGTTCGGGTTCGGCCGCGGTGCTTCGGCGCTGGCCACCACGATCGGTTGGGCGCTGGCAACTTATGCGCACAGCGCATTTCCAGACCCCACATCCGTGTACACCGTTTTCTTCTTGATAATGGCCTTTATGCTGCTTGCCGCGATGGCGCTTGTCCTGAACGAGCGGACCGTGAGCGAGGCCCTTGCCAAGACGATGGCTATCGAGACAGGCGCTCAGGTAGAAGAGAAGGAGAACCCTATCGTGCAATCGAGCGAGGAAACCGTTGATCCGTGGGCGCGCGCTTGCCGGGAAATTGCGGACGCCCACAAGCTCACCGCGCGCGAGGCCGAGGTGTACGCGCTTCTTTCCCGCGGGCGGTCGATTAGCTATATCGCCGACGAGCTCGTAATAACCCCCAATACCGTGAAGGGCTACACGAAGAACGTCTATGCGAAAGTGGGCATCCATTCGCGTCAGGAGCTCATCGACCTGACCGAGGTAAGGGCAATGGGGATGAACAAGACACCTTAGCCCGTTTTCGCGAAGTATCAGCAGCTCAAGGGGCCATCCCCCCAACGTTGGGGGGTGGCCCCCTCGTTTATGTCCCACCCGTAATATCCCTTGAAAACAGCCCCCTCTGGGTCTGCTGAGGATGCTGCGGCGCCCGTAAGCTTCCTCCCATCGAATCGCGAAGTACGCGACGAAACCGAGACGAGGAGGGTGTTTGTAAATGGCTGCCGATACGGCTTTCGCAAACGAAGAGAACGGCGTTCTGAAAGTGCGCACGTGTGCATGGTCGCCCCCGGGGGACCATCCCGTGGGATGCGGACTCATCATTCACGTTAAAGACGGCAAGATGGTCAAGGTGGAAGGCGACCCCGACCATCCCGTGACGCAGGGGCGCCTCTGCCCCAGGTGCATCGCGCTCGACGAGGTGGTGTACAACGACAAGCGCTTGCAGCATCCGCTGGTCCGCGACCGCGCCGACCGCGGCAAGAACAAGTGGACCGAAGTGTCGTGGGATGAAGCGTACGACCTCATCGAGGCGAAGGTGCGCGAGATCTGGGCGGAATACGGCGCCGAGACCATCTTCACGCTGACCGGGACCGGTCGCGAGAGCACGCTGTACGCGCCTGTGTACGGGCCGGCGGTGCTCAACACCTGCAACGGTGCTTCCACCTATGCGTTCAGCGGCGAAGCCTGCTACGGCCCGCGCGCCACGATCGTCAACTACCTGCTGGGTGCGGGCGTGCCCGAAATCGACTGGGCGCAGTACTTCGAGGACCGCTACGACCATCCGGGTTGGGAGTGCCCCAAATACCTGATCGTGTGGGGCAAGGACCCGCTGTATTCCAGCCCCGACGGCTTCTTCGGCCATTCCATCATCGACCTGATGAAGCGCGGTACCAAGGTGATCGTTATAGACCCGCGCCTCACCTGGCTCGGTGCGCATGCCGAATATCACCTGCAGCTGCGACCCGGTACCGACGCCGCCGTTGGCATGGGCCTTCTGCGTGTGATCATCAAGGAGGACCTCTACGACCACGATTTCGTGGAGAAGTGGTGCTTCGGCTTCGATGAACTGGCCGAGGCGGTTGAGGAATGGACACCCGAGAAGGTGCAAGAAGTATCGTGGGTCGACCCGGAGGCGCTGGTCGGGGCTGCGCGTGCATTCGCCACGAATGCGCCGTCCACGGCGACCTGGGGCGTGGCGCTCGACCAGTCCAAGGCGTCCACGCAGGCCGCGCAGTGCTTCCTGGCGCTCGTCGCCATCTGCGGCTACCTCGACGTGCCGGGCGGCGTGACCATCACGAAGCCGACGAGCTTCATCGGCAAATGGCGCTATGACATGTCCGACACCATTTCGCCCGAGATGGCGGCCAAGCACATCGTCGACCCGACCGGCAAGTACGGCCTGTTCAACGTCGGTGCGGCGATGGGCGGCGTGCAAGGCGACACGCTGCTGAACTGGCTTGAGGGCAAGTACAAGGACTACGATTGCTACTACGATTTGCGCATGTGCTGGATGATCGGCACGAACCCGCTCGCGTGCATGGCCGATCAGCCCCAGCGCTGGTACGAAGCCATGAAGCCGCTCGATTTCGTGGTGGTGCAGGACATCTTCATGACGCCCACGATCATGGCGCTTGCCGACGTGGTGTTGCCCCTTTCCACGTTCGCCGAGCATGACGGCCTGGTGACGCCCAACTACGGTCGCAACCAGCATTTCATCGGTGCCATGAACAAGGCTTTCGATAACCCAAACACCAAGAGCGACCTGGAGATTCTCATCGACATGGGCAAGCGCCTGCGTCCCGAGCTGTGGGGCCGCATGGAGTCGGTCGACCAGTTCTTCGACGAGCAGCTGCGCGCGAACTACGATTTCGGTCTGGAAGATGTGCGCGCCGTTCCCGCCAAGATGGCTGGCTACGAGTACCGCAAGTACGAAAAGGGCCTGTTGCGCCCCGATGGCGAGCCCGGTTTCGACACCATGACCGGCATGGTCGAGCTGAACTCCCTTGTGTTGGCCGGATACGGTGAAGGGTCGGTTCCCTATTTCGAGGAGCCCGAGTTCAGCCATGTGTCCAAGCCCGAGCTGGCCGAGGAATACCCGCTGTACTACACGACCGGCGGCCGCAATATCTCGCTGTTCCATTCGGAGCATCGCCAGGTTCCCAGCATGCGCGCGCTTCATCCGTGGCCGCTCGTGAGCATCAACCCCGTCGTGGCGGAAAAGTACGGAATCGCCGACGGCGACTGGGTGCGCGTGACCAGCCCGCAAGGCCATATGACCCAGAAGGCCCACATAACCGAAGAGGTCAACGACAAGTTCGTGCACGTGGAACACGCGTGGTGGTTCCCCGAGCAAGATGGGGAGGCTCCCAACCTGTACGGAGTCTGGAAGGCAAATGCCAACAACCTTATTCCGCACGAAAGCGTGGGCGTGACGGGCTACGGCGCGCCTTACAAGAACGGCATTTGCAAGATCGAACGCGTCGATTCGCTCGACGACTAGGGGAGGGGGAAAGAAGATGCAATACGGAATGCTCATCGATTACAGCCTGTGCACCGGCTGCAAGTCCTGTGAAGTTTCCTGTCGGAAGGAAAAGGACCTTCCCCTGGACGAATGGGGCATCCTGGTCAACCAGATCGGCCCCAAGAAGCTTGGTGGCGAGTGGGAATGGGATTACGTTCCCGTCCCGTCCCGCCTGTGCGACCTGTGCGCCGAGCGCAAGCAGGAGGGCAAGAAGGCTCTGTGCGAGCTGCATTGCCTGGCCAACGTGATAGAGATCCTGCCCATGGAAGACCTCGCCAAGCGCATGGCCGAGATCGGGCACGGAAAAGTGAGCTGCTATTTGCCGTAGCGGCGGCTGTATCGGCCGGCTGCCACCTGCCTTGCTTGGCGGCGGCCGGCCCGTCCTAAACGAAGGAGACCGTTCATGCTGCAAAAGAAGACCGGGTTCACCACCATGGTCGACCTGCGCGAATTCAATGAGACGACGTGGGCTTTTCTAACCAACATAACCATGACCTGGCAATACGACGGCATTGCGTATTTGTTCCGCAAGGAAGGCATCCCGCTGTATGGGATTGACCGGGGGACGATGAAGATGAACCACCCCATTGCGTGCATGGCGGTCCCCCAGCATAAGGACAAGAACTACGGCGTCGATATCTACGTGCCTGCGAACTGCAAGAAGCGGGCGAGCAAGATCATCGGCGATGAAGATCGTCTGCGTGAATGCGCCGCGCTCGAGCGTGAAGAGGGCCGCGATGCCCGCGCCGAGTTCGAGCGCGCCGCCTGGGCGGCGAAGGAGAGCAACGCCGAAGCGATGAAAGAGCATAGGCGCCGGCGCCGTGAGCGTTTCTTATCGGCTATAACGCTGGGTTTCCTGGCGAAAAGCAACTAAAGCATCTGAGGTTTTAAGGAGGAAATGATGCTTCAAACAGTAGAGAACACAGCCCCGAAGAAGAAAGGCGGATTGCACTACGCTTTCGTGATCTGCCTCGGAGGCTTTCTCACCCAGTTCATCGTGCTGAGTGCCCAGCGCCTTCCGGCCATCTCGCTCGAATCGATTCGTCAAACGCTTGGCGTGTCGTATGCTGAGGTGGGGCTTATCACGTCCATCTACATGGTGTTCTACGCCGGTCTCTCGTTCGCGTGGGGCATGGCTGCCGACAAGTTCGGCACCAAGCGCATGATCGTTCTTGCGTGCGGTCTGGCTGCTGTCGGCGCCATCTCGTTCGGCCTGTTGGCCCCGACCGGTCTCATTCCCGCGATTGTTACCTGGTCGATTGCCGGTTGCGGTACTGCTGGTCTGCTCATGGCCATTCTGCCGAAGATCGTTTCTCGCTGGTTCGCGCCCGAGAAGCGCGGCATGGGCATGAGCCTTATTACCCCGGGCGCCAACTTCTCGGCGATCATCTTGGGCGTGGTCGCTCCCATCATCATCGCGAGCACCGGCTGGGAGATGGCCTATATCATCTTCGGCGGCATTTACGCTCTTATCGCCCTGTTCATCGCGGTCACGTTCCGCGAGGGGCCCGAAGAGAAGGGCCTGGCTCCGTACGGCGCCCCCGAGGGGACGCAGGCCGCTCCCGCTCCCACGATCGAGCAGCCCAAGCAAGCTGCTGCGCCCGCATCGTCGGAAAGCGCTATCGTGCGCGTTTTGAAGATGCCCATCACCTGGCACTTCGGCATCTTCTACATCATTTACCGGATTGGCTACATGGCGGCGACCCAGTTCTACGTTGCCTCCATCCAGTCTGCCGGATTCGATCTGGCTCAGGCGAGTCTGGCCATCACGTGGGGCGGTATCCTGACTATCATCACCGAGCTCATCCTTGGTCAGCTTTCCGACCGCATGGAGCGCAAGAGCCTCATGGCTTTCATGGTTGCGCTTAACGCCGTCCTTTCGCTCGCGTACTTCTTCTACCTGTCCAACGCGGGCACGCCGTCGCTCATCGCCTGCTATTTCTTCGTCGCCACGATTTCTGCCTGCACGGGCGTTATCACGGTCATTATGACGGCCGCTGGCGAATACTACGATGACGACATTCGCGCAACGGGCACCGGCGTTGTCGGCACGATCAACATCGTCGGACGTTACCTCGGCCCCTGGATTGCCGGCCTGGTAATCGACGCGACTGGCTTCGTCGGCAATTCCTTCCTGATCGTTGGCGTTACGATGGCCGTTGCCGCCGTGATTGCCTTCGCAATGCCGCGCAAGCGTGCCAAGAAAGGCGAAACTGCTGCGGCGTAACTCCAAGGCGCCAGTGCAGTGCGGGGCGCGGCTCATTGGTGCCGCGCCCCGTTTCGGTTGTTCGGGCAGGTGTGAAACGAATGGCGGTGTCCCATGCAGAAGACGATCGTGGATATACATATTACGGCCGAAGATTTGGTCGGCATCGATTTAGACGAATGCACCTGCCGCGGTTGCAACGGTCAAATGTGCGGGGAGAAAACCCCGAAGCTTTACAACGGGAACCTCGTGTTCATCTGCCACGTGTCTGATGCAGGCAGGAAGCTGCTCGCTCGCGTGACTGCCCGTTCGTGAAACGTTGGGGACGTACCCTGTATGATCGGGGTACGTCCCAATGTCATTCAGTTAACGTCCGCTAGGGACGTTACCGCCTTGGCAGGGGCGGCTACGAGGTCGCACAGCCTCGCGCCATGGCAATCATGGCTGCTAAGCCAGCTTCGCCAAGCACG
>ODAI012472355.1_pt1 | contig 13007 bp, 3 predicted proteins | sample 1539321 | NCBI WGS metagenome assembly ODAI01 (sample SAMN02144231, study PRJEB22623) | gut metagenome | biome: sheep rumen | host: Ovis aries | place: New Zealand | reverse complement strand
TACACCATTGCCTACTATCCCATCCAGGTGAGTGCGGAGGCAACCTCGCCGCGCAACGACCCGCGCATCACGACAACCTCGCTGACGCGTGCCCGCGTGGGCGACGCTTACTCCGTCACGCTCAAGGGTAAGAGCGGCGCTACGCAAGCGGGGGAGCTCTCTTGGGCTGTGACAGAAGGCCAGCTGCCCGCAGGCCTCGCGCTCGATGCGGCTACGGGCGTCATCTCTGGTACGCCGACCCAGGCAGGCGAGCAGGCCTTCACCGTTACCCTTACCGAGACCATTGATGGCGTCGCCCGTACGGCGACCCGCAACTTCGCCATCACGGTGCGCGAGGCGCCAGTACCCGAGACAGCCGTAGACCAGCTGAAACTCGGTGAAATTGGCTACAACCCGGGTACCGTATGGCTTGACAACTCCTACGGCAAAACCACGTATACCCAACTGCGTATACCCATTTCGATTGATGTAAGCGATCCCGCCTATAACTTGGGCGAGACCGAGCTGTGGTACATGCTGCGTCTGCAGACGGAATATGACAGCGAGCCCGTCTATCGCGTGTGGCACGAGCGAGCGGCAGACCTCATGAGCGATGACGGCTCCACGCTCGAGCTTGTGGCCATAGTGCAGGGAGGGAAATCGGCGGGCATCTCCCATACCAAGACCCTCACGGGCATTCGTGCGTTTTTGATTCCCAAGACTAACGATGGTGCCTTTGCCTTCGACCCTGGTGAGCTCACGAGCCCCAATTGGATTGACAGCGATGGTGAGATTAACGATGAGGTCGAGCCCGTTGGCATCACGCTAGCTGTTCGCTATGGCAATACGGTGCCGGAAGGCTCCGATGGCGGAGATACCTATACGTTCGTCGATGTGGATACTTCAGGGGGTTTTTCTTACCGGTACCGCTATGGGAACCTTCCCGAAGTGCCCCACAGCGAGCTTGAGAACCCCGATATCACCTTTGGCAGTTGGGTGCGCTTCCCCAGCCTGAGCTTTGAGGGCGACAGGAATTCGTGGCCTACTACGAGCGCACGGGTGCGCCTGTGGGCTTACGACGGTACCACTACGCCTACTGCGCAGCAGGTGAACTACATCTCACCCAACGATTGCCAGCCAGGTGACTATTACTACAACACTGCAGAATTGGAAGCCTCGCCTGCATTCAAGGTGAAGCCGGGCACCTATGCTTTTGTGATTGAAGGTGAGGTTCCCGTATACGACGAGGATGGCGTAGAGATACCCGGTGTCTCCACGTGGGTGGATATCGTGGGCAAGGTGAAGGGTGCGCGTGCCATCGAGGGCACCTCACCCAAGCAGTACGTGTTCACTATTGGTCCCAACGAGGGCGACAATGGTGGATCTGTTATCTTCGACACGCCTAGCGCCATGGATGTCACTTACACCGATGCCCATCTGGACGCTGACATCCATACGCTTGCACCCACCTTCCAGTTGGAGAACGGCAACTATGTGAGCAGCCGCAATGCGGGTGTCAACGGGTACGTGAACTATAAGGTGTCATGGTATCGGCGCACGGGGAGCGACGAGTCGAGCGATGTGCTCGTCGCCACCGGTGACACCGCCATGTTTGGTGGCGTTGACAAACCACTGTATGTGGAACTGACGCCAACGGGACGCGACGCCGCATTCTGGAAGTCCACTGGCAAGGTGCTGGTTTCCGACAAGAACAAGGTCGTGCCGCTCAAGGTTGATCGCAAGCATCGCTTTAAGGGAACGTTCACGCTCTCCAATGCGCTCGGGAAGACGCCGGCACAAGGCAATCCTTGGGGTATCATCGAGGTCCAGACGCCATCCGAGGCTGGCGGTTACATCTCGAGCAACGAGTGGGTGTATAGCAGCTCCGTGACGGTAAACAACGTCACATCGGGCTCCATCATTACCTATACGCCTGCGTGGGGCTTGGGTGCAGGGTCGGTGAGCTACACCGTGCCCGAGAATGCCACCGAAAACTTTACGGCCAATCTCGCCGCACCGCTTGCGGAAGGCGTTATCAGCTTTGATGACTTGAGCTTTACGAACGTGAAGGGCGAAACCACCTCCGTTGCCCTCAATGACGGCCATACGTCAGTCCGCGTCGAGCGCGTGGAGTTCTACCAGAACGGTAGCGTGGCAAACCTGTCATTCGTGCCCTCCTATGTGGTTGACAGCAACACCATCGTTCTCGAGCCTGATCTTTCATCCGGTACGCACTACTTCCTCAGGAGCAACAAAGACACCACGTATCGGGTGACCATCACGCACGATGACACCATCGACATAGAGCGTTTAGGCACCCAAGTTAGTGACTATGCAGCCAAGCAGAGCTTTGACGTCATCCTCTCCAAGACAGTGACCTCGGCTAAGGTACCTAGTGCCGTACTTGCCTCGCGTGGCTATGCTACGGTGGAGCTCAGCGCTCCGGAAGGAAGCCATCCCGGCTTGTGCACGCTGCTGCTCTACGAGATGGACGGCAAGCTGTTGGACAAGGATACGGTGAGCGTGGCCACGCAGGTACGCACGCCCTTCCTTGACGAGGGCGACTACATGCTGTGGGCCGTTGACTCCAACCTGCTCAAAGATACTGATAGGTACGAAACCTCTGACGGGCTTCGGAGGATGCTCCTGGACGACGATCCCAACTTCGACCATAACGCGCGTGTGAGGCTCACGGTAGAGAACGGTTCGGTTGCAACGGTTGAGGGTGGGCTCACCTTCCCATCGTGGGAGTCTGATGAGCTTATCGACCGTACCAACAGTTCGGTAAATACCTTTACCAACTACAGCGACAAGGTCACCATACAGATGCATGCCGAGCTGGCCAAGGGCGTCAGCGTCTCCGACAACGCCTACCTTGAGGTCAAGACCAACCAGGCATCGCATGTTGGGTACGAGGGCTACATGAGCCCCAAGGCGCTCAATATCAACGGCAAAGCCATTGTGCTTAACCGCTGGAATAACCTGTTCAACCAGACTCAGTGCATGGATGGGGGCAACCTGACCATTCTGCTTGCCGAGGCAAAGAAGACAAGTGATGACTGCTTCGTGTTCCCCATGGACCTCACGTTGATCATTCCCCGAACCGACATGTCCTGTACCGATGTCAGCATCTGGCTGGTCTCCGGTGGCCAGCGTTCGCTGGTGGGCAGTTGTCGGAAAGAGGTACACGAAGCTAGCCTCGACGTGCCACCGGTTGCTGCCTGGAAGACGTTCTATGTGTCTGGCGAGACCGGTCCCCACGCCAACGTAACGGTGAGGTTGAACGGCATGCGAGCGGCGTCAACGACCTCCGATTCGTATGGGTACTACACTGCTGAAATTACGCTGCCGGATGACGTGGAGGAGTTCGAGGAATTTACGCTGAGCAGCGTGGCGTATTGGATGCGTGGTGGTTCACCCTATGTCGCCACCTCACCGTCCCAGACGGTCACGTACTCCACCCTCATTCCGGCTGTCGAGCGCATTACGATGTGCTGGCAATCGAACCCCGGCGAATTCTACCAATCCATCGTGACCTACTACCGGGGCATACAGCCCGACAGGTACAAGACGATTTATAGAGCCGAAAACGAGAAGAACTCAAAGCCTGGCGCAGACCACGCCAAGAACTTCTGGCTGATTGAGTTTGCCAATGGCGATGCGGTCAAGGACGTGCAGGTAAAGATTCCGCGCTCCACCGGATCGCTCACGTGCGAGACCACCGACAGCCTGAAGACGGCTGAGAGTTGGATACCCGACGTCAAAGAGACCGATAGTTGGTCGAGTACGGGTATGACGACGCGTGCGGCGCTCAACAGTGACGACCTGCATGCCTTTGTGACCAAGCCGGTCTACCTTACCTATGGTGCTGATGCGATTTCCATCTCGTTCGACTTGGTTGAGGCCGAGGAAGACGAAACACACATGGAGCCCATGGGCACGGCGAGCGACCTGGGTGGCTTCGAAGGCTTCAAAGCTGCAGACGTTAACAAGGACGATCTCGCGGCACTGATTGATGCAATGGCCGATGAAGGCTATGTGCGCGTATGCTCCGCTGCCGATGCGGCACGCATAACGGTTGGCGGGGAGAGCGTTGATATCTCGACCCTTTCCAACTCGAGTGACCTGGCGCAGAGCCTGATTGATGCCGATGCGGGTAACGTAGACGAGTGGCTGCTTCTGGGCACCGGACACTTGATACAAGATGAGGTTGGGGTGCTCAAGCTGCACCACCAGGTGAACACGACTGCCCTCAGTGCCGCACAGATTGGTGAAGAGGTGCAGGGACTGGTTGATGACGTGTCACCGATTGCAGCGGCATACGAGCAGTGGTCGAAAGCGGATGGCAAGACCGCCGAGCCGAATGTCACCTATCGCGGTGATCGGGTGCGGCTGGCGGCTGGCTCCACGTATCTGCAAGACGAGTCCATCCTCTACTTGATCGTCACAGAGGACGCAAACCAGAACACTCAGTCTGAGATGCTGGAGAAGTACCTCATCAAGGGCACCGACAAGTACGTGTATCAGCTCACCCAAATGGACAAGTACCGCATGGTGACCACGTCCTATGACGAGCTCCATGGCCAGCGCACCATGGTTACCCTGACCCTGCCCGAAGACGTGGTGGATACGTCTTCTGCTCTGGGGTATGACGAGATGTTCAACCAGTGGGAAGTCATCAGCTATGTCATGAACGTGGGTCTGGCGCTGGGGGCCGATGGGCTCGCCACAAAAGAGGCTGACGCTGGTGGCAATGCTGATGCTGGCGGTCCCTCACATGCGGCGCCGGCACCTGCTGCCGCCGGGACCTCGGAAGAGGGTGAGGTGCCCGAAGAGACCAACGATGGTCCGAAGCGCGTGGTTGGCAGCGTCGGCGATGAGGCTGCAGGCGTGGGCGTGACTTATTTTGCCAACAGGCTCCTCAATTCGCTCACTGGCTACGACCAGCAGCGGGCCGTCGACAACGCCAAGAGGGTCGGGTCCCAGCTCCAAAAGCACGACGGCACGGCCACGGGCAAGGACCTCTTCTGGGCTGCCGCAGATGCCATGAGGGGCCCCGTGCAGAGCGCCGGTCTCACGTATTTGTGGATGGGAGGGCTTGGCGTAGCTTCAGCGTTTGGGGTTGGCCCCGGTGGTACCGCCTCAATTCGTACGTATGAGGCTGCGATAGCCTCCCCGGCGGCATGCGGCGTGGCCGACTCCGTCATTGATGGCAAACCCATAGAGAGCGACCTCTGGGAACACCTCAAAGAGAGGTGGAAGGGAAAGAAGGACAACAGCGAGGAAGCGAGGGAAAAGAGGAGACAGCTCTTTGAGCAGGGCTACAAGGACTATGAGCCGATTGCATATGACCGAGAGCACAGGACGGGGAAGTCTTCGGGGCTCGACATGTATTGGAGGGAGAGGCGCCGCCTCCATAACCTGCCAGCTGAGTGGCTCGAAATGTACGAGTCCAGGTATCAATGGAAGATGAATGGCGTGAGGGTTGCGACCAAGAGGCAAAACCGCCAGGGTAGTGACCCCTCAGGCATCGTGTACGAGGCGGTGCTCTCCAACCCCGTGGAAGGCGCGACGGTCAAGCTCTACACCTTTAACCCAGCCGCCTCTAATGCGGGGCTTGACCCGGCGCAGTTTGTGGACTCCACGCAGTTTGGCATCGAGGAGAATCCGCAGATAACCGCAGCCGACGGGCGCTACCAATGGTTCGTGCCCGAGGGTTGGTGGCAGGTGCGTGTGACCAAGAAGGGCTACGAGAGCTTTAGCACCGGCGACGCCCAGTGGGGCCACGACGAGGAGCAGCCGACCTACGAGACGGTTGAGGTTCCGATGCTCGACAGCGAGGGCAACCCTATGCTGGATGATGCAGGCAACCCACAAACTACAACGGTGAATCATCCGGTGCTCGACAGCGAGGGCAATCCCGTTATGAGGACCGTGTCGGTGGGCGACTACGGCATCGACGCCAGTAAGACCCTTACTTACGTTGACGCGAACGGCCAGGAAGCAACCGTGAACTCCGACTCTTACTGGATGCCCGTCTTGCCCGTACAGCTTGATGTCAACATTCCGCTGGTAAGTTTGGAGTCTCCCAAGATCTCCTCTGTGACAGCTGACCAGGATGGTGTGAGCGTGACCTTCTCCAAGTACATGGTGGCGAGTAGTGTCACGCCGGCACTGTTTGCCATAGGCGATGCGGCTCCGAAGGCCTGCGAAGCGCAAGACGGCGAGCTGGCAGGTGACGGATCGGGCGTGATGCTGGCCCGTACGTTCAGGCTCACCTATCCCGAGGGCTTCAAGCTGGGCGTTGGAGACAACGACGTTACGGTTTCGTTTGCTGACGAGGGGGCTCAGGCACAGAGCTATGCAGGTGTGGTGCTTGCAGAGAGCGACCGTAGTGCGTCGTTTGACTGCTCGGTGCATGTCGAGCCCATTAGCATCGCCGATGTAACGGTGGCGGCTATCAAGGCACAGACCTACACCGGCAAGGCATTGACTCCGGCGCCGGTTGTGACCTACAACGGCAACAAGCTGGTGAAGGGCACCGACTACACGGTGAAATATGCCAACAACACCAATGCCGGCACGGCGACCGTGACCATCACGGGTGCGGGCATCTACACCGGCACCAAGAAGGCTACCTTCAAGATCAATAAGGCCACGCAGACCATCTCGGTGAGCAAGGCATCGCTCGCGCTCACCATGGGCAAAACCTTCGACCTCAAGGCGAAGGCGAGCGGAAAGGGCAAGCTGACCTACGCCACCAGCGCCAAGACCTACGTCACGGTGAGCGCGGCCGGCGTGCTGACGCCCAAGAACGTCACGGCCAAGAAGGTGACCATCACCATCACGGCGGCGGCGACAGCCAACTACAACAAAGCCACCAAGAAGGTGACCGTCACCAAGGTCGTGCAGGGCGCGCAGGCGATCACCGTGGCCAACACGGAGTGCGTCACCGGCAAGACCATGAACCTCGGGGCCAAGCGTACCGTGGGTGACGGCAAGCTCACCTACAAGAGCTCCAACCCCAAGGTTGCGACGGTCTCTGCCAAGGGCGTCGTTGTCGGCAAGAAGGCTGGCAAGGTCACCATCACCATCACGGCCGCCAAGACCAAGAACTTCAAGGTGGCTACCAAGAAGGTCGTCGTCAAGGTGGGCAAGGCCAACACGCTCGCGGCGAAGGCGAAGAAGGCGACCGTGACCGCCAAGCTCGCGACGCTGAAGACCAAGGCCGTGGTGCTGGCGAGCAACGTCGCCGTGGCGAAGCCCGTCGGCAAGGTGACCTACGCCAACGCGTCCACCAACGCTGTCGCCAAGAAGTTCAAGGTGGCAGCCTCCACCGGTGCGGTGACCGTCCCCAAGGGCACCAAGAAGGGCAAGTACCAGGTCGTCATAACCGTGAAGGCCGCCGGCAGCAGCTCCACGATCAGCAGTACCAAGACCGTCAAGTTCTACGTCCAAGTGGCATAGCCACGATCACCAAGGGGTGACCCCTGGTGGCCGAATAGCCATCAGGGGGTAACCCCTTGGTGGTTCACGTATCATGCAAGTGTCGAGGCAGGGGGAGGTGTGCTGCGCTTGAGCGAACAGAAGGTGTTACTCCAGCCGATGAAAGGCCGTGTGGGCATCGATGCAGCCCTCTGGTGCCTGCTCCTCATCTGCGGCTGCTTCACCCTCACCTCCGAGAGCTACATCGAGTGGCTCTATCGGCTCATCGCGCTGAGCCCTTCCGACGGGGCAGACTGGCATGCTCTGGTGGGTAACTACGCGCTTCAGGGTGTGGGGATGCTGCTTGCTGCTGCGCATATGCAACGACGCGCTCAGGCGTTGGAACCGCCGCTGCTCTTGGCCGCGCTTGTGCTCCACACCTCTTTCGTCGTGCCGGCATCTCTGGCAACAACCCAGGGCGCTGCCATCGTCTTCGGGTCTCTCATGGCTCTGTTCAGCGGCTTCATCCAGGCCTTCTATCTCGTTCAGCTTGCGCTGCTGGTGGAGCCTGGGCGTCGTGGCGTGGCCTTCGGTGTGGGTTACGCCTGCTCAAGTGGGCTCACGTGGCTGCTCTCGCTTGCACGCGAGCACACGGAGCCGACCATCTCTTTTGGCCTTCTCACCTGCGTGGCTTTTACCGTGGCAACGGCTGGGCTCGTGCTGCTGACCTTCCCGACGAGCCAGGTGGAGGCAGCAACGGGCGAAGGAAGTCCAAAAGACGCTAACGAACTGAGACGCGAAGGTCTTGCAGCCAAGTCTGGGGCAATCGACGTTCAGGGCACCATTACCCTTGCCTGCGCGACCGTGCTGCTCATGAGCATGGAAAAGAGTCTGGGCTTTGGCTTTCCGCCTGCCGACATTGTGCTGGGGGTGAGCGTAGAGTTTTCGCGGCTCTTCTATGCGGCAGGCCTCGTAGCTGCGGGAATAGCGGCCGACTACAACCGTGGCTATGGGGTGGTGTGTGGTACGGCCGCCATGGTGACGCCCTTCGCCCTGCTTGCCCTCTCGGGTGAGCCGGTCCCCAGCACCACGCTTTGGTCGCTCGACTACCTTCTTTACGGCTTTTTCGCCTTGTTCCGCGTGATGCTGTTCCTCGACGTGGCAACGCGGGGAGACAAGATCTTCCTGGCGGGCTTTGGCCTCATGCTCGGAAGGTTTGGAGACGCAGCCGGTAACGCGCTCTGCCTCTCTCTGCAGGGCGATACGGTTGCGCTCGTGGGGCTTGCGGGCATCGCGCTCGTCTGTAGCATTCTGATGGCCCTCCAGCTCTTTCCGCGCCTCTACGCACCCGAGCCTACTATTGTCTACCAGCCGACCATCGTCTATCGGGAGGTGCCTCAGCCGTCCGAAGAGGACCAGTTCACGCACTTCTCCCAGTACTACGACCTCTCGCGTCGTGAGCAGGAGGTTCTGCGGCAGGTTCTTGCGCGTCATACCAATGTGGAGGCAGCCGACGAGCTCGTCGTGAGCGAAAGCACCATCAAGTTCCACATGCGCAACCTGCTGCGCAAGACGGGGTGCAAGACTCGCGTGGAGCTGCGCAGCCTGTACACCGACTGGCAGTAGCGTCGGCTCTGCGTTTGGGGCTGGCAGCAGGGTGTCTTTGCTGTTTGGGAAAACAAAGATAGCGAAAAGGGATTGAATCGGCTGCGCGCGGGATGGAGGGTCACTATCCGGCGCGCTCGCAGCTCCATATCCATGGGCCCTCGCAAGGAGCCCTTCCGCATTGTCTGCACTTTTCAGGAGGCCCCGAAAATTCATCGCAGACAACAGGCGTTGTCTGCGACTCCGAAGTGCAGACAAAGGATGCTGCCAAATCCGAGTGGGCCGAAGTACAGACAACGGGGGAGATCGTCTTTTTGCGCCCGGAACAACTGCAGACAGCAGGCGTTGTCTGCAGTCGGCCCAGGGGCGCCTGGCGCATGTCCTCCCGTGCTGGGACAAGGTTGCGCCGCCAAAAACCGAACTACAGACAACACCTGTTGTCTGCGCTCCAAATCGCCCCCACGCACCCGATTAGGCTGTTGTCTGTAATTCGGACCCACGCGATTACGCGGCTCCCGTTGTCTGTGCGTTGAAATTGCAGACAACGCCTGTTGTCTGTGGCCCCACGCGAGGGCCTCCTGAAAATCACAGACAACTCTGCGGAGGCGCTACGCCGGAAGGCCGGCTTCCGAAAGGGCCCTCCAAGTCAGTGTCGACGTCTGGCCGCCGTACGCAGTCTCATCAATCCAGAGTTAAGAAGAGCTATCCCCAAAACCGCGAAGGTGCTGCTGGGGATGCGTCAGTTTATCGAGTGCTCTTTCCGCCGCCGTAGAGGGCAAGAATCTCGAGGCGGCTCTTGCAACCTGTCTTGCGCAGCAGGTTGCGTACGTGATACTTGACCGTTGCTTCGGACACGAACAGCTCGCCTGCAATTTCGGCATTGGTGTGTTCGTCTAACACCAGCCGTAGCACTTCGCGCTCGCGCTGGGAGAGGTCATGTCGCGCGGCAAAGCGCTCGAAGATCTCGCGCTCGGTGGGGACGGGTTCGGCAACGACGGAAAAAAGACGCTGGTAGAGCGCAAAAAACAACACAATGGTGCATGCGAAGAGCACCGATACGACCGTGATGAGCACCAGAGGCACCTCAACCAGCGTGACAGAGCAAATGGTGCCCAGCGCGTCGCCCACGCGGCCGAACAGGAGTCCCAAGCCGGCCAGTACGGGCTTGTTGCGTGCGGCGGCAAGATCGGCCAGCAACACCACGCGAAACACCGAGAAGAAGCCGTTCAACAGATAGCCTAACGCCCACATGAACGTGGCGGGAGCTGCGGCTCCAGCCAGGGCCAGCATGAGGAAGGGCATCACCAGGGCACCCGCGCAGCACAGGGCACCAATTCTGCGGTCGCGGTCGCTCGCCACGCCGGCTACCAGCAGGCCTACGCCATACAGCAGGCGCGAAAGCTCAAGGCTGACACCGTCAAGCAGGTCGACGGTGGGGAAGCTGAAACCCGCACCCTTGGTAAGACTCATCAGGGCCACCACAACGCAGGCGAGCCAAAGCGTCGAGTTAGGCGCAGCTGGCGCACTGGCAGGGGCGGCTCCGGGTTTGCTCGCAGCTGGTTGGAAGTGCATGAGGGCCACAACGGCTCCCGCCAGCACGGCGCAGCTCAGCAGCCCGGGAATGCCCCGCGCAAGCGCTCCTCCCGCGAGGGCCGACAAAAGCCAGCTCAGCCCCGTGGATGCGGCATAGGCTCCGCCAAACACCACGCCGCGGCTTCCCTCTTCCACGTGATGGGCGAGTGCGAAGAGATAGTATCCCTGCAGGTAGCCGCACAGGATGTTTGCCAGATACCCAAACGCGAGCGTAGGTGCCAGGTCGGGCGACATAATGGCAGGTGCGAGGCACATAACGTAGGCAGCTGACACAAGCGCAACTGCGCGCCGCTGGCGCAAACGTCTCTGCATCGGCCCAAAATAGAGATAGGCGCCAATGCCCATCGCCTGCATGGGGTAGCCCACGCCCATGGTCAGAATGTCCACCGACACGGGGGAGGAGAGCTCCGTGAGGCGATAGAGCCACAACAGCCAGCCCGTGGAGGTCAAAAGGAAGCAGACGAGCGTGAGAAGTCCCACGTACACATGCCGGTTCGAGACCAGTCGCCTGATATCCATGGGACCTCCCTTCATGTGGTGTGGCTGCAGACTCCGTTTGTCTTCCGTATGAGAGTGTAACGGTTTTCCGCCGCGGCTTTCGCACGTGACATTAACGCACGAGGGGGCGCCCGCTAAAGGTGAGTCACGCGAGTCTGCTTCGACCATCAGGCCGCCAAGGGGTAACCACAATGGCCGCGAGCCATGAGGAGGCTACCCCTTGGCGGCCAGACTGCAGGTGCTCATGGGTGAGCACTATCTTCTGACTCACCTTTAAAGGCGGAGGTCGAGTGTGTGGGCTTTACGCTGTGGTGATCCTCCTTGGCGCAAGCAGCGCAAACTCCTACACTAAAGTGTCGCCGGCACGCGGGGAGAGGTTGCGTGCCTGCAGGACGAGGGGATGCCGGTGAGCGCGGAAGACCTGCATACAGACGAGTTGCAGAAGCCTTGGCCTCTGGCTATCGCCGAGGGCATGGGGGCAGTGCTGCTCTTCTGTGGGATGGGCTACCTGCTACTTTTGGTGATGCTCGTACCAGCGTGGGGCATACTCCAGGGGCGGCTTGCGGCTATGGATGCCGCGCGTACGCAGGCCGAGGAGCGGTTGCAGGCCCGCGGGCAGGAACTGGGCGCTCTTGTGGTGTACGATCCGCCGGCGCCTGAGCCCGAGCCAGAACCAGAGCCGGAGCCCACATGGATTCCTGCAAATCAGGTGCACAGGCCCGAGTCGGGAGACCAATACGGCCATCTCTCCTGCGAGCGCGCGAAGCTCGACGCGCCGGTGTACTACGACGACACCGACTATCTATTAGAGATGGGGGCGGCACAGACCACGGTGCTCGGCGCTCCTCCCGGCTTCGGGCAGGTCATCGTTATCTGCGGCCACAACAACACCGACTTCGTGGAGCTCTACGACGTGGTGGTAGGCGACGTCATCAAGTTTGACACCACGTGGTGCGCGTACGAGTACACGGTCGAGCAGATTCAGGTCTACAACGAGGACGACCTCGAGACGCTGCTCCACCAAATGGCGGCGAAGCGCGAGGAGAAGCTCGTCCTGTACACCTGCTATCCGGCATACCGCACCGACTGGCGCAAGACCGACCGCCTGACCGTCATTGCAAGCCGCACCGCAGGGCTTGACGTGCGCTGACGTGAGAGTTGCGCGCCTGGTAGCCCGGGCCCGCTCCTGCCAGCAGGAAGCCCCGGATGCTCCCAGTGGAAATCCTGTGAAAACCACGCGGCCGGGCGTATCGCTCACGCAGGACACTAAACTAGAAAAGCTGCTGAATTGTGGGAGTGGTCTGTAGCGTCCGAATGTCCCGTCCTGTGTTGGGGCACCTGCTCACGGGCAATCAGGCCAAACGCGCAAGGTGGCGGCACACGTCGGATGCGGTCCGCTGGGAACAGGCGCAGGGTGCGTCTGGAATTCGCCCCATGACCGCCAAAGGAAAGGACCTGTAATGGTCAACACGATTCTCGGCCGCAAGATCGGGATGACTCAGGTGTGGGATGAAGACGACAACGTCGTGCCCGTCACCGTCATCCAGGCTGGCCCCTGCACGGTGTCGCAGGTGAAGACCACGGCCACTGACGGCTACGAAGCCGTTCAGATTGGCTTTGGCGACATCAAGTCCAAGCATGTCAACAAGCCGCTGGCCGGCCACTTCGCCGCCCAGGGCGTCGAGCCCATGCGTTACCTCCGCGAGGTGCGCGTTGACGACGCCAGCCAGTACTCCACTGGCGACCAGGTGACCGTTGCCGACTTCGCCGATGTCAAGGCAGTCGACGTCACCGGTACCTCCAAGGGCAAGGGCTTCCAGGGCACCATCAAGCGCTGGAACTTCCACCGCCGACCCATGACCCACGGCCCCCGCAACCAGCGTAAGCCCGGCTCCATCGGTCAGTGC
>ODAI011810257.1_pt1 | contig 13007 bp, 9 predicted proteins | sample 1539321 | NCBI WGS metagenome assembly ODAI01 (sample SAMN02144231, study PRJEB22623) | gut metagenome | biome: sheep rumen | host: Ovis aries | place: New Zealand | reverse complement strand
TTCTTGAATTTTAGTGTCCATATTATGTACTATTTATTTTGCATTGAGTTTCAAGCCGGGTCAATCGGGATATTTTTGACAAGGGTAAGGATGTTTTTATCTTCCACCCTCTCGTACCGGATTTCATCCATGAGTTGGCGTACCAAGTGAATACCAAGCCCACCGATATTCCGTTCCTCCGCGGACAAGGAGATATCCGCCTCCTCCTTACGAGTGGGATCAAAAGGAATACCGCTATCCGAGATTGTGAAGATCAGTTGCTTGCCGTCAGGTGTGACATTCTCCAGATATTCGACAAATACTTTACCGTCATTTCTACCGGGATAAGCATACAGCATCACATTGCTGACAGCCTCCTCAAGAGCGAGGTTGATAGGCATATTCAGTTTCTGAGGAACGTTTAGCCCTTCCACCCATTCCGCCAAAGTTGGTATCTGCTGGATGTCATTCCTCATGATAATAGCAGGAATCTGGTATCTGATAGCCAGCATTGTCAAGTCATCGCTCTGCGGTGCATTGCCGACAAATCGCTTCACTTCCGCTTCCATATGCTCTACTATCTCTTGCGGTCTGAGTCCGGCGAACAAAGGCAGGAAACCGAGCATGCGTTGTTCTCCGAACTGAGCATTCTCAGCGTTCTCCGCCTCGGTAAGCCCGTCCGTATAGAGGAAAAGCAAATCTCCCCGTTGGAGCTGTGTCTGCTGCGCTACATATTCAAATCCGGCCAATACTCCTATCGGCAGGTTCGGCAGCACCTCAATCATCGTGCCATTCAATACAGGAGCGTTATGTCCGGCATTACAGTAAGCCAACAGACCACTATCCATATCCAAGACGCCGACAAAAAGCGTGACGAACATGTTTTCGTCATTTTGCTCTGCGATCGTGTTGTTAATCTCTTTTGCTATCACCGCCGGGTCTTCGGCATGCGCAGTAGTGCTTCGGAACAGGGAACGGATAGTAGCCATGATGAGCGATGCAGGAATTCCTTTTCCGCTGACGTCGCCGACACAGAAAAAGAGTTTGTCATGCCGCACGTAAAAATCATAGAGGTCCCCTCCGATTTCTTTAGCAGGCTGTACCATGCCGTAGATATTGAGGTCCGGTCTGTCCGCAAAAGGCGGGAAGACCTTCGGCAGCATTGCGTTTTGAATAGTCTGTGCGATCACTAATTCTCCCTCCATCTTCTCCTTCTGAGAGTTGACAGCCATCAGATTTTGGAGGTTCCTGCCCGCTCTGTACATGATAAAAACCAACAATAAGAGGTCGAGCAGCATGAGGAGCGTAATCCAGAAGCCCACCCTTCTGAGTTCCGCAAACAAGATATCTTCCGGGATAATGATGGAGAGATGCCATCCCGTGGCGTCAATCTCCTTATCGAAAATCATGTACTTTCGTCCGGGCGTAGTGTCCGGGCGGGCAACGATATCCATACCCGTAGAGGATTGAATAGAATAATAACTATCTTTATAAACCTGCAAATACTCCGACACCTTGTACAGGCGTGAGAGCGACAGGTCGATACAAACGACCGCCACCACTTTTCCTAACGCATCCTTGACCGGATACGAACAACTGACCACCATCGTCTGTGCTCCGGCGTCGTCTAAATAGGGTTCGGACCACCATGCACTATCAATCGTGAGGCCGTTGTTAAACCACTCCGACTGGAAATAATCATGGTCCGGTCCGCCTATCTGCCGCGTGAAGATTTCACCGTCACCGGATTTATCATTCCTGCTACTGCAGACCTCAAACCACCTCCCCTGAGAGGCATAATAGTCCGGCGTGAAAGCTATTCCGGCACTCTCTACGTCTTCAAGGGTCTCTAACAGAGTGTGGGTGCAGTCATACATAGCCCGAGGATTAGCAAGGTTTTTCTCCGCCATATTGGCCAAGATTTTAGCAGCAGCCTCCATCTCCGTCGTAGCAGCATTGATTTCCAATTCCGCCGCCCTCAATTCGGCTTTCGCCCTATATACCGCCTCGTCTTTGATCGCCGCACGGCTGAAGAAATACTGCACGCACGCGATGGACTCCAAGGCTATAGCGGCAACCAATAACAGCCAGAACCCGGCATGCGAGTTCAGTTTTCTTTTCGATTTATCTGTTTTCATAATTCACATTTTTCGAGCGCAAAGGTACAACTTTTTTTTTATATACACAAGGATTTTTTTATTTTTTTATAAAAATACCTTATTTTTTCAATGAAAACCATCGAAATGTATATATATACATAGTATATATATAGTAAACATACAGTAAAATGCATGATTTTGTCTTTTTAGGTAAGTTATCCTACGGTAGTCCTTTGGTAATCTTGTGGTAATCCTTCGGTATAACATGTAGAATAATACGTAAATACTATGTATTATCATCGAAAATCATACTAATTCTTGCATATATAAAAAAAAAGTAGTAACTTTGCAGCGATTTTGAATAATCATTCGAATCATGAAGATTGCTTTTACCACAGAACTGCCAAGAGAAGGATTCCAACGCCTCGTCGAACGAGGTCTTGGTGATTGGTCGTTGGTAAAGCCCCACCCGACCTCCGCGTATAGAGGAGGAGAAGATATGGAGGAATGGCAGGAAGCGGAGATTTTGGTGAGCACTTTCGATTATCGGGTGCCCCGGGAGATGATGGAGGCGATGCCTAACTTACGTCTGATAGCCAATTTCGGCGCCGGGTACAACAATATTGATTTGTCGGCATGCCGCGAGCGCGGTATTATCGTGACGAATACTCCCCAGCCGGTGGTAGAGCCTACGGCAGAGTTAGCCTTTGCGCTGATGATTGACGTAGCCCGAAGAGTAAGCGAGTTCGACCGCGAGATAAGGAAAGGCCTGTCCAATCCCCCCCGGAACGGGGATGAGCTTTGCTACCCTATACCGTTTGGTGTGATGCGCCATCTGAGTCATTCGTTGTACGGTAAGACTCTGGGTATCATCGGTATGGGACGAATAGGTCAGTCTCTCGCACGGCGGGCGATAGCAAGCGGCATGAGGGTGATTTATCACAACAGGAAGCCGGTTGAAGTACCAAGGGACCAAGTACCAAGTACCAAGGATTGGCGGGCGGAGGTCATTGAAGGACCAAGGGACAAAGTACCAAGTACCAAGGATTGGCGTGCGGAGGTGATCCAGCAGGCGGAGTATGTGGATTTTCAGACCATACTGCAGGACAGCGACTATTTGAGTCTGAACCTCCCCTACACACCCGAGGTACACCATATAATCGGGAAACCGGAACTGGGCATGATGAAACGCAGCGCGTACCTTATCAATACTGCGCGCGGCGCGCATGTAGACGAGAAAGCGTTAGTGGAAGCGCTCCAAAACGGCATTATTGCCGGCGCCGCGTTGGATGTATATGAAAACGAACCTGCCATCCATCCGGCACTGTTGAGACTGCCGAATGTCGTCCTCTCTCCTCACACAGGAACCGGGACATGGGAAGGAAGAATAGCCATGTGCGAGAATGTATGCGACAATATTATTGCATATCTCGACGGGCGGACCGAGGAAATGGATATTGTTACAAACTGAAAATTGAAAAGTAAAAAATTTATAAAGTATCATTTATTATGAAAAAAGTAATTTTAATGGCAGCTGTGCTGATGCTGGCAGGCTGCGGATTTATGCAAAACAGCACAAGCAGTAATCAACAATCAAGTACCAGTAATCAGCAATCCGCTGTAAGCAGTACTCCGACGACCAACACCGGTAATAACGCAGCCATGACCGCAGGTCAGGGAGCAGGAAATGCGATGTTAGCCCTGTACAACCAATACAAGGCAGACGGCAACAAGTATGACTACAAGAACATGCAGAATGTTCTGAACACCGTCACTCTGATAGCCAACTGCGAGGGTCTGAAAGAGAACTACAAGGATAAGACTTACCGCAGCGAGTTCGGAAAAGGCTTAGTAGCTTCTTCATTAGGTTTGGTTACCCAGAACAACGTAGAGACCGTCACCAACAGCCTTGCTGACATGGTAAAGAACAGCGAGACCGTTCAACAAGCCACCACCAAAGCCAGCGAAGGCGCCAACGCTGCCGCCGGCTATGCCAACACCGCAGCGAAATATGCAACTGCGATGAGCACGCTCCTGGGAGCGTTTGGCGGAAAGTAATTACGAATGACGAATTACAAATCACGAATGAATATTGTTGAGCGATTTCTAAAATACGTGTCGTTCGAGACTACGAGCGACGAGCATAGCGGCAAGACACCGTCCACTCCGGGTCAGATGGTTTTCGCCCGTTATTTAGCCGAAGAGTTACGCGCCATCGGTATGACGGACGTGACATTGGATGAGAACGGGTACATCATGGCGACGCTGGAAGAGTCGAAAGATGAAAGTCGAAAGTCGAAAGACATCCCCGTCATCGGTTTCATTGCGCACATGGACACGTCGCCCGACGCAAGCGGCAAGGATATCAAAGCCAGCATCGTCAAAGCCGAAGAGAGAGATTATATCGAAGCGCGATACAAGGGTCAGGATGTCATCGTGACCGACGGTACAACTTTACTTGGCGCAGACGACAAAGCGGGCATTGCAGAGATTGTAACTGCAATGGAATATTTGATAAACCACCCTGAAATTCCGCACGGCAAAGTGCGTATCGGTTTTACTCCGGATGAGGAAATAGGCTGCGGAGCAGACCATTTCGACGTACAGAAGTTCGGCGCGGAGTTTGCATACACCATGGACGGAGGCGCAATAGGCGAACTGGAATACGAAAATTTCAATGCTGCCGGATGCAAAATTCATTTCCACGGAACGAACGTCCATCCCGGAACGGCATACCACAAAATGGTTAATTCGATGCGTGTCGCCAATAAGTTTGCAGCCATGCTTCCCCAACAAGAGACTCCCGAAGAGACTCAGGGTTATGAGGGTTTCTACCATTTGGTAGGGATGAGCGGAAGCGTAGAAGAGAGTACGCTCAGTTATATCATCCGTGATCATGACCGCACGCGTTTTGAAGCCCGCAAAGCAGAAATCCGACGTCTTGCCGATTGCATCAACCAAGAGTACGGCGCCGGGACGGCGGAAGTAGAGATTCGCGACCAATATTACAACATGCGGGAGAAAATAGAACCCGTGATGCATGTGATTGATTTGGCAAAAGCAGCTATGGAAGCAACAGGCGTCACTCCAGTGGTCAAACCGATCCGTGGCGGAACAGACGGAGCACGCCTGTCCTTTGAAGGCCTCCCTTGCCCCAATATTTTTGCCGGCGGAGAGAATTTCCACAGCCGTATGGAATACCTGCCGGTTCCGAGCCTCCAAAAAGCCATGGAAGTGATTTTGCAAATTATACAAATGGTTAAATGATTAAATACATGATAATATGGTAAATGACCAAACGGTAAATCTTAAAACAACCCCGTTTACCGACATTCACATTGCGTTAGGCGCAAAAATGGCCGAGTTTGCAGGCTTTAACATGCCTATTCAGTATCCGACAGGCATCAATCAGGAACACATGATCGTCCGCGAAGGCGTAGGCGTGTTTGACGTGAGTCATATGGGCGAGTTCTGGGTAAAAGGCGAACATGCCTTGGATTTCCTGCAGTATATAACGACGAACGACCTGAGCACAATTGCCGCCGGAAAGGCCCAATATACCTGCATGCCGAACGGACAAGGCGGTATAGTAGATGACCTAATCATCTACAAATACTCCACCACCAAATATCTGATGGTCGTCAATGCCGGCAATATAGACAAAGACTGGGCTTGGGTCAATAAGATACTCAAGGAGAAAGTACAAAGTACCAACCCCGAGTGGGCAGGCATTTCTTTGGAGAACGCCTCGGAGCGTTACGGCCAGTTAGCCGTACAAGGTCCCAAAGCCGTAGAATTACTGCAACTTCTGACTGACGCCGATTTGAAGTCTATAGACTACTATGCATTCCGCGAATGGAGTTTTGCCGGCGTTCCGGGTGTCATTCTTAGCAACACCGGCTACACCGGAGCAGGAGGATTTGAACTCTATTTCCCGGCAGAAAAAGGCAAGCAGATATGGGATGCACTATTCGAAGTAGGCAAGCCTTTCGGTCTGGCACCGATAGGTTTGGGTGCGCGCGACAGTCTGCGTCTCGAGAAATGGTACTGCCTGTACGGCCATGACATCGATGACTCCACATCGCCGCTGGAGGCAGGCTTGGGATGGATTACCAAACTGGATGCCAAGGATTTCATCGACCGCGACTACTTGAAACAACAGAAAGCCGAAGGCGTAAAACGCAAACTGGTTCATTTCGAGTGTCAGGAGCGCGCCATCCCGCGGAACGGCTACGACATATGCAACGAAGCCGGTGAGAACATCGGAAACGTAACCTCCGGTATCATGCTTCCAAACACGAAAACAGGCATCGGAATGGGGTATGTGCAAACCGCTTACGCCAAGAAAGGCGAAATCATCTACATCAAGATTCGCGAGAAACTGGTTCCGGCGAAGATAGTATAAGGTGAAAGGTGAAAGGTAAAAAGGGAATGAGTAAGAATGTGGCATTGGTACTGGGTTCGGGAGGCGCAAGAGGGTTAGCCCACATCGGAGCCATCGAAGCCTTGGAAGAACGCGGCTATACCATCAGCAGTATAGCCGGTTGTTCCATGGGTTCCATCATTGCCGGAATGTACGCAGCGGGGCAACTTGAGGAAGCCAAAGAATGGTTTCTGAGCGTTGACAAGCAGTTAATACTCCGAATGATGGATATCAACCTACTGAGCGGTAATTCCATCGTCAAAGGCGAACGCATCATCAAAGAATTAGAGAAAGTTGTTCCGGACCGGCCTATAGAGCGCCTGAACATCCCTTGCACCATTGTCGCATCAGACATGGTGAGCACTGAAGAGGTGCTATTCCGGAGCGGCAGTCTTTTTGAGGCAGTTCGCGCTTCAATCAGTATTCCGCTTTTCTTCAAACCGGTACAAATCGACGAACGATTATTGATAGACGGCGGTATTCTGAACCCTCTTCCGCTGCATGCAGTAGAACGCACGGAAGGCGATATTCTGGTAGCCTCCGATATCAGCGGCAAGGATAGCATGCCTACCGAGGAAATCCCGGCTCCAATAGATGTACAGGGCAAGTTGGACGAGATAGCCGCTAAAGGTATCAGCATCCCAAAATCATGGGAGAACCAGTTGCGCCGGCTAGGCAAACGCGTAGATATCATCCGTGAGCAACGCGCCAAAGACATAAGCCGAAATATCAATTATTTCAACATGTTAGACCGGATGAGCGACATGCAAATCCAACAAAACACACTATTATCCCTCCGTCTCACCCCTCCCGACGTACATTCCGTCATGCGTCAATATGCCTACAAGACCTTCGATTTCGACAAAGCAGAGGAGATTATCGCTTCCGGCAAAAAACTGATGAACGAGGCTTTGGACAAGTATGAAAAACCGTAGAGAGTATATTATCCGCAAATCCATGGAGTTATACGCTCTCAACGGCTACAGGAATGTAACCATTACCGATTTGCAGAACGCGCTGGAGATGGGACGCGGGTCTTTTTATTATTATTTCAAGGACCAAGACGAGCTTTTTCAGACCTGCATGGAGCGTTACTTTCTGGAGCCCAAACAACGTGCACTGAACAGCATTCCGGAAAACTCCGGCATAGACGAAATGATAGCCGGCATATTAAGCTACCTGCATAGTCTGGAAGAGGCGTTATTGAGTTTCGATGTCAAAACCATCAATACTTCCAACGTCAACGAACTGATGTTCACCGCCTACAGCCTTTTCCCTCCTCTACACCGCAAAGCCCAACGTCTGGCACTAAAAGAGTTAGAACTCTGGCGTAAAGCCATTTATCACGACCAACGCACAGGCGTCATACGCGCTGATATTGATCGTGAGCAGATTGCATTGATGTTCTCACATATCAAAAACAGCTATGATCCGGGCATGGGGAAAACCCAGATGGACTTTTCATTATTAGAAAAAACATATTCAGAATTTCACCATTTATTGAAAAAGTTATAAAAAAGTGCTGCTTTCGAACGCGCATTCGAAAATAATATAGTACCTTTGCATTCGAAAACAGAAAAACTACATTTTATGTCCACAAAACACTATTTGTCCTATTTACAAGAGACTATGCTCCGCCGTTGGGATTGTACGGCATTAGCCGACCTTGACGGTGACAACAAATACACCTATGCTCAATTAGCCGCAGGCATCAAACGTCTCCATGTGACATGGAAGGAAATGGGCATCAAAGAGGGTGACAAAATAGCATTATGTGGCAGAAACTGTGCCAATTGGGGGCTACTTTTCCTGGCAGCAGAGAGCTATAAAGCCGTGGTAGTCAGCATTCTTCCGGATTTTACTGCAGACGGTATCTACTCCCTGGTTGACCATTCAGAAGCTGTGCTGTTATATGTAGGTCCGAACGTAAAGAAAAAAATAGACACCAAGCAAATGAAGGGGTTGAAGGCAACCATCTTCATGGACGACATGACCATCGTAGATGCCGACGAAGCCACCCGGAAAGCCTATGAGGGCGCAGCAGCTGTGTTTGAGAAAACCTACCCGAATGGTGTCAATAAAGGCGATATCGTGCTGCCTACCGACAACATCAACGAGTTGGCAGTAATCAACTATACTTCCGGTTCTACCGGAAACCCGAAAGGGGTGATGTTGACTCATTTGAATATGAGTGGTAATGTCGAATTTGCATGCCAGCGAATTCCTCACCAGTCAGGCGACCGAGTACTTTCTATGCTGCCTATTGCACATATGTTCGGATTAATGTTCGAATTCTTGTATCAGGTATGCGATGGCGCAGAGACATATTTCCTGACCCAGGCACCTACCCCAACCGTACTGATGAAAGCTTTTGCGCAAGTAAAACCCTTCATGATTTTAACGGTGCCTTTGGTTGTTGAAAAGATTATCAAGAAAGGAGTGCTGCCGAAGATCAGTTCTCCGGCAATGAAGATTGCATGGAAGACCCCTATTCTCAAGAATATCGTCCGTGGCAAGGTAAAAGAGGGGCTGGATAAGACTTTCGGAGGTAAGTTGCGTTACCTGATTATCGGTGGCGCAGCATTGAACGGCGAAGTAGAACAAGTGCTGCATGATATCAAATACCAATACTGCGTAGGTTACGGCATGACCGAGTGCGGCCCGCTGATTAGTTACGAAGACTGGTGGGACTACGCTTTCCATAGTTGTGGAAAGGAATTACCGCAATGCCGCGTCCGCATTGACTCGGAAGATCCTACCGGAAAAGACGGGGAAATTCAGGTAAAAGGTATTAATGTAATGAAGGGGTACTACAAGAATGAAGAGGCAACCAAAGCCGTCTTTACCGAAGACGGATGGATGCGCACAGGAGACCTCGGAATCCTTGACAAGGCCGGAAATATCTATATTCACGGACGTTCTAAGAATATGATCTTAGGTCCGAATGGACAAAATATTTATCCGGAGGAATTGGAGGACAAACTCAATTCTATGCCTTGTGTAGTGGAGTCAATCGTAGTAGACCGTGATCATAAGTTGGTAGCTTTGGTATTCCCTGATACCTCAGCGGAAGGCAAGAAATTATTAGGAACCAAGAGTTTGACCCAACAGATGGAGGAAAACCGTAATACGGTCAACAAAGACCTGCCTCAATACAGCCAGATTAGTGCCGTAGAGTTGGTTGCCTCGGAATTTGAGAAAACGCCAAAACGCTCTATTAAGCGTTATTTATATAAGTGAGTTTTTTATACCAAACGCTATGCCAACCGTGGTTCTCATGTAGTAGCATAACGTTTATAATGTGAGTAAGTAGATTATGATTTCTTATTTAAGAAATCGAAGCTTGCGCGTAACTGAGAAGCTGCGCGCTTGTTTTTTTATCTTTATCTCTTGCATATTTGAAAAAAAAGTTGTATCTTTGCAGCCGAAAAAGGTTTGTACACACGATAAAAATCTGAATTGCTATGACAAAGCATTATTTACATTACCTGACGGACGTAATCTCACATCAATGGAGCGACGCCGCTCTTACGGATTACGGAGAAGACCATGAGTATACTTTCGGTGAGTTAGCCGAACAGATGTTGCGTCTTCATGTGCTGTTTGAACAATTGGGCATCAAACGCGGCGATAAAATTGCTTTGGCAGGACGTAACTGTGCCAATTGGGCTGTTGTTTATCTTGCAGTAGCTTCGTATGAGGGTGTATGTGTGTCTATTCTACAGGATTTTACTGCCGAAGATATCGCTCACTTGTTGGAACATTCGGATAGTAAATTGCTGTTTGTAGGACCGTATGTCTGGAAAGATTTGCAGCATCAATCAATGCCCGCCAAATTGAAAGCGGCTATTTCGCTGGAAGACTGGCATACGTTATATGCACGTAAGAAAAGCAAAGATCAGGAAGCGGTACATGTACCAACCGACACAGAATGGGACACCGCATACAAAGCCAAGTATCCCAAACCATTAGGACCGGAGGATGTGCATTTTACAGCTGACGAAGACAAACTCGCTCTTATCAATTACACATCAGGGTCAACGGGCAGCCCAAAAGGCGTAATGCTGAACGGCCGATCTATTAGTAATAATATTGAGGTAGGAATGAAAATGCTGCCGGTAGATCCGGGGCAACGTCTGGTATCAATGCTCCCTCTCGCGCACATGTTCGGACAGGTTTGCGAGCTGCTCTACCCGCTTTGCTCCGGTACGCATATCTATTTCCTGACGAAAAGTCCCACGCCGAGTATTCTGCTAAAAGCACTGAAAGACGTACAACCTTATTTAGTGGTGACTGTACCGCTTGTTATCGAAAAGATTTACAAGAAAAATCTGGACCCCACCCTGAGCAAATGGGTTATCCGCATGTTCTGGCATACACCGGGAATCGGCGCCATTCTCAAGAGCCGCGTAAAAAGCGGATTACGAAACGCGTTTGGCGGTAAGTTACGCTATTTCATCTGCGGCGGTGCTGCTATGAATCCTATTGTGGAGAAATGCCTGATGGATATCCATTTCCCCCTCTCTATCGGTTATGGCATGACTGAATGCGGTCCGCTTATCGGAGGTAATCCTCCGAAATATTTCAAAGCCCGCTCAGGAGGTGTTCCGGTGATGAATATGGAGGTGAAGATTGACAACCCTAACGAAGCCGGAATTGGTGAAATTCTCGTTAAAGGAGAGAATGTAATGATGGGCTACTACAAGAACGAAGAGGCAACCAAAGCGGCTTTCACAGAGGACGGATGGCTTAGAACGGGTGACTTGGGACGACTGGATAAGAAAAAGAATATCTATATAAAGGGTCGCTGCAAAACGATGTTCCTTGGTGCTTCCGGACAGAATATATACCCGGAGGAGATTGAGGACAAACTCAATAACCAAGAGGCCGTAGGCGAGTCACTTATCGTAGAGCGGGAGGGGAAACTGGTAGCTTTGGTATTCCCGGATGAGACCCTCACCAAGAGGATGTCCATAGAGGAAATACAAAAAATCATGCGAGCTAACCTCGAGAAACTCAATACACTTATTCCGTCATACAGCAAAGTATCACATATTGAAGTGCAAGAGAAACCATTCGAGAAAACGCCAAAGAAATCTATTAAACGATTTTTATATAAATAATAAAAGCGCCTGAGGCGCTTTTATTATTTATATTCCCGGGATTGTCCCGGATTATTTTTTGTTCCTATAACAAGTGATAACTTACCGTCAAACCTGCCATTACGATGGAAACCATAGACATCAGTTTGATTAATATATTCAAACTCGGACCGGATGTATCTTTGAACGGATCTCCTACGGTGTCACCTACAACGGTAGCCTTATGGCAATCGGACCCTTTCCCGCCAAAATGACCTTCCTCCACATATTTCTTTGCATTATCCCAAGCACCTCCGGCGTTTGCCATGAATACAGCAAGCACGAAACCGGTAGCCAAGCCGCCTATCAGCAGACCTAACACACCCGCTACACCGAGAACCAATCCTGTGATAATAGGTACGATGATTGCCAATATAGAAGGCAGTAACATCTCCTGCTGCGCGCCTTTGGTAGAAATAGCTACACAGCGAGCATAATCAGGATCCGCTTTCCCTTCCAATATCCCCTTGATAGTCTGGAACTGACGACGCACTTCCTCTACCATCTTCTGTGCCGCACGGCCTACGGCGTTCATCGTCAGACCACAGAACAGGAACGCCATCATCGAACCGATAAAGATACCTACCAGCACGATCGGGTTCATCAGATTGACATTATACGCATCCATGAAATCAACCAGCGTTGCTTTAGCGGCCTCTACTCCATTCGGCAGGGTCTCACCTGTACGAATAAGAGCAATCTTGATTTCCTCTACATAAGAAGCCAACAAGGCAAGAGCAGTCAGTGCAGCTGAACCGATGGCAAATCCCTTGCCGGTAGCGGCTGTTGTGTTGCCCAGTGCATCAAGAGCGTCTGTACGCTGACGCACTTCGGCTGGAAGGCCGGACATCTCTGCATTACCGCCTGCATTATCTGCGATAGGACCATAGGCATCGGTTGCCAGCGTGATACCAAGTGTAGAGAGCATACCTACGGCGGCTATACCTATACCGTAAAGACCCATACTGAGGTTAGCTGCGCTGAACTCCACGTTGAAACCGTTGGCGCAAAGATAAGCCAAGATTATGGCTACACCTACAGTTATTACCGGAATTGCAGTGGAGAGCATACCCAACCCAAGACCGCTGATAATCACCGTTGCCGGACCGGTCTGCGAGCTTTCAGATACTTTCTGCGTCGGTTTATAGGATTGCGAAGTATAGTATTCGGTAGATTGACCGATGATCACACCGGCAAGCAGACCTACCACAACAGACAAACTAACCTGCCACCACTGGCTGGTCTCTGTTCCGAAGAGCCATGCAAAAATACCGAATGTAGCCAAAGCTATCAGGCAAGCTGCGGTATTTGTACCTATACTCAGTGCACGGAGAAGTTCTTTCATACCCGCACCTTCCTTGGTTT
>ODAI011240613.1_pt1 | contig 13007 bp, 21 predicted proteins | sample 1539321 | NCBI WGS metagenome assembly ODAI01 (sample SAMN02144231, study PRJEB22623) | gut metagenome | biome: sheep rumen | host: Ovis aries | place: New Zealand | reverse complement strand
CGAGGAAACGGTAGGGGAAAGGACAAAGAACTGATTAGCAAGCAGAAAAAGCACTTGAAAAAGAATCAGACTTTGAGGAATGCTAAAGAATACAAACCTAAAAAAGAAGAATGATTATGATGCACAAATGTAAAGCGTGCGGCAAAGAATACGATACGGACAAAGTACGAATACATGATACTACAGTATTCCCTTTTGCTAAATGTCATTATTGTGACGCAACAAATCCTTTGCCTGAGTTACGCAGCAAGGTTAAGAAATAATGTAGTTCGTTGAAACATTTTGAAAGTATGTTTGGACGTGGGTTCGATTCCCATCACCTCCACTACTGTAGCAATACAGTATGGTGGAAGACCAAAAGTCCCAAGGGTTGGTAGATATCCCTGTTTCGGCAACCGCCAGTTTGCTAAAATGAAAACTACCCACACGGGGGTGTACGGTTTTGACAGCATAGGAGTATGGGTGCGGAGAACTGCAAACGCATAAATGGCGTAAAACAACTGAATTCTTTCCGTCGCTACAAGGCAGCAGCGTGAGAGACGTAACGAGGGGAAACGAAATTCCCCTCTCTTTGTATAACAAAGTTAATCTTAACAAACAAAATAAATAACATTATGAATCAGAAAGTAGAATATGTTCGTCAAGGTAAACAAAAGAAACTTTCGAATCCTTGTGAACTCCGCAAACGTGAGGCAATTACTTATATGGTAGGATGCCCGAGTTGTAAACAATGTCCGCTCTTTGTAAAGGAAATTATCAAAGAAGACGGCAAGTATATTCACTGCGACCATATCAAGGCGCATCAGTCATAGGAGGAACGGTTATGTTTGTTCAGTTAGTTGATGCATCAAGCGTACCGACAATCATCAATACGGACGCAATTTCTTATATTCAAGTGAGCATGAAAGAAACTCAAGAAGACCCGACGCAATTAGAATTCAGACGTGCTCTTGTGATTTTCAATGACCCATCGCGTCCTCCTATGTTGCTCGATGAAGCAAATTACAATATTCTCAAAAGTGCTATCATTCCTCAATAATGGCAAAGAAACCTACCATATTCCCTGAGCCTATCCCAGCGATGTACCGTTACAAGGTAATGAACCTCGATAGGACTATCAGCATGTTTGATTGCAAAGTGTTAGTGATTGCCGAACACGCTAAAACCTATCAGGTGAAATTGCTTGACGTGATAAGGTTACATTGCTATGGTGATATCATCAACGTTCAGAAGAAGAATATATCATTTGAATTGCGAGCAACCGCGTCTCCTGCACCGTCAACACAGAGACCTGCCGTAGATTGTACAAATGAGTGGTGGAACAATAACTAATTTAGCAAAAAGCGAAGATTTTTAACAAAAAGTTAAAAATTTTTCGCTTTTTTCTTTGCTATATGAGAAAAAAGTAGTAATTTCGCCCATCGTTAGAAAAATAGCAAACTAAAATCGTAACAAATATGGCAATGCAAGTATCTCCTAAAATGGCTATCATGAGCCACCTGAGCGACGCTCAAGAGTTAGTCAACATGAACTGTTCTAAAAGTTCTATCAATTCTCAAATCAACGTAGCAAAAGCAATACTGCTGGAGTTCTCTACAGATATAGAAACTCCCGTAGATACAGACGCAATAGATAAAGCGATAGCAAAGCATTTAAGCCGATAGCAATGTTTTCTCAGCGCGTATGTATAAACGTATTAAAAAATAAAATGAGAGCATGAGCAAGCATGATACACACAAATCTTTCGCTGATATCAGGAATGATAAGCGCGAAGTGGAGCGTCAACGTCAGTATGCACGCATGAGAGATAACAACGAGTGCGGCAATAACCTATGGCAGCGCAAGGATGATAAAACGCTTGTTCTGCTATGTAAGCAAACGGGAGAGCGGTGTAATATAAATCATTGCCCTTGTTTTAGCAAGCAAAGTTAATTTTAGCAAAATAAATCGTAAAACAAAATCGTATGGCAACATTGATGAAAATCAACGGCAAGACTGAAGAAGTCTTCCCAAAAGACAAAAAGCGCGGATTCACACTTGAAGAATTGTATGCGCTTGTAGGCGGCAATTGCCGATTAATTGAGGCTCCTGGCCCATTTAAGGACGGACGGTTCATGGTAATGGACGAGGAAGGCAAACTCAACGGTCAAGAACTCAACGTAGAAGCATCTGAAAAGTTCTACAAAGAGTTGGGTCGCAAAGACCTTATCATGGGAAACGTAATTATGGTAAACAACAAAGAATTTCAATAATATGAAAACAAAATCTATCATCTTGTTAGTTGCGGCAGTTTGGTTCGCACTTGTAGGGTTCGTTCTTTTAATATCAGAGCCCACTCCTGGAGAATGGCTTGACAACGCTATGGGAATTATTCTCATGAAAGGTGCGGCAATCCTCAATCTCGTCATTGTAGCATATGCTTGGTTTGCTATTCCAGAGCAAGACCGCAAACGTATTGATTCATGGGTTAATCTTCATTTTAATTGATATGGCAACGTACAAAGTAAAGTTCTTCGGAGCAAAGCAAGAGAAGCACGAGCAAGTTCGGCAAGTCAAACTTGAAATCGAAGCAAACTCCGCTTCTGAAATCGAGGAAATTCTCAGGTACCAATATGGCTACAAAGTCATCAACGGACTGAAAATTCGACAGTAAGAAGGAGGGGATAGGGGGGAGGATAAACCTCCCTCATGTTTTAATATAATTTTCCTGGAAAAATGTTTTTTTAGCAAAGTGAAGCAATGAAAACAGATAAAGAAGAAAAGCAAGCAAGTCAGCAAAATGACGAGGAACAGAAACCGCGTCGAACGATGTTGCGGTTCGAGCGTGAAGGGTTCGTGATACCTGTTTGGGGAATTCTGTCTATTGAAAAAGACCTTGATATGGAAGAGTCCGCAACAGGCAAAATCATACCTGTGTATAATATCATCCTCAACAAAGGTATGGAGATAGGAATGCCTCAGTGCCCTATCGGCGAACGCAAGGTAACATATTACGACGCTGATGAACGTGATAAAGCGTACAAGCGTATGTTAGGCATCCTTGAGGCAAGCGGAGTAGAATTCATTCAATTGAGTTAGCAAAGTTAGTAAAAACATCAAAACAAAATAGCAATATGAAACGTATTACACAATCGGCAGCCAGTGACGCGGCAAGGAAAATGCGTCAAAAGTTTTGGGACCAAAAGGTTCTCGCGGCAGGAGAACAAGCAGCCGCAAGTATAATGAAAGTCATCGACCGTTACATACCGTCAGACATGCGACAAGCGATGGATGTGTACGAGAAGCAGTTTGGAAGCGGTATCACAAAGCAACCGACTCTGTACGCAGCAAACCGTCGCACGCTGTATCTGCCTATCCCGCTTCAGAAAAAGTATCAGCAGCAACTGACGATTGACGATGCCGACCATGACCGCGTAATGGACATCCTGAAAGACTTTGACGTTTTGCGTGACCAGGCTCGTCAGTACGAAAAGCAAGTTGAGGCAACGTTACTGAAACTCAAGACCCAAAGCAAGGTCAAAGAGGTCTTTCCTGAGGCAAACGAATTCATTCAGTGGGGTGAATCAGCCGAAGAGAAGAAAGCAATAGCAACGGTTGAAGAATTGCGAAAATTATCAAAATAAAGTCACTGACCCGAAGCAGTGATAATAGTCAACAAAAGTTTAACAAAAAAAAACACGTATGAAAAAGTTCCTTTGTTTGTGCGGTCTGTGCATGGCGATGCTCATGGCAACCGCGAGTGAAGTGAAATTTGCGGAGTACGACAACGATGTAGGTATTGTCCAGCAAGACTATAACTATATCACCGACTTCTCCGCCAGCGTAATCAACATCGAGAATCCCGCGACCGTCCTGACCGAGTATCAACTCGTCAACACCCAGGACTTGGCGCTTGCCGGATTGCCCACGATTATTGAGGCAACTCCCTGTAAGGATTTCAATCGCGATTACAATCAGTATCAGACCGTAGCCGTCGAAGGCAAGGACTACAATGAGAACAGTCCGCCGAATAGATGGTCAAGTGAAATGATTTACGGTAATGATACATCCGCTCTGACAAATTTTTAAGTTCCCTGCTTCGGCAACTAATCGCTGAGCACAGCGTCATCGTCTTAAAATGCGCGGCTGACCCAGAGCCGAAGCAACCTGATAATGGAGCAAAGGTAGGCTGAGGCAGGGAAATGTAATCAAATACCTTAAATGGCGGTCAAAGTTAATAAAACTGCGACCGCTTTTATTTTGACTTATGATAAAAAGTGACTACATAGTTCTGGATACAGAGACAGGTGGGTTAGACCCATTCAAAAATCCAATGACGCAATTTGCTGGCGTGATACTTGATGGTACAACGTTGAAAGAGAAAGACCGTTGGGAAACCTATATTAGACCGTATGCCGATTTAGTAATTGAGCAAGAGGCATTAGATAAGACAATGGTAACTTGGTCAGACATACGTTCAGGTATAAAATTAGAGTTATGGGCACAGACGTTCATATCATTCTGTAAACAACATCAGCAGAAAGCAAATCCAAAAGAGAAAGGACGGTTAATCTTGGTCGGACATAATGTTCCGTTCGATAGAGACTTTCTTAATGTGGGAATAATGCTTGCTGGTCATGATACTACAGTAGAAGAATGGTTCTTCCCGAATTTCATAGACACATTAGCGCTCGCAAAACTCACGTGGGGAGTTGGAAAAGAGCGAACAGAAAAACTAACACTCACCGATTGTTGCACGAGAGCAGGTATAAAGATAACAGATGCTCACGGAGCAATGAATGATGTTGAGGCAACAGCAGACCTGTTTAGGTGGTTCATGAAGAAACTGCGTGCCGATAAGCAAAGTTCGGATAGTAAGTACGACCGTCCCCAGGGGGATGAGTTCTTCGAATTCAAATGTGGAGCAAAATAAACTTAAAACAAAACAATAATGGGAACAAAATCGCAAAACGAGGACAAGCAAGTTGCTAAACCTCAAAAATCGCAAAAGAAAACCGCAAAGAAAGCGGAAGAGACAAAGGCGCAACAAGGCTCTGGCACAAAGGAACCGCTCAATCCAGAGCAAACAGTCATGATTTACGCTTGTAAACACCCAGAGGTTGAGAAAGCCGTCGTGAATGTATGTGCAGCCGCAAACGTAGAAATGGTCAGACTCGAAGACCGTGTTATCACTGACTACCTTGCTTCAAAACAAGCGGTCACTGAACGCGAGAAAGAGGCAGACCGTATGCAGAAATTCCTGCAGAGCGAGTCAAATCGTCAGTTTGCGGAACAACAGGGTGTTCGGTTGTTTACTATCGTGACGGGTGAAACGGACGTTGCTAAGAGTGAAGAGATTGAGATTACAGAGAACGAGGTCTGCCATAATACGACTCTGTCTCACAGCCAAGCCCATCGACTCTTTGATGTATTACGAGCATTCGGCATTCTTGAGTTCACAGGGGTTCGCAAATTCAAACTTCACTTCTCAGCCGAAAGGCGGCACAAGACTATCCTTGCTGAAGTTGAGGCAGTATCGAAAATCTTGAAGTCCGACATCATGAGATTGCGAAACTCACTCTCAGCGGAAGACTCCACCAGCGTTGAGACACGGGAACAGTACGAGCAAGCAATCCGTGCCGCTGTCGAAGAAGCGTTAAAGTGAAATTGTTCTCATTTTTATGCAGGGCGAGTTACACACACTCGCTCTGCTCTTTTAAGAAACTAATATGAGCAAGCCGAAAGAATATTTACCAATTGCCTATTCACCGATGTACGCAGCTGAGTGTCTGCGTGTTGTTGATGAAATAATAGAGAACATGGATGACGTGGGCATCCTTGAACTTATGCAGGGCGGTACAGGCGACATTGATAGGGTTCTTGATAGTTTGTTAGCAGATACATATAAAGTTCTCTACACAGGCGATATGAAAGTTGACTTCGCTCCTCACTATGAGCAGCGCGTCGCCGAATCGCTTGAAGAGATTTTGCGTAACAAGAGTCTCACCTATTTCATCACAAGTGTATTACCAGACTTTCAGTTAGGTTGGCATCACTTGGAGTGGGGAGACCTTGTTATGATGTATAACAAGTTATGTATAGAAGCAGCGCGTGACCACGGAAAGTCGTATTATTTCAGCAACGCATACGCTATATGGCAACTGTATAAGTACGCGGCACCGAAGCGCGGTATATACAACGCAAGACCTACAACGGCAAACAGCAACCGTGGATATTTGTTTTCATTCTCACTTCAGCAGTCAGTTGACCTGATGGAGATATTAAAAGGCACTATCGAGGGAAGCGACATACTGAAGGAGCGGTTGTATCCCGAAGGAGGGAAAAGTGGCGGAGCGTGGGCAAGCACGAACATAATGTGTAAAAACGGAGCGCGACTCACCTGTAAAGGATTTGGTTCGTCAGTCCGTGGTGCTCACCCATATTGGATTATAGTGGACGATGGTTTGAAAGATAACGTCATCTACAGTCAACTCCAACGGCAAAAGAGCATTGACTATTTCCATTCCGTAATTATGAACATGCTTGTTCCTGGCGGTCAGATTATTGTAGTGGGAACACCGTTCCACGCAAATGACCTCTATGGAGACTTGAAGAGTAAATCTATCCAAGCAACAGGCAATAAGAACGGTTGGTTTGTCATAGAATATCCCGCAATCTTCCCAGACGGCAAAATACTATGGCCACAGCGTTGGGGATTTAGAGACCTGATGGATAAAAGGACAACGCAAGGTAACATTATCTTCAGCCGAGAAAACCTTTGCCGTCCTATCACCAACGAATCGTCTATATTCCCATTAAAGGTTCTCGAGCGCAGTTTGGTACGCATGGAGAATTATGTTCTTGTACGCAACCGCGACGACTTCCCTATCAAATTCACCAAAGTAGTAGTTGGATGCGACTTTGCACGTTCAGCAAACGTCGGCGCGGACTACACCGTGTTTACAGTTTGGGGTGTTGATGACGCAACAGGTGAGCGTTGGTTACTATATTTCTACAGAGAAAAGGGATTAACATTCCATGAGCAAATGCAAGTTTTGAAGGGTATCAATCAACGCTTCCGTCCTGATACTATGATACTTGAGCAAAACGTATTCCAAGAGATATTTGTAGAAGAGGGCGCTCGCCAGGGATTGCCTGTAGTAGGACACACCACAGGTATTGATAAGTTCGACCTCAAATCAGGTTGGCCAGGATTAGCAATAGACTTTGAGCGCGGCAAAATACATATTCCTATTGGAGATAAGCATAGCCAAGACGTCAAAGACCTTATATTCAGTGACCTTGGTTCTGTAGCATTTACGGATAAAGGTTTGGAGAGCGTAGGTGAACACGATGATATCAGTTCGTCGTTCTGGCTCGCTAAACTGGGAGCAAACTTAATTACTACAGGATTCAAATATACATGGATTGGATAACATTATGGAAAATTACAGACAACAAGCACCGTTCACCGTACAGATTGAACCTACAGAGGGATGCAATCTGGGCTGTAAGTTTTGCGGCTTGAGAGGAATGCGTGAAAACGGTACCAAGCCGTGGTACTTCATGAATACGAAAACGGCTGAGAACATAGCAAAGAAGATAAATGAAGCAGGCTGGACTTGCAAAATCATCTTTGCTATGCATGGGGAGCCGACGCTCAACCCAGACCTGTTCAAGATTATCAGAATCTTCAGAAAGTATTTGCCGAATGCTGTATTCTATATCATCAGCAACGGTTACGGCATAGTACATAATGACGAGTATGAGATTGACGATTACGTGAAAGAACTTTTCAACGCTGGTATCAATCATATTTTGCTCGACAACTATTCAGACCATGGCGATTGGAGCAAGGTAGTTAAAGCAGTACAAGACACGGTTCAGGTTCTGTATTTAGGTAAGGACAAGACGCACATGTTTCCGACCGATAGCAAAAAGAACATTATTGTGCTGCCGCCTATTGTTACAACGAAGATATCTCTCGTTAGAAACCTGAAGAATCATTGCGGAGCGGCATTCCCTCTCGATGACAGTTTCAATAATAAGAAATGCGCGGTTCCGTTCAGAGAATTATCATTCCGATATGACGGCTCTGTAGCGTTATGCTGTGACGACTTCAGGGGAGAGTTCTTTGTAGGCAATATCAAAGATTACAAGACCATAGATGACCTTTGGAACGATGAGCGCTTCCAAGCGGCACGAATAATGCTGTATAATGGTGAACGTAGTTTTAGACCGTGCCAAGGTTGTAGCAGCGTATCAATGCGCGTAGGTTTGTTGCCTGACCAGAAAGGTAAGGATGAACTTGAGCCGATATCTGAAGAAGTCCGTATGTTTTGTCAAGCGGTAGGTCAAGAGGGACCACTGAGCAAAATTATAGTAAAACGTCCTTGGGAACAATAATTATGGAAGAAGATTACATCATAGCGGTGTTTACACGCGGACGTGTAGATGACCAGCAATTTCTGAGCAGTCTGCCCGACGAGGTATTAGGGTTGATAACAATTTGTTGTCATCCAGGAGAGCGTGAAGCGCACCTCAACAATTGGGGCGGCAAAGTAGCAAACGTGATAGAGTACGGCAAGAACTGTACGAATCTCGGTCAGGCTCGTGATTGGCTCATGGAGTATTGCAAAGAAAATGATATCAAGTACGCAATCCAGATTGACGACAACGTCAAGTTCGCTGTAAGGGCAAAAGGTACGGACATAGCATTCCGCTATCCTCTGCTCAATATGGAGAACAACTTCAACAAGAATGAGAAAGCGTACTTGTTCTCAGAGATTCTCTATTGGATGCTTGTAAAGTTGCGTATGGGTTATGGTGTAGTGGGAGTAAGTCACCGTAGCGGTAACAACCGAAAGAAATACGAAGAGGAAGAAAATACGCGACTGTTCGCAGTGTGGGGAATTAGCGTACGCAAGTATTTTAAGGTAGGAGCGAAATTCGCGGAGAATCCTTTCAAAGAGGATTTTCACATGCAACTCGCATTCTTGACGCACGGCATAAAGACGATATGCAACAATGTCTTCACTTTTGATAAGGTAAAAGGAGCGAACGCAAAGGGCGGTTGTTCTATCTACAGAAACCTGACCAACGTGAACAAAGGAAGCGAATTGCTGAAAGAGTACTATCCTGATTTTGTCACGTTAGTCGATAAGAGTAGCGACAATTGGGACAACCTCGGCGGCGAAAACGTAAAACGCAAAGAAGTGATTGTTCATTGGAAGAAAGCATTTGAAAGTTCAAAACAATAAAATTATGAAAAAGCGAAAAATCAAAATCATGTTACGGCATGAAAACGCGCATCTGCCGAAATACGCAACGGAGCGTAGTGCTGGTGCTGACGTTTGTACCGTAGAAGAAATCATCCTGGCTCCTGGAGAGCGTACAATGGTTCACACGGGCATTTATATGGAATTGCCTGAAGACATTGAAGTACAGGTTCGCCCAAGAAGCGGTCTTGCTTTGAAACGCGGTATCACCGTACTCAATTCTCCTGGTACTATCGACAGCGACTATCAGGGTGAGTGCAATGTCATTCTTATCAATCATGGTACGGATATGCTACAAATCCCTGCTGGCGAGCGTATTGCGCAATTCGTATTTACGGAAAACGTAGTGCAAGCCGAGTTCGAGAAAGTAGATGATTTCAGTGAACAGACTGAACGCGGAGACGGAGGGTTCGGTCACAGCGGTATGAAAGCATGATAAGAGAAATGTTAAAGATGGCAGCAAAGAGCCGCAATCTCGTAGATGACCTTGCTTCGGTAATGGTAGAGTCGATGAGGTATTGCGACTCTTCTGTCGATTATCCAGACTTCGGCAAAGTGAAGCCTGACGATGGTGTAGTAGCAGAATGGTTCTATCCTATCATCAACGGTGTTAATGATTTCTCAGAACTGTCTGCTATATTGATGTACACCCAGCAAGAAGCAAAGTTCGAAGACATTGGTGAACTTGTATTAGGAATCGCGCTGACTGAAATGAAGCATTACGGTAAGTTGAACGATTTCATAAAGAAGTTGGGTGGGCACATAGGCAAGCGATACACGAGTGAACATGTACAGTTAGGTAAGACTGCGCTGGAAGCACTTCGAATCGCTGCAGACGGAGAACAAAAGACCATTGATTTTTATGAGTCAATTCTCGATAAACTCCGCAACACTGAAGCAGCGTCAACGACTATGGATATCACCGCTCAGTTTATGAGCAAACTGATTGCGGATGAAAAGGTACATTTACAATTGCTAAACGATAAAATTTCTGAATATGAAACAAACGGATAAAGGAATCGAGTTGCTTGCGGATTATGTATTTTATTCCAAGTACTCACAGAAGAAAGCAGATGGTCAATTAGAGACCTGGGAAGAAACGGTGGATAGAATTTATGATATGCACCGTGAAAAGTTGAAGAAAGAGAAACTCTACAGCGTTGAGGTAGAGCGTATGTTAACAAAGGCTGCTCAATATGAGAAAGAGAAGCGCATATTGTCGTCACAGCGCGGTCGTCAATTTGCTTCGCCTGTACATACAAGCGGCATTCTGAAACACGAGTCAAAAATCTACAATTGCTGTAGTACCTATATTGACCGCGTATCGGTATTTGGTGAGATTATGTATTTGCTGCTTTGCGGATGCGGAGTTGGTTATTCGCTTCACAAGGAGTATATCAACAAATTGCCTGTTGTTCAGCGTTACACCCGTCAACAGCAAGTACCGTATGAGATTGAAGACTCAATTGAAGGATGGGCAGACAGTATAAAGGTTCTCATGTCTGCGCTATTCAACGGTGAGGATGTTGAAATGGTATATGACCATATCCGTCCAGAGGGCGCGCTGATTGATGGAAAGTTTGTCGCTCCTGGCCCAAGACCTCTATCAATCGCTCACAGTCGAATCCGCAAAATCATGAAGGCAGCAGGCGGTCGCAAACTGAAGAGCATAGAGGTACACGACATCATTTGTCATATCGCTGATTCCGTAGTAAGCGGTGGCGTTCGTCGCAGTGCTATGATTGCGTTGTTCGACAAAGATGATGACCTTATGCTGAATGCTAAAACAGGTAGTTGGTGGGAGGACAATCCGCAACGCGCTATGGCTAACAACAGCATCCTATGTACACTTGACGACCCAATGTCGTATGAAGAAATCAAGGAGAAACTGCAAGTCATCCGTCAGTTCGGTGAGCCAGGATTCATCAACGTGCCTGATTACAAGTACACAGTCAATCCTTGTGGTGAGATTGTAATGAATCCGTCTATCAACGGCAAAACAGGATTTGCGTTCTGTAACTTATGTGAAATCAATGCTGAGCGTATCGAAAATGAAGAAGACTTCTTTGAGGTATGTAAGATAGCATCATTTGTAGCCACAATACAAGCACTCTACACAGATTTCAAATATCTGTCAAAGGAAAGTAGAGCCATCGCTGAACGCGACCGTGCTATCGGTGTTTCTATTACAGGAATATACGCGGCTCCGCTGCTTCATGGTCCAATCCTTGAGGATGGTGCAAAGATTGTTGCTAAAACAAACGCATTCTGGGCTGATAAATTTGGTATTGCTAAGAGTCGTTCTTGCACTACAGTGAAACCGAGCGGCAACGCAAGTTGTATCTTGGGGCTGTATTGTAGCGGTATTCACGCTGCTCATGCTAACAAGTATTTGCGCAGAGTACGCATCAAAACTTATTCACCTGAATACAACGCGCTGAAGGATACACCGATGGTAGAGTATTTGCGCGGCGATGAGGCATGTATTACATTCCCGATTGAAAACGTGAACAACGAAGTAGTTACCAAAGAGCAAATCAGCGCAATTGAACACCTGAAGTTCATTGCTATGGTTAAGCACTATTGGATTAACAAGGGAAGCCTGTCACCACACGCTGTAAGCAACAACATTTCAGCAACGGTAGAAGTACGTGATAATGAGTGGAACGAAGTAGCAGCAGCGCTGTTTTTGAATAATCACTTGTTCACAGGTGTAAGTCTTTTGCCGAATTTAGGTGACCAAATTTACGACCATGCTCCATTCCAGCGTTTATTAAGCAAAGAAATTGAACAGGAGTTCAACGCTATCAAGGAGTACATTGCAAAGAACGATATCGACTTCAATGAGATTATGTCCAACCGTGACAACATCTATTCAGGCGATATGGTAGCAATGGGATGTAGCGGAGGAGCCTGCACGCTGAAATGAAAGGATGGAACTTCATATTGTCAATAATCAAGCAGATAGAGCATTTGTTTCCTGGGACAATTGCGTACGGTTACGAAGATGGTAATTTGCCGCAAACGCATAAATGGTGGACGGTTTGTATTTCAGACTATGAAATCTATATGCACAGCCCAAGATTCAAGGCTCTATCGCGTGCTTGGCACAAGGCTGCTATCGCCAGAGGTTGTAAGGTGGTATTTTGTTACTGTAAACCTTTGGAAGAAATTTTAGCAAAATTAGCCAAAAACGATAACTTGATATTGAATTTAGAAGAAAATTAAATAAAAAATTAACAAAAAGCGAAAAATTTTCGCTTTTTTCTTTGCCGTTTGAAAAATTTTTAGTAATTTCGCCCATCCTTTTGAAAAAAGATTGTAAAACTAAATTGTAAAATACTATGGCATTCCAACCTTCAAAGTACCAAAAAGCGGTTTACACCTACATTCAAATCGGTAAGGGCAACGCAGTTCTTGATGCAGTAGCAGGCAGCGGTAAATCGACGACAATCGTCAACGCGCTGAAACTGATTCAACCTGACAAGAAAATTCTATTCTTGGCGTTCAACAAATCAATCGTTGAAGAACTAAAAATCAAAATCGGTAATTTGCCGAATGTTGACATCTGTACGCTTCACAGTCTCGGCTGTAAGGCGGTTCTGAAAGCGTATCATTCTGTAATCAATGAGTCAAAGTACACTGCTTGGTTAAACGACCGTATCAATCAAGGTACGATTGCGCCGACGGTTGACTTGACTACAGAAGACCGTAGTGAGTGGAAGAGCAATATTCTACAATTGATTGATT